>PJTO01000272.1_pt1 | contig 36233 bp, 44 predicted proteins | sample 1512101 | NCBI WGS metagenome assembly PJTO01 (sample SAMN08177690, study PRJNA422409) | Soil metagenome, whole genome shotgun sequencing project.
CATAGCGAAAGTAGATACTGCGATTAAAGCTGCTGCTGCGAATGTTTTTACTAGCGTTTTCATAATGTCTTTTTTTATAGTGTTAGTTCTGTTGTTCTTATTTGTTGACTCAAAACTACGACATAATACGCCCTTAGCCCATCGGCTTTAGACCAACGATCGGGAAAACTCGGTGAATGGAGGGAATAGGGAGGTGAAGCAAGTTGCATTTCAGGATAATTTTGTTCATCTTCATCCTCCCAACAATTCGACTTCCAAGCTGAATGATTGGACTTTATTACGCATTAAAAAAAAGAAAATGGTCACATATCTAGATTCTGGAAATATATTCAATTTACCTGATGTAAAAAATTATGCTCATGGTTGTAATTGCGCTGGAGCAATGGGGAAAGGAATCGCTTTACAATTCAAAGAAAAATATAATCAAATGTATTTGGAATATAAAAAGCGTTGTAAAGATGGTGATTTCTCTCTTGGGGATGTTTTTTCTTACGACTATGGTGAAGGCACTGTTTTCAATCTTGGCACTCAAAAGACCTGGAAAACCAAAGCAGAACTTAAAGCAATTGAAGATTCTCTTCTCAAAATGCTTGTATATGCCCGCCAAAATGGCATCGAAAAAATAGCCCTGCCAAAAATTGGGGCCGGGTTAGGTGGTTTAGTTTGGGACGATGTAAAAGCTACTATTAACAGGGTTGCCAAAGATTATGATGATATTGATCTTATCGTTGTAGAAAATTATAGAAATATTTAAAAAAACAATTGACAATTAGTAGCAAGTGGACAAAACTAAAAAAGCCACATCTCACGACGTGGCCTTAAATAAACATATGATTCACTAGTGGTCTGCCTTTTTATAATTGACAAACCACCAGTTATTGGATACTACTTATATGAATTGATCGATTTAGATACTTTCCAGTCATTACCCACACGCTCCAAGGTAACTAAATCTGTTTTGGTGAAGTTTTCAAATTTCAACGTTACTTTAGCGACCATATAGTCTGCCGATTCCTCAATGATATCTGTGCTTACTGTACAGTTTAGCTTTTCACCTTTTTGTTTTTTCAAGGATTTAACCACTTCGCTACGGCTGTTAGACTGCGCATTGGTAGCTTGGATCTTTTGATTAAAATCTTCGGCGAATAACTGCTCTACTCCTGCTGATTCGCCCTCTGTAGTTACTGCAACATAGTGCTCTAAAGCGAAGTCCGCAGTGGAAAGGTTAACGTTTGCTTTTGTTGCTTTTGCTCCAGGTCCTTCAGCTGCCATAGCGAAAGTTGATACTGCGATTAAAGCTGCTGCTGCGAATGTTTTTACTAGTGTTCTCATAATGTCTTTTTTTATTGTGTTAGTTCTGTTGTTCTTATTTGTTGACTCAAAACTACAACACAATAGGCTCCCAGCCTATCGGCTTTAGACCAACGATCGGGAAAACTCGGTGAATGGCGGAAATGGGGAGGTGGAAGGGCTTAGAATAACGCACTGAATTTTCGATAATCAGACTATAACAGCTATCTTTAATAGCAAAAGCTTCTACAAGTCCAAATGATTGAAATTTCCCATCAACAATATAAAGTATTAATCTATACCGATCACCAATATGCAGTTGAGTCCGCTGATAATCTCAGACGTTACAAACGGGTATATGTCGATGATTCTTGCGATCGATATAGCAATGTATCTAACGTTGCCATTTTAGTAAAGCATGGTCAAGATGAAGTGGCTAGTGCTATTCTTTGTGATACTGGGGTTTTCACAGGATTGAGCGAATCCTCCTTTATAATCGAGGAGCGTGTGCTTTATATTTGCGCGGGGAATAAACTGTACTATTTAAATATACCAGACTTAACGCTCAAATGGACAGGACAAGTAGATTACGTAACGAATTTCAGTGTTCAGAAATTAGAAAATGATTTGCTCGTTCATGGTGAACTCGAAATCACAAGAATAACAAAACTCGGAGAAATAAAATGGCGATTTGGAGGACACGATATCTGGGTAAATAATAATGGTTTCCCTGAGATAACTATACTGCATGACCGGATTAAACTGGTTGACTACCAATCGAATTTTTATGCTATCGGATTTGATGGAAATACTATTTTCTAAAAAAGCAGAGAATTATACAGCGCCAGTCATCTATTCATTTGATAAAATCATAGGGTCAGCAAAACTAGCGAATGAAAAAGGAAGGCAACTGATTTTGAAATAGCGGGCAACAAGGGAATTTATACAAAAAAGCCACGTCTCATGACATGGCTCTACCACATATATATTTATTTGAGATGGCTCTTATTTATACGAATTGAACGATTTAGACACTTTCCAGTCATTGCCCACACGCTCCAAGGTAACTAAATCTGTTTTGGTGAAATTCTCAAATTTTAGAGTCACTTTAGCGACCATATAGTCTGCCGATTCCTCGATGATATCAGTGCTTACTATACAGTTTAGCTTCTCTCCTTTTTGCTTTTTCAAGGATTTAACCACTTCGCTACGGCTATTAGACTGCGCATTGGTAGCTTGGATCTTTTGATTAAAATCTTCGGCGAATAACTGCTCTACTCCTGCTGACTCGCCCTCTGTGGTTACCGCAACATAGTGCTCTAAAGCGAAGTCAGCTGTGGAAAGGTTAACGCTTGCTTTTGTTGCTTTTGCTCCTGGTCCTTCAGCTGCCATAGCAAATGTTGATACTGCGATTAAAGCTGCTGCTGCGAATGTTTTTATTAGAGTTTTCATAATGTCTTTATTTTATAGTGTTAGTTCTGTTGTTCTTATTTGTTGACTCAAAACTACAACACAATACGCTCCTAGCCTACGGGCTTTAGACTAACGATCGGGAAAACTCGGTGAATGGTGGGAATAGGAAGGTGAATTTTATTTTAGCAATTTAAAAATAACCAAGTTCCTATTAAAAGAAAAAATAAACGCCAGTTTGCCTTTTCACAGCTTCTTCAAACAGGCAAATAATTTCTTCCATAAGCTCCTGAATACGATCATCTTTTAACCTTACATTTTTTAAATATTTTAACCCTTCCTCCAGCTGTTGCTTATTCGTAATAGCATCGTCTTCAAAATCATCTATTAAACAGCCTAGCATATTATTCAAATCTGAAAATACACCAAAAGCATCTAATTGATAAAATTGCGACTCTGAGAGAACTAACTGGATCAAATCATGATCTCCGGCTTCATTAAAATCCAATAACTCTTCTGCCCTTTTGTCTTTTGGCGTAACGATATAACGATTTTTCATATAAAAGTAATCCTTCGGTTGAAATGCTATGTACTTTTAAAATACTTTATTGAGACAGCTGCCGTCATATCAAGTTATCAAAAAAAATTACTCCAATAAAACTATTTCAAATTGACTGTTGTTCTTACAATACAAACCGGCTACAAGCTACCTTTCGAAAGAAAGGTTCAACATAAAAATTGGCGTCGTACAGTGAAAATCCAATAGTCTTTAAAAGCATTGGATGACGAAACAAAAAAGAGGAAACGATAGGAAACATAAAAATTATTGTACAAATAAACGCTAACAGAAAGGGTCTGATGAAAATCAGGCCCTTTTGACGTGAAAAAGCCATATCTCTCCTATTCAGCTTGACTTTAAGGATATAGGACAGCTTCTAGATTTTTGTAAGCGGTCACGTGTTTATTCTCTGACATTTTATTTAAATTGATTAATCTCCATTTCACTGAAGGAAGTTCCGAGACTAAAGCTGCGTCCAATCCTAAGAGTGCCCAATCAGGTGTCTTATTTTTGACAGAGAGTAAAAATTTACGTTCACTATCAGTCATCTCCTTGTTGATATCTGCAATCAGTTTCTCCCGTACAGAAAGTAGCTCCTCTAAAGAAACTTCAATTTCTGCCATTTGCGCAAACTCCATTTCATATATACCTGAGATATCTTTTCGGTTTGGATTAATCAGTTCTGCCATCGGTCGAAAATGACTTATTAAAAATACAAGAAATGTTTTTCGTAATTCTTACGTTAATCCTTCATTTTCGTATAACTGTTTTACATCAAACAAATCACGGGGATGTTGACGATCTAGGGCAGCGCAAAGTTTACCAGCATACAGATCTGGGTGTGATGCAACTAGCATTTCAGCATAACCAAATTCTTTTTCAACCTGCGGTCGCACTTCCATTCTGACAGCTGGGAAAAGGCTTCCACGTATAACAGGAGATAGTTCTATTTTAACACGAACATCATTAAGTGAAACTATTATTCGTAAAGAATTATCCTGTTGTAGTGTTGTATTTTGAACTTGGGCACCTGCAATCGATTTCTTTATGGAATCTGTTATTCTCGCTAATGCAGCTCTGATATTTTCAAGAGAGGCGTCGCGATCCTCCATTGGCAGATACAACAAATCGATGTCTACGGAAAGCCTTGGCAAATCTCTATAAAACAAATTAATAGCCGTACCGCCTTTAAGTGCAAAACAGTCTTCTTTATCGATTATAGGTAACAATCGGATCAATAAAAGGACCTGCTCGGCATATTCTTCTTTCTTACTCATAAAAATCAGGAACAGTTATTTTATATTTCTTATTTAGTTTCCCACCTGTGACGATCACACGATTACCAGATCCAAAATCTATTTTCTCAGATTGAAGTTTTGTAAACCAGGTATGATTTTGACGCTCGGCAAGGTAAAAGAAAAGCCTGCGAACTTTGATATTTGTGCACAGTTCCAATAATCTTTGGAGTGTCCTAGGAGAAAGCGTATTTAATCCTTGCATTAATTCATCCGCATGTTCAAATGATATATTTTGGGGAACTTGATTCATCACTTCCAAAATAGCTCTTTCAGGAATGGATATACGTAAGCCTTTCTTTGTATTTTTCCAACTGAAAGCTCTAGTAAACTCAAGTAATGCTAGCGGCCTTTCATCTTCAAAACTATTACCAAATAAATAGCCAGAACTATGCTTAAGAAATTTGATCCCTGTTGTAAGGTTATTTATCCATATGGGAAGATTATCCCGGCCATATAAATGAATCAAGCGTTGATTAGACATCGGGAGATAATGGGTCAGTTTCTGAAGTTCTAAAGCCGATAGGCCTCCAATGGTTAGATCTGTATCTAGCTGTTTCTGCAGGAAATAGACAATATCCCCCCATTCCACTTCTGCCCCTTCACGTTTATATACTCCATTTTTCACAGTTTCCAATAGTCGACTCTTCAATAAATTATCGATCGCATGGCCTGTGAGATCATTCTGCTGTAGCCAAGATCTGGTAACCAAAGCTCCCTCCGGCACTAATTTTAACACATCTTTCCTTCTCTGAGAATACATATTCATGTTTAAACTATTTAAATTTATCGGCGAAAAACGCCGATAAATCAAATATACATAAACTGATTTATTTAACAAAACTTATATTATCGGCGTTTTTCGCCGATAATAAAGAAATATATAAACAAGTAAGTCTTTTCGAAAAAACAAGCATAATACCGTTATTCCTGATTTTAGAGAAATGGATGTAAAAAACTCATATTGATATCATGTTATCTGAATTGACTCGCCGAGATCCTCCGCTCTACAAAAAATACACCGATTGTTGCCAGTCACCTAAGACAACCCGAGCATCGCCAATGGCCAAAATCGATCTTTTGATGCCATCGATCTCTTGCTTATCCAATTTGTTTTTCAGCCTTTGCAAGCGGACCTGATTTCGCCCGCTGGGCTTAATCAGCACCAGATCGGACACATCAAACTGCAAAGTGCCTTTGATAGGATCGTAAAACTGCTCATTGGCAAAACTCAGTGTATTAAAAATACTGATCTTGGTTCGTAAAAGCCAGTCTCCAGAGGTCAGATAAAATGCAAAAGCATTCCTCATCTTGACATGTTCTTTAATACAGTAGCTAGCCACCTGGTGCACAGGCATAACTTTTACGGGAAGCCGTAATAATCTGTAATTTTTTATTCTTAAAATTGACAATATTGTAAAATGGATTGCAATAAAACTCAAAAAACATTGATTTTCAATATTTTATTATATAGCTTTAATTAAATCATTAACCCAATCAAATACTGATATTATGGAATACAAAGTAGTACCTTTTGTAGCATCGATAGACCCAAGGACAGGCACATCGGATCAAGTAGCAGAACAATTAGAAAACCTGATTAATCAGGGTGCATCAGGAGGATGGAACTATGTAAGACTAGAAAGCGTCACAACTTATGTACATGCCGAAAATGGTTGTTTTAATAATAAACCTGGATATACGACGGCAAGACAGATGGTGGTATTTTCAAGGCCATGAAGTCTCTCCTATTGACCGCGATCCGATTGTATTGGTTGATCATCCCACCTGAAAGAAGACGTAAGTGTATATTTAGGCATAGCTGCTCTAAATATGTATTTGACGTAACTAAACATGAAGGCTTTAGGGCAGGTAGGAAAGCATTGCTTTCACGCATGAGAACCTGTAATGGTCACTTTGACATAATCACGGATTATAAAAGTGGTGAGCGGATGATGTACCTGAAAGGCGGTGTAGTGGTTGGCGAGGCGGAGATCGCGGAGAGGTTGTTGTAAATAGTTTAGGGATGGAACTTAAAAAGCATACCTATCTGTATTTTTGCGAACTAAATAAATACAAAAAGCCGAAGATAACTGAGAAAGTCATATACACTGTAAAAAATAATCTGTTAAACCTCTCCGAATGTAGGTAATTGGCTTTTTAAAGGTTGTTCAATAAGGCTTTATTGAACAACCTTTATGCAGTCCTGAATCTTTATTTATGCTGCCAGCACCTTCCCCCACCTGACACTTTTCGCTGACACGGTCCTCCTTTTTGGGTTGGAGCACCACAGATGCTCGAAACAGGTTTAGTTGATACCGAACTTTTTACGATATGTCTAACAGTAACACTGGAATTGCCTGACTTCGAAACCAACCGCTTACCGTCTTTTATAATATGAGCAGACACAGTATTCGAATTCGATTGTCGCGCAGTGACGGTCACTTTCATCTCTGTGAATACCGAGCGTGGAAAATCTTTCTTCCATGTTCCTTTATGACCATTCACATACACCGTAGTCCCTAGATCATCAACATAGTTAATGTCACATTCATCACATTCTGTTTCATAACCATATGTATCGTATTCCGATTCAGCTTTTTTACAGGCCATAGATAAAAATGAAATAAGAAATAACAATAGATACTTTTTCATAACACAGCTGATTAATAGTTAATGACGGTTTCCACGATCTGCTCTGAATATTTGTAGATATCATCCAATGAATCTAGATCATATTTAGCCTCCTTTTTGTCTTTGTCAAATAACCCGATACGCAGGCGATTGGGCGTAAAATAGAATCGACAGATCGGTTTGCGATTGTTATCATCCAGCAGGATACCACAATAGGATTGATTATCACGCATAAATACACGTCCCACTTCGATCTCCTTGCGTAAAATAGATTTAATAATTAAGTAACCTTCAATCTCTTCTTCAGTTGTGACAATCAGTGCCTCAGGTTCTACTGGAGCTATAGTAGTATTCTTTTCTTCGGCTTCAGTTTCTTTTTTAAGTGCACTCTTAAGGCGCTCTGCAATTTGATCATTGACAATCTGTGTAAAAACGCGTTTGACCAAAGGTGTAAACTGTTCCAAAACCTTTGCTGTAACAACGCTTGGATAGGCTTGCTTCGCAAAAAAACGAACGAAATCGTCGCTTGGGTTTTGCATCTCGCCCATTGCTAAAATAGTCAACTCGTTAAAGTACTTTAATTCGCTCGCAACGCTGGAAATGCTTTCGAGATCAAATTCTGTTTTGTGGAATTTGCGTAATTCGGATACTTCATTGTCTTTGATATCCATAATCTTGAACTCAAAAAATGGTTTTTCATCCATCTTATTCGGTGTAACCAGATCGGTGTAAAAGCGGTATTCTACGCCGTTCGTCAGCAAACCAAATTTAGCTTCTGTGGTATGGAAATAACGGAACAATTGTGAATTGTGTGGATCAAGCCCGTCCGCATAATGTTTGCATTCGATTAAGATAACAGGTTTGTCTTCACGTAATATCGCATAGTCAACCTTCTCCCCTTTCTTGATACCGATATCGGCAATAAACTCTGGTTGCACCTCAAAGGGGTCAAACACATCGTATCCCAATATCTTCAAAAACGGCATCACTAAGGATGTCTTTGTGGCTTCCTCTGTTTTGATCTGTGGTAAAAGTCGGTCAACGCGCTTGGCAAATTGACGAATCTCATCTTTAAAATCCATAATAAAATAGTTTTGTTAGCAATAAGTGGTTTCTTTAATCTTCCCAACCGCAAAGGGTTTTACCTTCTTTTTGTGCTTGCTCCCGTGTTGTCTTGATGGTTTTGGCACCGCATGACTTTAATCCTCTACAGTTTTCATTGAGGTGATATCGCTTCCCTTTGCCACTACCACAAACGTATACTGTATTCTTATCTGAACTTTCTTTCACTAGCGAAGCTGTGGTACCATCAAACCGCAAGAGGATGATAAATAATAGGCTTATCAATTTCATAATACATCAAAAATAATCGGATCAGCGCATCTTATTTTACGGTTTCCCGTAGTGACACATTTTACTTTAATAAGCCCATACACCCTTCTTACTTTCTCTAGCCTCATGCTGAAGCTTCACAAAAAGGGCTGTATGTTTTACATTGGGAGGATAGGTATCTACAACTGCAAATCCGCCTTTCACTAAATCAGCGTTCAGAAAAGTACCATCCTGCAAATAGATGTAGGCCAGCAACCGATGATATCTGTCCTTTTTCTGAACATCAAATTCAAGCTTAACCCACTTATTTTCGGTTAGCTGTCGTACATATTCTTTTGCTTCCTTTGCATATGGTCCCTTTAATTTTCCTCGGGAATTGCGCGTCTCTGGTGCATCAATTCCTATAAATCTGACCTTAAATTTTTCACTACCATTATTAACCCAGAAAGTGTCTCCATCAATGACCTTCGTAACATAAACTTCTTTTTGTTGCCACCGGTTGATCATTTCCTCCTGAAGTGGAGCAGTAGACTTCCCTTCCCTAGAGGCACTAATAAAATGTTGTTGAGTGACCTCAGTCGGCTGTTCACTTCCGCAATTAATAAATAAAGGTAATATGAAAAAGATGGCAACCAGTATTTGCCATCTTTTTCTGACTCTGGCTAGCTTTTTCATTATGCCGAGATCTTTTCATCTGCTTCCTTTTCAGGAAATAGTATGGATACCAAAACAGATAAAATAAGAATTCCCCCTACAATGCCCAAAGAAACTGGTGAAGGGATATGATACCAAGGCGAGATGATCATTTTGACACCAATGAACGTTAAGATTACCGAGAGCCCGTAAGGAAGTTTGCTGAACATATGGATAAAATTGGACAGTAGAAAATAGAGTGACCGAAGTCCAAGTATGGCAAAGATGTTGGATGTGTAAAGAATAAAAGGATCCTTCGAAATAGCAAAAATAGCAGGGATAGAGTCGACCGCAAATAACACGTCTGTAAATTCAATTACGGCAACAACAACCAAAAGCGGGGTTGCAAGTTTCGTCCCGTTCTGAACAGTAAAAAACTTTCCTTGATCATAATTATCAGATACCTTCCAGAATTTCTTCACCAATCGCGCACCTGCTGTTTCGCTAAAATCCTCATCTTCATCGTCATCTCCACTTCCCCAAGATTTGATCCCTGCAAAAATTAGAAACAAACCAAAGGCTGTCAACACAAGATTGATATTCCAAGGTAGAGCGGTCACACCAAAGAAATCCAGTATCGGATTAAGATATGTCAAATTAATTAGGCCTACGCCTGCAAAGATGAAGATCGCCCGAAAGAGTAACGCACCCAAAATCCCCCAGAACAGTACTTTGTGATGTAATTCCCGTGGCACTTTGAAGTAAGAAAACACCAAGATAAACACAAATAAATTATCTACTGACAAAGCCTTTTCAATCCAGTAAGCTGCCTGAAACTGGGTAAACTTTTCTATTGCAGTGGCATGCCCTCCAGCATCCTGATTAAATACATAATAGACAACACCGGAGAAAATCATTGCCAACGAAATCCAAACCACTGTCCATATAGTCGCTTCTTTGGAAGAAACAATATGGCTCTTTTTGTTGAAAACACCCAAATCCAGTAACAGCATGATAATGACTGTCAACCCAAATCCCCAAATTAGACCAGGATGTAATTGTAAAATACTTTGTTCCATTTTTATAAATTATTGATTAGTTAGCGTGATAAATAATAACCTTCCACCCTCCTCATTGGACAGTAGAATCTTTTTGCCGTCAGTCAATTCAACCATTGAATTAATTGGTACATCTTTTTGCTCAGTCAGATCCTTCATCCCCTGCAGGTTTTGGTTGACTAGCATCCATTTATTTTGGTAATAGGTGAAATACCCAACTGGTTTCTTATCCTCAGCGGTAAGGCTTTCATTCCGTATCACTTTACGGGATACATGCCATTTGAAAAGATATTGATTGTGATAGACCATTAGCCGATGTCCTTCGGGTTTCCATACAGTATCTTTAAATTTAAAATAGAGATCGATGACGGGAAGGCTTCCTTTGTGCGCTGTACCACAGAATGGACAGATAGGTTTGGTAGAATTGTCAAATACGTACCACTTCTCATCACAATGTGGATTATTGCACGGCTGAATAAGGTCTACTGTTTTCAATAATGCAGTCTCCCACTCGTTGGCAATGGGACGCAACATAGGGTTGTGCAGGCCATCGATAAAAGCCCGTTTAAACAGATCGGCCAGATAAGGTCCCGTTTTGGTGTAGGAAAGCTTATTAGGATTTCCCCAGAAGGATTCCCATTTTCTCAGCTGATCGGTCTTAACAGCATTCATTCGATCAGTAGGATGCTCAACAAACAGGGCTTTTTCTCCCATCGCCATTAGTTCATCTTTTTCGGCATCAAGATCCCAAATCTTACCACCCCGCAGTGGGTGCCGTCGCAACAGATACATATAAATCAGCACTGCCAGGGCATGGAGATCTGTCTTCTGATTAGGCAGTACCCGATCGGGATCATTAAGTTTAAGGTGTTTGGTCTTTAATACCTCTGGGGCAATAAAATCGGCTGTACCAATCACCTCAGGAGGGTACAATCCGGGGACAACCAAACCATCCAAATCAATGATATTGGCAGACTTACTAACAGGATCAATAAGCACATTATTATAGGATAGATCTGAATGGGCAAGCCCCATTTGATGCATTTTCTTGACGCCCCGACAAATATTAATAGCAATTTGAAAATAACTTAGCCAATCGCCTAATTCGGACTTATCCAAGGCGAGCGGATATTGTTGATGACGAAAGGATGGTGCAGTAAACCACTTTCCAACTTTCTCCCCTCCTTTTATCATCGAATTGGCACCATAACCCTTTGCAAAGAAAAATTTGGTATCATAGATAGGTACAATGACGCCTGTCTTGCCATCCTGTTCTACCGCATCATAAGGCCAGCGGTAGATTTCCTGCAAGAAATAATCACCTGCACTACCATTCTTAATATTGTCTAAATATAAAGTGACAATACGCTTTATCCGATCCCGCTGATTGAAGTCAAGGGTGTTTCGAAAAAAAGCAACCACGTACTTTCTATTGGGTGCGAAATAGACATCCTTAACACCACCTTGTTTGGGACTGCCGTCATCTATATACTTGTAAGTCCGAGACGGATCAATAATGGATTTTATAGTTATCGTCTTCATCTGTTAATAGATTATGGCTAGTGTTCTATCGTCGTGGTTACCTTTACTCCAGAAGTCAAGCCAGGTCAATAACTGATCCTTAATATGTTCATCTGTCAGAAAATCTACCTTTGCACCGTCTTCATTTTGCCCACCTAGATCTTGTAGAAAGGTATTCCATCTTTCTTTATCTTCCAGTTTGTTTTCTGTAATAAATTTGGCATCATAGATCCCATCTGTCATCAACATCAATTTTGAAAAATCATCAAATCTATTGATCGCAAATCGTAATGGCATATCACTGTGACTGAAAATCTCTGGCATGGTAATAAAACGGGTTCCCCCACCAAACTCACCGATATCGAGCAGATTGAGTAAATGCACTTCCTGTAGATCGCCAATAACAACATTGATCGGGCAATCACCGACACCAAATGTCAGGACCACGTAGCCAAAATCAAATTTTTTGACAAGCGCAAAAATCAATGTGGTGTTGAGATCTTTCAATAGAATATCTTCCTGTTTGGCAAACTCCACTAGCTTTGCATGTACATCGCGAACAGATTTGTAAAGGATATTGATGATCGAAGATTTGACCTTGAGCAAACACTCCTCTGTAGTCATTTCGGCTTTAACAACCTCTTCAATCGGATCATTGACAATATTTGTTGTGGCCGCGGAAACAGGTTGATCATCTTTTGGTGCAGGCGGAACTGCTTCAGCGGGTGCGGTAGTATAGTAAGCCAAGCATAAATCGTTTAATTCGTGTAGAAGAACCTCGTTATCGAAAGTTTTAACAAGATATTCTGTAGCTATTTTAGATCCTTGCCGGGAAAATTTAGCCGAACCAGCTCCGTCCGCAACGGCTACGACGGCCCAAGCTTCAGGCAGTGCAGACACATAAAAATGATCATCACGAAAAGAACCTTCGTGTGCATGCGAGCGTCCTCTTTGTGAGGCAACAACTATCCGCTTGTCGAGAAAGGCTCCAGCATATTTATCACTGTCCGCCTTGGCGTATAGATCATTTTGATTGCTCGGTTTATTCAGCCAAAGGTCCTTAGGATCAGCATTGACAATAAATGGGATGATCTTAATGTCTTCCGTTGGATTTTCTTCTAGAGTATTAATAAAAACCAAGTGCAAATCCATCGTAAGTGCCATGTTTGGCACTCCACAGATACTTGAAGTCTCCGGATCAAAGGTTAAACCAACTTTATCCAGATTTTTGATCTGTTGGATGCGAATATTGGGAAATTGAGCTAGGTCAAAACTATACGCATAGTGTTTTTTCGCATTAGCATTAGTAATGACCAGTTGCGCTTCTTTAAATTCTTCCTTCTCTCTATACATTTGAAATATCGCTATTATCTGCTGTTTTAATGAATTAATATCCCTTGCTAATACATTGATCTTCGCATTGTGCATCAGTTTGGCCAGAGTATTATCAACGACCTTGTTCTGCTCTACGTTAAATTCGTCCAGCAGTTGTTTTAAAATTGTTTCCACGATTAACCTAAAGTTCTATTAATATCAAATCCGCCACCTGAGGCACCATAAAAGCCAATATTGCCGCACCAAGGGCATGTATTTTCGCCATCACCTTTGATACAATGTATTCCACCACAGGAGCAGCTGGCGAGACCAAATTGGTTACCGCAACAAGGACAATTGGGATTACCATACAGCTCGTCGGTTGATACCTTCAAGTTAGAATTGTCAAGTCCAGAATAATCACGATAGGCGTTTTCATCTATTTTATAAGCTCCTTGTACAAGATAAACTCGGGTAGATAAGTCCATGATACCTGAATCTTCCATATCACGCCTAAATTTGATCAGATATGACTTATCGGTATTTGAACATTTTGCATTAACCACGACAAAATTATCATCCACGATCTGATGCATTCTAACTGTATCAACTTTCTCAATCACCTCAGGAGTGCTTTTCGCTAAATTTATTGTATCAGTATTACTATTGGTCACTTGCTCACTTGTCGCTTTGATGGAAGCTGTCACCCATTTAAAAAACTCTTTGTATGACTGCGCACCGCTATTATTAAAACGCAACACATGTGGGGTCAGTTGCTCCAGTAATCCATAGTTGGTATTATCTCCTATTGAGATCGCGATTAGATTTGCTTTGCGTTGGTATACTGTATTCCACTTTTTGATGGCTTCTTCTGTATCATCTGTCGGTACACCGTCCGTAAACAAAAATATAATGGGTTTCCAATCACCTTTTCGTTCATAGGTCGTCGGCATTAACTCGTTATCAATGGAGCGCATCAGTTCTGTCAATCCACTGGACAGCGAGGTTCCACTACCAATGGGCAATTTTGGCGGATAAAAAGTGATCACATCCTGTAAGGGTGTAATGACCCTGCTTTTACCGGCAAAGCCAATGATGGATATCCATACAGTTTCGAGTGCAAAAGGATCAGTTTTGAGTGTCTGAATGACGGTACCAATACCATCTTGTACTTGTTCTATAGGTTCGCCGACCATAGATTCAGATACATCTATCAAGAAATATACAGGTAACCTTCTCATGATTAATTCAAAGTTTTAAATGATAATATTCAATTCGTTCGGTGGAGGTGGAAGTGTCAGAATTTCGCCAGTACCTTGAGATTTACTGCCCATTTCAATTGATGAACTCACCCATCGAAAGAAGGTTGTCAATGTATTACTATCGGTGGTATCCAATTTGACAACTTCATCCGTCAGCTCCTTTAAAAATGAAACTTCGGCTTTAGGACCAGCTGCACAACCAACAATAATTCCAAAATCCATTGCTTTGATTTTGGGAATGCACATCCGATATTTCTGAATATCGGATGGCTTTCCATCGGTGAAAACAAAGAGCAAAGGCTTCCAGTCACCCTTTCGTTCGGTCGATCCCTTGACCAGTTCATTGTCAATCATTTTAAGCAACATTTCGAGTGCCTCTCCTGTATGAGTTGGGCCACTTTCGGGGCAATGTATTTCTACTGGCTGAAAGCTTGCCAAGTCGGTCAAAGGAACTAGATTATGAACTTCACGATCAAAGGTAATGACACTGATATGCAAGGAATCCATCGCCTGTGGATCCGTACGGAGCATACTAATGAGCCCATTAAAGCCATTATTCAATGCTTGTATGGGCTCACCACGCATAGATCCTGAGGTGTCGAGCAGAAAGTAGGCTAATAATCGTCTGTTCATAACTAAGCTACTATAACTAACTCCGATGGCGGTGGTGGTAGCTGATCCAATCCAGTTACCTCTTTGCCTGATTCCTCAACTTTGGTCGACGTAGTGGATATGGAAGCCGTTACCCATTGAAAGAATTTTGAGATGCTTTCTGAATCTGCACTGTCAAGACGTACTACAGAATTAGTAATTTGTCTTAAAATAGCATCATCAGCCCCCTGTCCGGCTGCACAACCGACAATCAACCCTTTATTAACAGCCTTTAATTTGCTATACCCTTGCTGCCAATTATCTGTTGGGATACCGTCGGTCATAACGAAAATCAGTGGCTTCCAGTCACCTTTCTGTTCCAGTGTGGTCGTGGTTACCTCTGTTTCCAGTTTATCAGCAAGTAAGGCCAAGGCTGCGCCCAAGGAAGTCACACCTGAGGCTTTAATATCAACCATCTGGAAGGATGCCAAATCGGTCAAGGGTACAATCTGCCTAGCGTCAGAGTCAAAAGTGATAATACTGACAAAAGCGGTCTCGATCGCTTGAGGATTTTGACGTAGGGAATGCATCATCATCTGTACACCGTTTTTAACGGCTTCAATTGGTTCTCCGGTCATTGAGCCAGAAGTATCCAATAATAGATATACGGGAAGTCTTCTCATGGCTATAAAAATTTTTGCTGAACGGTTTTAATAGTCTCTTCCAACTTACGGTCTTTAGTTGGTTCTCCAATGGCATTAAATTTCCATTCACCATTGCGTTTATAAAATACGCCCAATACCATGGAGACGTGCCCAGAAAAGCCCTCACCTTTAGCAATATTGTAGGTCGCAAATACTTCATTGACCCGGGAAGGTGTACCCTCATAAATCCGGATAGAGGCAAAAGGAATAGTCCCGAAATCATGCCCACGATAACTGTTGAGCACAAAAGCGACATGAGTTACTTGACTATTAAGCTTAGAAAAATCAACCGTAATGATTTCATTATCCAAGCCATCATCGCCATCCATGTCTCCCGTCAAATCGTCGCCACTGTGACTAATGGCTCCATCTCTAGATCGTAAACTCCCGAAGTACACAACATCAACATTATTTTTAGCTTCATCGAAAAGAATACAACTGGCGTCTAGATCTACCGCTTCTTTCTCTGTTCCGCCGAGCCAATTTTTCCTTTCAATAGCTCCCCAGTTCACACCTACACAAACATTTTGCAATACTGTACCATTACCCTTTTGAAGGTTGATACGTTGCCCTTTTTGAAGATTAATTCCCATTTCTTAATTGTATTTCTTTAAATAATCTTCCAACCCACCTTTCATGCCCATACCCACAGCTTCAAATTTCCACTCACCATTCCGTTTATAAATACGGCCAAACTCGACAGCAGTCTCTATGGAGAAATCCTCTTCCAATTCGTATTTCAATAGTTCCTCATTGGAAACAGTGTCGAGAATACGCATAAAGGAATTGCGTACTTGTCCAAAGTTCTGACCTCGTGATATTGCATCGTGAATGGTAATGACGATGCATATTTCTGTCGCTGTATCTTCAATCTTCGCTAGATCTACGATGATTTGCTCGTCGTCTCCATCCCCATCTCCCGTAAGATTATCACCAGTATGAACTACTGCCTCATTTGGAGATTTTAGGTTGTTGTAAAAAATAAAATGTTGATCTGAAAGGATCTTTTTGTCTTCTCCAAGAATAAATACAGAAGCGTCCAAGTCAAAGGCGCTTCCTGTGGAAGAACTATTGGTGTCCCACCCTAGGCCGATTGTAAATTTGGGTGCATTGATGTTCTCTCTTTGCCCTTTTTGTAAATTGATTGCCATGATTTATGTTGTTTTAGTTTTATAATATTCTGTTGGTAATGCACTATAGTATGGTAGTTATTGCTAATTGCTAGATCGAACAATTCACAGCTTTTTTCTACCGGGATTTGATTAATGACCTGAAAAAAATCTACTTCATTTAACAAGAGTAAATATTTAACCAAGCGTGTATTGAAGTGAAAACTACTACTGTTAATGATCCGTACAAGGTCGCCCGGTGATTTCACGTCAAAATAATTGTACCTATTCTCGATATTGGGATGGATAGCCCGGTTGACGAGCTCAGCATAATAGACAAAGAAAAAAGTTCCCTGCACATTATGATCTTTCAATATCCTCTCAACTGTCAGTTCATGGCTTCCAGTGATTTTGATATCATCTAAAAAAATACAGAACCTATCTGCTATAAAATCACGGTCCAAATGATAGGTATCGTTGGCAATAAGTTTCAACCGTTGTTCAGAGTCCATATTTCCATAATCTTCCACATAAGTCTGTTTGCGATGGATCTTACTTTCTTTGCATGCAGCCTTGCCATGCAGAAACAAAAATCTATTTAGCTCTCTCTTGAAATAAAAGCATAAGAAATTAGAAGCTGTAGGAATGGAATGATAAGGACTTGGCAGTAAAACAATCTCCTCCTGTTCGAGAATCAAATTTTTATGCTTTTCCAAAAATCCCTTACAGAGTTCTTTTGCAAATCTCTCGGCATAAATCGTCTCTCCAAACTTAAAGCGACTGTATTCCATTTCTGAAAAAGGACATACATGCTGATGTTCAACATGATGTAAACTATATCTGTACATCATAATTTATTGGATTAATATTGCGTTAAAACCATAATTGATAGCGCCATAATAATCTGCTTTTTGATTATCACCTATATGGACAATATCTTTTTTCTTGATCGTTCGCTGTTGTCTTATTTTTTGGAAAACAAGGTCAAAAGCTGCATTATTTGGCTTGGATACCCCTATTTCATCTGAATAAAGTTGAAAAGAGAAGAAGTCCGATAGCTCATAATATTCTAGTACTCGACGTAACACATTACCTTCCAGAAATGCAGTATTGCTTAAAAGACTTAGGGTCTTCCCCTTGGAAACTAATGTTTCGAATACGCTTTTCTGATTATCATTCAGGAGAACAGGCTTATATTCCCAAAAAAGAATATCGACTTCCCTCGTGAATTCCGTCAAACGCTCTTTGAGATCTGTATCGAGATCAACCCCTAATTCACTTAAAATCAAACAGTAGATAAACTCACGATCTATATGTTTTCCTGTTATCTCACTGATCTGATTACTCAAAATATCGTAATGCCGGACGACTTTACCTATATCCCCGATCTTTTTATCGACGCAAAAGAAATCCCGTAGCAACATATTTCTCTTTTGTTTGAAATGAGGATTTGATTTGATGAGTGTAAGCCATAGATCAAAAGAATAGTGTTCAAATAATGACGTATCAATAACCATAATGATTTCCTATTTTGATCCGGCCGTCCATTGCATTCCCCATCGGTAAGCCTTGTCACAGTCTCCATGCGAATTATGGAAAGTCACCAGCTTTCTGACAGTGATTGAATTTTGAGAAAAGAGTATTTCAGCAATCGCACAGAATTTGCTGTGACTGGATTGTGCTCCCATCTGTACTTCTATTTCCGCATTACCAGGGACCTTTACAGTGACAACACCATTTGTTTCTTGCCAACGTGCTGCCCCTTCGTAAATGAAACAGTAGATAACCATCCGTTTCAGGTCTTTGAGTCCAGCCGGATTTACAATGATATTTTCGCCGGAACCAGAGCTGCTCCCTCTATCATCACCAGTATGCCATATCCAGGGTTCAGCCACATAACGTCCTTGCCGGGTCAAACGATCCTTGGTCCCTCCCTTGCCACCGGAAAACTGAAGACCATCGATAACAGTTTTCTCTCCGTTATTCAACTCATAGAAACATCCCAGATCCAGGTCGATATCCTTACTGAATAAACTTCCAAATATTCCCTTTTTTGTTCCTTTTGACCAATTCAAATTGATATTGATCTCCTGTGTAATTGGATTACCTTTTTTTGATAAGTCAATAAAATGCGAGTCACCTGTCTTTTCAAGGGTGATTTTCTCTAGGTTAATAGCCATAATCTATATTATTTTATAATTTGTCCTTTATAATATTTTGACAGGAAGAAGGCTAGATCTTCTTTATAGCCCATACCAGAAGCTTCAAATTTCCAGCTATCATTGCGACGATAAAGACGCCCGAACTCAACGGCAGTTTCAAGAGAAAAATCTTCTCCTAATTCGTATTTCGCAACTTCTTGTCCATTGCTATCATCTACGATTCGTATGTAAGAATTTCTTACCTGTCCATAATTTTGCCTGCGGGCAATAGCATCATGAATAGTAACGACAAAGGATATCTCTGTAATTCGGGAGTCTACTTTTGATAAATCAACTTGGATACTTTCATCATCTCCGTTGGCACTATTGCCACCGGTTGGATCATCACCTGTATGATGAAGTGCGCCATCAGGAGAATCTGTATTTCCATAAAAAATAAAAAAAGGTTCAGCTGGTATCTGTTTGAATTGATCAATCATAAATGCGGATGCATCTAAGTCAAAATCATTCCCTGTTCCTTCATTAGGATCCCAGCCCAATCCTATGGTAATTTTTGTAAGTCCAACTTCGATCCGTTGTCCTTTTTGTAGGTTAATAGCCATATTAATCTGCTAATAAATGTATCGTTAACTCCAGCAGTTAAGCATTGATTAAAACATTGCCAACTCGCTTAAAACAAAACTAGCTTGATTAAAGCAGTCTTCTTTACGGGAAACCGTAGCTCATAAAAATTAAATCAGAATCTTAACATGATATTCAAAATATGACTTTACGTAAAAATAGTAAACTACATTTCAGCACTTTATACCTTATTTTTAATATCATTTTGTCTAATAGTTTTGTCAACAGAAGTACTTTAGATAAAACAATTACCTTATTTTCTCGAGATAAGCAGCGATACGATAAATACCGCTTTAAAACTTAACGTCATCGACATACTGAAAGAGGATTTTTTAAGAAATTTTGATACCTTTAGAAAAATTACAACCAGCAATTTATTAATCTATATGAGTGCAAATGTTCCTATTGTAAGGTCAGTGTCCTGGCCAGCTGTTTTAATCCTTATTGTGTTCTGGATGGTCCTGGTGGTAGCTTCCTTATTCTTATTCCAACTTGAGGGCATGATCGTCGCCTCAGTTCTTTTTTTCATTTTAATAACAGCATTGCAACAGCTCATTCCAAAGAGCCACAAAAAGGGAATGAAAGCAGTCAAACAAAATGATTTTAACGGTGCGATTGAATATTTTAAACAGAGTGTCGATTTCTTTACAAAAAAGAAATGGTTAGATAAATATCGGGCAGTTACCATGTTTAGCGCTTCAAAAATGAGCTATCGGGAAATGGCGCTCTGTAATATTGCATTCTGCTATGCGCAGACCGGGCAAGCCGAAAAAGCAAAGGCGCTTTACGAAGAGATTCTGGAAGAATATCCTGACAATGGAATCGCTTACTATGCACTAAACTCAATCAATACATTTTCCAATAAGGCTGATTAAAAAAAGGGCATTAAGTCCAGCCACTTATAAGTCCAGCTTGTAAAGATAATCATGAAACAGATAAAGGCTATCCTACGATAGCCTTTTCTCTTCATCTTATTGGTTAAAATATGGCACTAAATATCTTGAATGCATCAGATATCGTTTTTAGCAAATAACCCTACCTCGCTATTTACCTTTCTTTTACAAAAGTAGCACGATAGCCCCAAGAGTCTTTACGGAAAACCGTAATTGAAAAAGTTATATCAGTTCAGCATCTCTACAGTGTGCAATTAGCTGGGCATTGTTGGTAAAACCATAAGATTCTTTCATGAGATTAAGGCGCTTCTCGATTGTGCTCAGGCTGGAAGCTTTAGCACCTAACTGTTTGAGTCTTTCAGGCATCTGATATTGTGGAATACCTTGATATAATAAATTAACGATCTGTAAGTCAAGCTGGGAGAATTCAAATGCATTTAGATCTTGGACAGCTTTCTTATTATCTGCAGATTGATATGTTCTACCTTGATACACCATCTGGAGGGCTTCCTTTAGATGCTCTCTTCCGCGGCGAGCCTTCAAAACATAACCATCAATTTGTTTTTCCTTGAACATTTCATGGACTACTGTCGTGATCTCTTGCACGGTCATTACAACAACTTTAATATCCGGCTGAATAGATTTAACTGCTTTAATCAGCGAAAGTCCATCCTGAATCTCCTGATCAGAACCATCATCCTTAAAATTAATGTCGGTAATAAGTAGGTCATATGGTTCTCCGGCACGGATAGCATTCTTGATCCAAGCGAGGGCATGATCACAATAATAAACATATTCGGGATCAACTACTCCCAAGTCACGCAGTGTTACTTGTACTGCAAAATTTTCTGTATCGTGGTCTTCGGCAATGAGTACTTTTTTAAACATACAACAATCATCTTTATATTAATGGGATATTGACAGTAATGCTGAGCCCTTCTCCCGGTTCACTGACAAAGATAATTCCGCCACCTAGACTTTCAATACGGGAAACCGTATTCGCCATACCTTTTCCCTGAGGTCTTTCTGCTGGTAGGCCAACACCATTATCTTTATAAAAAATTTTAAGCTGTTGGTCAGATTTTTCAATGCGCACGACAACCCGCTCGGCCTCACTATGCTTTTTCATATTGACCATAAACTCTTGTAGTACATGTTTTATTTCTTCTTTAATGCGCTTACTGACATCAACCCATTGTTCGGCGTCAATTCCAACGATCGATATACGACGATCGCTTGTACCATAGGGTTTAAGCAATGTAGAAATTTGCTCATTATATGGAACTTCAACGGTAGATCGTTGCTCGACATTATGTGAGATGTCCCGCGATTGATTGTAAATAATTTCTAATTTATCAAGCAGCACTTCACGATCCAGATCATCTCGATATTCAACTTCCGTCATCACATGATAAATGTCGTTTGCCACCACATCATGTACCTTCTTTGAAAGATGAAGCTGCGTTTCTTTAACCTTGTTCTCGGCTTCGAGTTCAAGACGCTGCTTGCGTCGTTTGTACCAGAGGGTTCCCCCACCAACTGCCAACAGGAGTAAAAAGATACTTGCTCCAGTAATGGCACGTTGTCTGACCAGTCGGTTCTGCTTTTCGACATTTTCCTTTTCCAGCCGCAGGTTATCAGCTTTATTTTTTTCCACTTCGTAGCGGATTAGGGCAAACTGGTTTTTGGCGGCGGCGCGGGCTTGCTGGATGCTGTCGTTGAGCGCCAAATAGGTTGACAGATACCGTTGAGAATTGAAGGAATTAGTTTGAATTAGGCCTCTTAATGCATTCAACTGATCATCCGCACTATTTATTACATTCGCTATTTCATATTGCTTATGTAGATAATAAATAGATGAATCTGAGTTTTTATGGTCATAATATTTAGCTAAACTCGCATAACTTGAATTCTGACCCCAACGATCTTTTTGACTAGTCCTTATCGCTAAAGCTTTATGATAGTCCGGTACGGGATTATAGCTGTTGTCTGCAATCCATTTTGTTTTGGCTAAATTATTTAAAAACTTGGCGTAGTCCGTTGTTCCACTCGGGACTTTTGACAAGATTTCTTCGGAAAGCTTAATTGATTCGGCATAACGTTTTGCATTTCTTAGGCAGACGGCAAGATTATTTATATAAATTAGTGTATTTTCGGGATTAGTGGAATATTTTATAGCCTGATGATAATAAGGGATAGCTTTATTATATTGTTTCAATTCGTCGGTCGAATTAGCAATAGTATTATAAGCAAAGGACAACAATGTGTCTTGTTTTAAATTACTCTTCTCTAGAAATTCGATTGATTTTAGAGATGTTTCTTGTGCTCCAAAAAAGTCACCTTGATCATACTCATTGATTCCAATAAGAATTAAACTTCTTACAACCGTCAAATTATCATCTTCTTTAAATGCTTGTTCTTTTGCCAATTCAAGGTAAACGAACGAACTATCATACACCCCTAGGTTATAGAATGACAGCGCTTTTAGGTAGTAATTTCGACTCTCCCCTTTTACCTTGCCTTGTTTCTTTTCAGAACAGGAGAATATACCTAAGATGAAAAATAGGAATAAAATGAGTTTTCGCACGGCTAAGTTTTTTCTAATTTATCCAAAAAACTTATCTAAATCAACAACAAAAAAAAAAGAGAGTGATTTACATCAACTCTCTTTTTCTAATATTAAAAATTAACCTTTCGGTGGTGGGTTTCCTTTATCTCCCCCATCTCCATCATCACCAGGATTTGGTGGTGGTGTGTCTGCCGTTTGCACTGTTGGTGTTCCAGTGTTTTGTTGTGCATTAGACGGTTGGCCGATTCCAAATAAAAAATATAATATTAAACTCCACATAACTCAAAAAATTTAAAAGTCAAAAACCTGGTAGGCCCCGTGCACCATGCACGGGATTGCTACAAATGTTTTCAGAAGGCCTTCTGAATTTTTTGGGAAGTAAGAGTGTCAATCGCGGGAGGCAGAAGCTGCTTCCCAAACCGGCTAATGACTACCGCGAGATCTTCTCATTGTGAAATCAGATTAGTATCTTAGTTTATATTTTAATCGATTTATCATCTGACTTCGAGAACAAAGTTATAGCCGTTAACAGCCTTTTTATCATAGATTTCCGATATTTCCAATGTTTCAAAAATTTCCAGTCTAGATCGAATCGTTTTCCAAAATTTCCAAAAAGGAAGTAATATTTATTGCTTACGGTTTTCCGTATTTTCCGATGGTGGGGTTATTTTAATTTTGTTCAAATGTTTGAGAAATTTCAGAAGGCAGTAAGGAATGCCTATTTAGTTTTAAAGTTGAATAACAAACTTGTGTTTGTTAGCCGTGAACGACCATCAACCAAAGATTTGAGAGATTGGAGCTATCAAATTTTAGTAAAAGGGCTAGCAAGAGAAGATCTCATTGTCTTCCATCGTTTTTTCAATCCTCAGAATTCAGATAAGGATTTGGAGAGTATAGTTAATACTTTCGACTTAGATAAACTGAGGAATTTAAGAAACTTTATAATTGGCAGCACCACATATAGAGCACAGGAAAATGTCGTAAAACTACTTGCTATTTTGATAGATTTCCAACCCCGGCCTTACTGTAGTGAGGACTGGAAAGAAAGTTCAACCGAACCTGAAATAACGACGTCTGAAGAAAATTTCTCTCCAAATGAAGCAACCGTCAATATAGATATTGCTGCTCAAGACAACGAACTCCATCAACCTTCAGTAGAACCTCCTGAGATTACAAATAGCAGAGACTCTTTTGAAGAAAGATATAACCAACCAAAAGACAATCAGTTTCCAATAAAGGAGAACGATAACAAAAACAGTAATACGATTACTAAGGGATCGAGCGCTGTATATGGAGAAAACAGCGCTCAGTTGAGCGAAGATAATAATATCAATAAATCTTGTACAGAAACAACTAATGGCACAAAAGATGGTCCCTCTACATCTGCTGATTCAAATATTATAAACACTGAAAAGTCCCCAATAAATCCAACTGACGCAGTGGATAAAAAATATGAAAATGACAGACAGAAAGATCAAATAAAAACTCCTGGTAATATTTTCCTATTAAAAAAGAAAAAACAAAAGCTTTTATTGTGTGGAGCAGGTGTACTTACTTGTGCTGCATTAGCAATTATCATCTTTGATCCTCCTCTAAACGATTGCATGTGCTGGAATGGAGAAAAATATATTGAGGTAGATTGTCAGAGTAAGACACAGCCATATCAAGTGATAGGCTTAGATAAAAACAAACTCGAGGGATTTGTAAAAATAACGAGACCAGATACCCTAGGTCCAAAGGATGTAGGAAGAGTATGGTATTCAAAAATCAATCATGAGGTGGAATTTTTTACTGGACCGGGTTATCATCCCACAGAATTCGGACGTTCCCTAAAGGCGGCCACCACGCGGATTTTAGATAGCTACGCAGGGGCAAACGCCAAAAGCGATCAAAACAAGAAATATGGAATTATGCAAAAACAATAACCGTTATTTAATTCCAAATTTCCAAACGCAAAAAAAGCCGCGACTTACGGCGCGGCCTTAAATAAACATATGATTCCCTAGTGGTTTGTCTTTTATTACTGGCAAACCACCAGTTGTAAAATTCTATTTATACGAATTGATCGATTTGGATACTTTCCAGTCATTCCCCACATGCTCCAAGGTAACTAAATCTGTTTTGGTGAAGTTTTCAAACTTTAGAGTCACTTTCGCTACCATATAATCAGCTGATTCTTCTAAGATGTCGGTGCTTACTGTACAGTTTAGCTTCTCTCCTTTTTGCTTTTTCAAGGATTTAACAACTTCGCTACGGTTGTAAGACTGTGCATTCGAAGATTGGATTTTTTGATTTAAATCTTCGGCGAACAATTGCTCTACTCCTGCTGATTCACCCTCTGTGGTTACCGCAACATAGTGATCGAGTGCTAAGTCTGCTGTAGAAAGGTTAACGTTTGTTTTTGTTGCTTTTGCGCCAGGTCCTTCAGCTGCCATAGCAAATGTTGATACGGCGATTAAGGCTGCTGCTGCGAATGTTTTTACTAGCGTTTTCATAATGTCTTTTTTTATTGTGTTAGTTTTTAGTTCTTAATTGTTGACTCAAAACTACAACACAATAGACCCCTAGCCTACGGGCTTTAGACTAACGATCGGGAAAACTCGGTGAATGGAGGAAATAGGGAGGTGAATATTTTTTATTATATTGATATGAATCAACGATCAAATTATTTATGAATATACAGTCTAATACAGCTGCTAATCAAGCGAAAAATAAAATGTATGGAGCATTGTTTGGCATTGCGGTTGGTGATGCATTTGGTGTACCATTTGAATTCAGGTCGAAAGAAGAAATGCTAAAAAATCCAGCTACCGAAATGATCGGATTTGGCAGCCATAATCAACCTATGGGTACCTGGTCAGATGATACATCTTTAACCTTGTGTCTTGCAGACTCGCTGTTAGGTGGATATGATTTGGTAGATATCTCCAAAAAATTTATAGCTTGGAAGGAAGGTAAGCTGTGGACAGCAAGAGGAGAAGTCTTTGATATCGGCATCACCACGGCTAAATCGATCGGTGAGCTTAAAGATATTATCGGATCCGGGCAAATCGGAGAGCTACATTTGCTAAAATATCGGGCGAGAGAACAAGACAACGGCAATGGTTCGTTAATGAGAATATTACCCCTTTTATTTGAGATCAAAGGACTTAGCCCGTCGGAACAATTCGAGAAAATTTGGGAAATTTCCGCCCTAACGCATAAGCACATACGCGCTGCAATGGCATGTTTTATCTATCTTAAATTAGCCGAACTCATTTTGCTAGGTTTGGCCAAAGAGCAGGCTTATGCTGAAATGCGGAATCAAGTTTCAAAGTTCTGGACGGACATCAATTTCCCTGAGTCGGAAATAACTCATTTTAATAGCACCATTTTGCATGACATCCGATCTAAGACACATAATCAATTAAGGTCCAGCGGTTATGTGATCGATAGTCTAGAATCAAGCCTATGGGTTTTTATGGAAAAAGACAACTATAAAGACACTGTATTATCTATTGTAAGCCTTGGTGAAGATACAGACACCGGGGCTGCGATTGCGGGCGGATTAGCTGGTTTGTACTATGGGCTGGAAAGTATACCTGAAGATTGGCTTTTGAGCATCGCCCGCTATGATGATATCAAATTGCTAATAGAAAAAATAGCGAAGAGATATTTGGATTAGAAATTCGATAATAATGTCTAACAAGTAAGAGCTTATTTCAAAAATGTCAATTTAAAAAATCGAAACATTTATTTTTAAAACTATTTTAAATCGACAGCTGTTCTTACTATACAAAGCGGCTATTAGCTGCCTTTCAAAAGAAAGGTTCAACATAAAAATTGGCGTCGTACAGTGAAAATCCAATTGTCTTTAAAAACGTTGGATGACGAAACAAAAAAGAGGAAACGATAGGAAACATAAAAATTACTGTACATGTAAACGCTAAGAGAAAGGGTCTGATGAGAATCAGGCCCTTTTGACGTAAAAAAGCCACATCTCTCGACCTGGCCTTAATAAACATATGATTCACTAGTGGTTTGTCTTTTATTATTGGCAAGCCACCAGTTACTGGATACTACTTATACGAATTGATCGATTTGGATACTTTCCAGTCATTGCCCACACGCTCCAAAGTAACTAAATCAGTCTTGGTGAAGTTCTCAAATTTCAAAGTCACTTTAGCGACCATATAGTCTGCCGACTCCTCGATGATAGCTGTGCTTACTGTACAGTTTAGCTTTTCGCCTTTTTGTTTTTTCAAGGATTTAACCACTTCGCTATGGCTGTTAGACTGCGCATTGGTAGCTTGGATCTTTTGATTAAAATCAGCTGCAAATAACTGCTCTACATCTGCTGATTCTCCCTCAGTAGTTACCGCTACATAGTGCTCTAAAGCGAAGTCTGCGGTAGAAAGGTTAACGTTTGCTTTTGACGATTTTGCTCCAGGTCCTTCAGCTGCCATAGCGAAAGTTGATACTGCGATTAAGGCTGCTGCTGCGAATGTTTTTACTAGTGTTCTCATAATGTCTTTTTTTTATAGTGTTAGTTCTGTTGTTCTTATTTGTTGACTCAAAACTACAACACAATAGGCCCTTAGCCTACGGGCTTTAGACTAACGATCGGGAAAACTCGGTGAGTGGCGGGAATGGGGAGGTGAAAAGTCTTATAGCAGTATTTACTTTTTTACGGTTATGTTAATCTTATCGTCTGCCATATTTGAATATCGGTCTCTTGCTGAAAAAGTGAGTTCAAAATCCCCCTCGACAGTTGGCAGCCCAGATAATTTCATTTGTTCTCTATCAAAATGCAGCCAATTAAATTGGTCTTGGTTAATACTGTAAACCAACCGTTCATCATCTATATCTTTAAAATAATTTTTTGGGACGGATATCTCGAATTTCTTTCCTATTTGAACTGTTGTATCAGAAAGAGAATTATAGACAAAAGGCTTAAACAGTTTTGAAGTATTAACCCAATATATATCAGATTCGGTTACTCCGCTTTCTCCAATTTGCAATCGAGTAAAAAACAGGAACTTATTATCAATAGTTACAAATGGTCTTCTGTCCCAATCTTTTGAATTTATTGTTGAATGAACAATTTGCGGCACAATCCAATTATTGTGTATATCGCGGTAACTGATATATAGATCAACTTTACTTTCATCGTTTGTATATCTACAAAAAATTATGTAATCCTCTTTTGGAGAAATAAATACACTTTCCTCATCATTTGGGGAGGTAAATTCCGGTATGATATCTGCGCTTGGATGCGCATTACCCACGAGCTTTGAATAGAATAAATCAGCGTTGTGGCAATTTTCCTTTCCCTCGCAATTTCTGTTGGATGAAAAATAGATTGTACCGTCATAAGTCATGCAGGCGTTTGCTTCCCTACTTGCCGAATTTATTGGAGCTTGTATCATATTTGGAATCCCCCACTCACCTTTAACTTTCTCAAGTATCCAAATATCTGTGGAGGCGTTGTCCTTTCCAGCATTACTTTGACTAAAAAGTAAGGATGTACCATTAGGTGAAAAATAGGGTAAATAGACACACTTATTTCTTAATGGTTCAAAAGCTACAGGTTTAGTCCACTTTTTGTTGATTTTTTTAGCATGAAATATCGCTCCACTGAAATCTTCTTTATCGAGTATTCCAAATGCTAATTCCCCGCCATTAGGTGTAAATGAAATACCATGTTCCAGTCGGCCTTTTACTGAAATGGTACCTGGGGCAAAAACAATAGGGATAGAATCAGGGTAGGTTTGCCCAAAATAATCTACCGAATCGGTAATCGATTTACAACCAATTAATAGAAAGATTAGAATAAGAGGAATGATTATTTTAGTCATATATCTGAATTTACGAATGCTCAGGAATCATGCCCAACCAATCTATTCCATTATCTTTATGTACTCGCATCTTAGCATATTTTCTTCTTCTTATAAATACAGCTACATTTTTATTTCCGTTTTATTGCGGGTGGCAGCTCTTCGTAATAATCTTTTATATAACGACTAAATGGATCTCCTGTAAGACCGATACTATATTCAAATAAATCAAAATCAAATGTGAAAGAAACTTCCTTATCCAGAAAAACCTTATTCTTCTGGTAGAGCTCTTCGTCTATAAAATAACTGACATCTTTAAACAAGAAGGTTTCAGTAGTCACTTGATCCTGAAAAAGTTCATAAAATTTTTCATAAGGAATATGAGAGACATTTAAATAGCCAAAAACGTAATCGGCTCCTTTTAAAACAATTTGTAAATAAAGTTTATAATAATACTTTTCGGTCATAATTAATATATCCTTGTGGCAATACTCACTTCATAAAGAAAACTCATCATCACTCATGAATACTTAAAGTTAATCAAAAAGTCTGCCTTATACTTGAGCAAAAGAAAAAAGCCAGATCTCGCGACCTGGCCTTTAAACTAAACTTAAACATATGATTCACTAGTTGTCTGCTACCGAGCAGACAACTAGTTATTAAATACTATTTATACGAATTGATCGATTTGGATACTTTCCAGTCATTCCCCACACGCTCCAAGGTAACTAAATCTGTTTTGGTGAAGTTTTCAAATTTCAACGTTACTTTAGCAACCATATAGTCTGCCGATTCCTCGATGATAGCTGTGCTTACTGTACAGTTTAGCTTTTCGTCTTTTTGTTTTTTCAGGGATTTAACCACTTCGCTACGGCTATTAGACTGTACATTAGTAGCTTGGATCTTTTGATTAAAATCTTCTGCAAATAGTTGCTCTAGGCCTGCTGATTCTCCCTCAGTAGTTACCGCTACATAGTGCTCTAAAGCGAAATCTGCGGTAGAAAGGTTAACGTTTGCTTTCTCTGATTTCGAACCTGGTCCTTCAGCTGCCATAGCGAAAGTTGATACTGCGATTAAGGCTGCTGCTGCGAATGTTTTTACTAGTGTTCTCATAATGTCTTTATTTTATTGTGTTAGTTTATTTATCTATTCTTATTTGTTGACTCAAAACTACAACACAATAGGCCCTTAGCCTACGGGCTTTAGACTAACGATCGGGAAAACTCGGTGAATGGCGGGAATGGGGAGGTGAATGTTTACGAATTACTGATTACGGAGAATTATATTCACAATTAAAGAAATATAAGGGCAATCGACACAAAAACTAAAATTAAATAATAAATAAAGAGAATTAATAGTCAATATTTATTTAATTTGCACTCGATTTCACTACAAATACAAAAACTTATTTGGTAACACAAATAAGTCTATATATACCACAAAAATCAATTGAATTATAACATATAAATGCTTCATTCATTCAAAATCTCCTCGTACTTACTTTTACTGTGCTTTTTATTTAATTCATGCAAAAAAAATGAAGAGACTATCATTCCAGAACCTGTAAGAATTGTCATTAAACCAGATGAAGTTTACTTAAAACGTGAAATACAATTTTTAGGGGCCAGGCTGTCAACTGAAATACAGAATCTGCCGGTAGGTGACTCAGATGAAATAAACTGGACAGTCGAGAACACAAGAATTGCAAGTTTAACACAAAATCCAGAAACAAAAGAAGCTTCAGTATGGCCTGAAGGAGCTGGCGAAACATATGCAATAGCAACCCTCGCGAATGGCAAGGCAACAGCAAAAGTAAAAATCATTGTAACAGATGCCAATGACTACAAGTTTAGGTTAGTACTAAAGGACAAAGGGACATCTTCTCATACGTTGAATAATCCTGAAACATTCTTATCAGAGAAGGCTATCCAGCGGCGGCAGAAACGAAACATCGCAATCGACAATTCCGATCTTCCGATTTCGGAGGACTATTTAAATCAAATTGAAAAGATAGGATGTAAAATTGTCTCCAAAAGTAAATGGCTAAATACCGTCACGGTACATTGTGTAGATTATTTCCTTATTGACAACTATAAAAATCTCCCCTTTGTGCACTCCGCAGAAAAAGTATGGGAAGGGCCTAGGGAAAACTTGACCGAGAAAGGAAAGTATAAAGATATCCCGCAAAGGGTATCCAACAATACCACTAATAATAAATTGGACTATGGCGGAGCTGCCTCCAATATAAGCATAAATAATGGACAGGTGCTTCACGAGAATGGTTTTAAAGGAGCAGGTATCGATATTGCTGTCATCGATGCCGGTTTTTTGAATCTTAAAAATAACCCAGCTTTTAAAAATGTGAATATCAAAGGTACTAAATCTTTTGTCTATGAAAACGATGATCCATATGCGGTCGATATGCACGGAGTTTGGGTAAGTTCCTGTATGGCTGTCAACCAACCTGGAACATATGTGGGTACCGCACCGGAGGCAAATTACTGGCTGCTGCGCTCTGAAGATCAATCATCTGAACAGCATGTTGAAGAGGACTACTGGGCCAGCGCTGCTGAATTTGCGGACAGTGTTGGTGTAGATATTATTAATTCGTCACTTTATTATGGTCCAGAAAGTTTCTACAATCCTGCTTATAAATTTGAAGAGATGGATGGAAAGACCACATTTGCCACAAGGGCTGCTAACATAGCAGCCAGTAAAGGTATCTTAATTGTCAATTGTGCGGGCAATGACAGAAGCTGGGTAGGGAGTCCGGCCGACTCTCCTCATGTACTTACAGTAGGTGCGGTATATGATAATCGTAGGGTAGCATATTTTACATCTTGGGGAGTGACAGTAGATGGCAGAATGAAACCGGATGTTATGGCCCTAGGTGGAGGAGCATGGGTAATCGGGGAATCAGGCGTCGGTGAAACACGTAGCGGAACCTCCTATTCGAGTCCTATACTTTGTGGCTTAGCCGCCTGTTTATGGCAAGCTTATCCGCAATTGAGCAATAAAGAGCTAATGGATGTAATACGCAAATCAGGAGATCGAATCAATACTCCGGTTATCCCTTATGGTTATGGTATTCCTGACATGAAGAAAGCAATGGAAATAGCAAAAGAGATCAAAAAATCAAGAAAGCTTTAATAGGGATATTAAAGCTACGGGGAGTAATGACTCAAAAAAGCCAGGTCTCAAGACCTGGCTTCTAAACTAAACTTAAACATATGATTCACTAGTGGTCTGTAGCCTGCCTGAGCTGACAAACCACTAGTTGTTAAATTCTATTTATACGAATTAATTGATTTGGATACTTTCCAGTCATTACCCACACGCTCCAAGGTAACGAGATCAGTCTTGGTGAAGTTTTCAAATTTCAACGTCACTTTAGCGACCATATAATCTGCCGATTCCTCGATGACCGGATATCATCCGAAAAAACATCCATATCCATCATGATCGATTTCATCCAACAATAATTGCAGATTAGTACACTCGGGTTTCGGTTCATAAGCCTCCCATTTGCCCGATCCTCGCATCCAATAGAGTTTCCAAATTTTAGCTGCTTTCACAAAGCGAAGCTTTGCAAACGGTAATTCTACAATATTCGTTGGGTCATTCCATTGTGGTCTAATTTCAAACAGTAAAGCGGTTTTCCCATCCCACGAATAACCAAAATCCAATTTTTTGCGCACTTCTGCATCTTTTGGTCTTTTGGAATCTATAAAGCTTTTCAACTGAATTTCAATCATTGAAATAAGTTCTTTTTTATCCATCATCATTACAAATTTAAATTTATCGGCTTATTTTTCCATCTCATACCAATGATCTAACATACTTTGCTGAACTAAAATTTTTATTTGCGCTTATTTATAGTTCTTTTTTGTAAACAAACGGCTGATACTCCGATACAATTTTATCGATTAACTCATCAGTACACGATGGATTGATGAGATCAAAATTAGCATAGCGTTTCCCTAAAATTCTTTGATAATCTTCGGCACACTTGTTTTCTTTAACTATTCCCATACTGAAACCAGCCCTTTCATTACATACTTTACTTCATCTGGTCTCCTGCAGTAGGCGACCATTTTCATCGCCGAATCGAAATACAATGAGCTAAAAAAGCCAGATCGCCCGACATGACCTTAATATATAGATGTTTCACGAGATCAGCCTTGGTAAAAACTTCAAATTTCAACATTACTTTTGATTCGAGGTTATTATCCTCAAATTCTTTATTAGGGAAAAAAGTACAATACATATCCACCATTATCCATTCCATTCAAACCAAGCTGATTATACCTTTGCATCATAACTTTTAAACAATTTAAACATTAAAAAAATGAAAACAATTATTGCAACAATCAGCTTAGTGATGACTTTATTGAGCACTTCTATTTTTGCTCAAGGGAAAAGAGTACCAGCTTCTGCCGGAAGAGCAGAATACATCGAAGTAGAAAAGGGAGTAAAGCTCCATGTAACCGACCTTGGCGAAGGTAAACCTATCGTATTGATTCACGGTTGGCCATTGAGCGATGAAATGTACGAATACCAATACCAATATCTATCCCGCAGAGGATTCAGAGTGATTGGAATTACACTTCGTGGTTTTGGAAAATCAGATAAACCTTACGGAAAATATGATTTTGATGTTTTTTCCGATGATATAAAAGTGGTTCTGGAAAAACTGGACATACAAAATGCTACGCTTGGAGGGTTTTCGCTCGGTGGCGCAGTGGTGCTGCATTATGTAACAAAATATAACTCCGCCCATATAAGCAAGCTAGCGCTGTTTGGGGCGGCAGCACCATCGTGGAAACAGCGGGAAGGTTTTCCTGACGGATTGCCGAATGAAGTGGTACAAGGATTGATAAACGCAACCAAAACACAAAGAGAGGATCTAATCGCAAGTTTCGGTGCAGGCTTCGTGGCGAAAGAGGGCAATATCTCTAAAAACGTAGAAAAATGGTTGGAGAATATCAACTTGCAGGCCTCTCCTTATGCCATGACAGAATCGATCACCGCACTCCGCGATTTGGACCTACGCCCCCAGCTTTCAAAAATCAATATTCCTGTAACCATCTTTCAGGGAGTGTATGATAAAAACTGTCCGCTTGTTTGGGCCGAACAATTACAGAAAGGCATAAAAAATGCAACGCTTATCCGCTTTGAAAACAGCGGTCATGCCTTATTTGTCGAAGAAATGGAAAAATTCAATACTGAGCTGGAGAAATTTGCAAAATCATGATGAATTGCAAAACAGGAGAGCAAGAATATTATGTTCTCCTGTTTCTATTTGAACTGAGATTTGTATTTTTAACCCCATTAGTTTACCAATATGGCAAGTGAAAAAGTATTTCGAAACGACCTAAAAACCATAGGACTTATATCGTTGCATGAAGAAAATGTCGATTCCATTAATGGCGCGGGTTATAAACAATACATAAAAGTACTGCTTCTTTCAATGGGAACTGAGTTACAGGTTGATCTTACTGAATATTCCGTAAAACAGCCCTCCCTGTTCTTTATAAGCCCCAATCAGCATCTGCATATAAAGAAGCTCGGACAAGAAGAGGGACACTTCATTTTTTACAACCGCAACTTTTATTGTATCCAGATACATGATGAGGAAGTAGCCTGTAACGGATTGCTGTTCAGCAACATCTACAATATGCCGATGGTGGAATTGGACAGTGGCGAAATTCCTTTCTTTAGCTATATTTTCGGACAGATGACGGATGAGTTCGGATTGAACGATGCCTCGCTGGAAGAGATGCTTCGTACCTATCTCAAACAATTGTTCATCAAATCTGCACGATTGTGGAAAAAGCAAAATCTCGATAAAGAACTTACTGAACAGAACAGCGACCTGGAGTTTTTCAGGAAGTTTACCTTGTTGGTTGACGAACATTATAAAGAAAAGCACCATGTTGCCGATTATGCCGAGCTGCTGTTTATGGCTCCAAAAACGATTAGCCATAAATTTAAAAGGCTCAATCTGCCACAGCCTAATGATGTGATAAAGAACAGAATTCTGTTAGAAGCAAAACGGCTGCTGGTACATACCAATCTGACGGCAAAAGAGGTTGGCTATGAACTGGGATATGAAGATCCAGCATACTTCAGCAGGCTATTTGTGCAGAAATCAGGTGAAACGCCATCAGCATTCCGGGCAAAATTTCTTGCCATAAATTAAATTCAGTCTTTTTTGTAAATTCAGTCTTTTTTGCTCCAAAACAAAATTCAATATGATAAGCAGATTTTTTACTTACTTATTTTTTTCTCTTATTATCCCGATGGCTCTTCGCGCGCAAAGTCCAGAAAGCCGGTCCTTGTCAGCATTGGCAGAACGAATAAAACCGGCACCGGACGAAGTTTTTAACAAATTTCGCGAAGCAGGTTTGCAGCCAGTAAATCATGTACTGACAGCGAAAGAAAAAGACAAGGTCGCAAAGGCTTTTAACATGCTGTCGCCGCTACACAGTAAAATTCTGAAACAACATCTGCACAGTATAAGTTTCATGGATAATATGCCCAATACGGCACTTACATCCCCAGTTGAAACCGCCGATTCAACCCAAAAATTCAACATCACTTTTCGTGCAGAGATTATTAATGAAACTGTTTCCAAATGGGCCACATGGAAGGAGAATACATACTATACCTTTCCCGGCGGCAGCGGGATGGAGATAACCATTGATGCCGGCGAGCTGGACGCTATGGTGTACGTATTGCTTCACGAGGCAACGCATGTAGTGGATGCGGTGCTGGCTCTTACACCTCACTCCTTCGAAAGTGATACAGTTGCGGCACCTACAGCATTTACCCGGGGTATCTGGCATGCCGCGAATGTGCCCGAGAAAGCGTTCATTAGCCCTTTGCTGGCAACCGCACGCTTCCGGAGCGGAAAGCAGGTGTCAGTTTCTGATGCACCTAAAATTTACAAAGAGCTTCAAAAAACACCCTTCGCGTCACTTTACAGTACAGCTGCATGGTTTGAAGACCTCGCTGAGCTAGTGGCTATCTATCATTTGACAGCAAAGCTAAACCAGCCGTTTCGGGTATCCGTAAAACAGAACAGCAAAGAAATCATGAGTTTTGAACCGATGAAAAGTAAGCTGGTAAAAAAGAGGCTGGAGCAGCTGAAGGTATTTTATGATTAGCGGTCCTTCATGATTAATCCCGAGTTGTAAGCTCTGGTTGATAATCAAAGGATGTTTCAAATGTTTACTAGTACAACCTGTACTTCACTAAGAGCGTAAGCTTTTTGAATTAAAACTGCAGTTAGTAAAAAATTATAAAACTATTTTGAACTGGCTATTGTTCTTATAATACAAAACGGCTACAAGCTACCTTTCGAAAGAAAGGTTCAACATAAAAATTGGCGTCGTACAGTGAAAATCCAATAGTCTTTAAAAACATTGGATGACGAAACAAAAAAGAGGAAACGATAG
>PJTO01000277.1_pt1 | contig 35070 bp, 20 predicted proteins | sample 1512101 | NCBI WGS metagenome assembly PJTO01 (sample SAMN08177690, study PRJNA422409) | Soil metagenome, whole genome shotgun sequencing project.
AAAACCAAAATAGTTTACGCTTCGGTCTTCTTTTATTACTGAATTATTTGAAGGTATTTTTTCCTCAGAATTGATTTTCTGCCAATAATTTTTAACAAAGAAAAGATTTTCTAATTTTTCATTAAAGGCATTTATTTTAAAGTCTGCACCATTAACCCATGTAAACAAATCTCTTACCGCAGCGGCAGGATCATAGCCGTCAATAAGTCTGTCATCTCCGGTTTGTTTGGAGTAGGTAGGTGCTGAAGTAAAACTCACTGCATACTGCTCATTGATTTTCCATGAAGCTTTCAGGCGTGAAAAAACATCATTATTCCAGGTGTAAGTATCACTTGGACCTGTAGATTCTGAAATTTCTCCTTTGATATTTCCTGCAGAACCTTCGATACGCTCTCCGTACCAATTGTAAACATAATCAGATACATCTTTAAACTGGCGTTCTCTGTAATTGTATCCCGAAATAAAGTCTAAATTAAAATTATCACTAAAGTCGTTGCGATAGGTTAGGACAGTTCCAGCCGATTTTCGGTACGTCATAACTTCTCCGTAAGGAACGCCAACCATTAATTGATTGTGCTGAATTTCTTTTGTGTAATCCGTGTAAAATCCTTCTATACTTAATTCTTTTGCCCAGATTCTGTCTTTTACACCAGTTACCAACTGCAATCCATAGCCTTTGTAAGCATCATGAAATCGAGGTACCGTTACTTTTTTGATCTTGCCGGCATCATCCGGAACATCAACATCTACTTTATAATTGTTTTTGGAAGCATCGTAAAATCCGTTTCCTTTTATAAAAAATCCAGTCTTTTTATTGTAGTCACTAAGTATCAATGAAGTTCTGTAAGTTCCAAAAGATCCTGCCTGAGCTGAGAATGAACCACTGAAACCAGATTTTATTTTTGGCGTAATTAAATTGACAGCACCGCCAAGCGCGTCTGCCCCAAATTCGATAGGAACGACACCTTTGTAAACCTCAACACGATCTACTAAATTAACCGGAACTGTTGAAATCCCGAAAGTATAACCGTGATATTCCAAAGGAATTCCCTCCAGAAAAAATCGGATTTGATTTCCTGTGAGTCCATTCATCGAAAAATTGGTTCTTGAGCCTAAACCTCCGGTGCGCCTAACATTAATACCCTGTGTCTGGGCAAGCACTTCGCCCAAATCTGCCGTTTTAAATTTAGCTTCCTTCATTTCTATTACAGAAACGGCTTCTGCTGTTTCCTCTTTTTTTCTTTTTTCAGAGACACCTTTTACCACTACGTCATTTAATTTCTCTGCTTCTTTTGATGTATGCGCTTTTTCTAAAGTTATGGCAACTGTAGTATTTAGAGAATTTTCTAAAGCAATAGTCTGTTTCTTCGAAACATATCCATCTAAACTTATTTCAATAGTATAACTGCCTTTTGCCAGATTTTCAATCTGATAAAACCCGTCTGCATTTGTTGCAGCATTTATTTGTGTTCCTAAAAGCTGCATGTTAACACCGCTTAACGGGTTTCCGTGTTCATCATTTACTTTTCCAGAGATTCTGTTTTGTGCGATTAAAAATGTCGACGAAAATAAAAAGAGCAATACTATTTTGAGATTCATGAAATATACTTAGAATTATTAACTATCCTTATTTAGAATAAATAAAAATTCAAAAGTATGAAATTATCTATTAATAATATCCTAATCACAGAAAAATATCTTGATTTTTAGTTTAAAGCTTCTACAGGCTTTGATTTCTGGCTCTTTTTTTTCAATAAATCCAAAAGTATCTGAACAGAAAAAGTTAAGACGATATACATTACTATAAGTGCCAGTACCATTGTTATGCCATTTTCTCTAAATCCAAAGATGCCTTTGCCCCAGGAAATTAATATCCATTGTGTCATATACATAGAAGTCAGGTTCTTGCTGCAGTATTTTAAAAGTCTAACAAACTTATTTTCTCTAATATTTACTGATATTTTATAAATAATCCATAAAAAGATTAATGTCCATCCTGCGAAATAAAGTACACCGCCCGGACCCATATGGTAAAAACCATTGTAATTGTAATCTCCATAAATAAAGACTAGGGGAGCGCCTGATAATGTAAATAAAATACCGATATACAGCATACTCTTAAACAATTGCGGTCTGTTATAATCAAGTTCCTGATACCATTTGCCAAAAAACATTCCTATGATAATAAAAGACATCCATGGAAAAACAGGAAAATAAACGTATGCCGGAAAATCATTACTGAAAAGAAGATCTAATACATAATTAATTACGGGATAATTTAAATTGATGCCGCTGACTTCTCTGGAAACTAATGCGATTGATAGACCTATGGCTAAGATTCCGTATTTATTGGTAACAAATTTTCGAATAAAACCAATGAACAGCAAAGACATTCCTGCTAATTGCAGTATGTCGCCCAATAACATTAAATACAAATACTGCTGTTCAATTGGCCCGTGCCAGCCGTATCTTTGTATGAAATTATCTGGTGCAAAACCAAAAATTACCGGAAAAATGAATTTTAAGAAATTCATAAAAAGAGCAGCCGCCAAAAGCAGTCCGCCTCGCTTTAGAGAACTAGAAAGACTTTGATGACGAGAAGTCATAAATGTTATTCCCATACAGATTAGAAAAATAGAAGTTCCTCTGCCCAGAAAAACAATAAAACTCCCAATAACGGTTTCCGATTGTGATTTGACATCTGCAAATGTCAGCAGGGTATGTATAATTATCATTCCTATAACACTCATTCCTTTTATTAAATCCAGTGCCGGAATTCTTTTGCTTTGCTGTTCCATGGTTTTGTTTTTTATTTTAGGTTTTCGTCTAATTGTTAGTTACATATTTAAAATTACCCGACAACTGTTTTTGCAGCTGCAAATGCATTTTCATTTTCGTTGATGTATTTGTTTATAGCCGGATAATCGACTTTGCTGTTAACAGTAAGCGGCACTTGATCGAAATAATAGTTTTTTATTGAACTGGCATGCAATCCCAGTTTTTCCTTAATTACCTGTGTTATAGTTTCGCGGAGTAAAGAAGCATCCTGATGTATAACACCAAGATATTTGTCCTGAACACTTATACAGATAAAAGTCTGGCCTCCCAGTTGATTTTTAAGCAAAACCTCAACTTCATCAAGATTTAAACGGACTCCAAATAGTTTCATAATACGTTTAATACGTCCTTTAATATGAAAATATCCAGATTCATCTTTTTCTGCCAGATCGCCGGTATAAAGTTTATCTGTCTGGTCATAATGCTGGAGATCGAAAATGTTATTGGCATAACCTCCGGAAATATTAGGACCGTAATAAATAAGTTCTCCTGTGTTTTCATCAATTTCAAATCTTCCATTTTTTACAGGAAAACCTATTGATGTTCCTTTTGTCTCAAAATCTGTTGGCGGTAAATAAGCCATTCTGCCGCTGGCTTCAGTTTGTCCGTATTGTGCAAAAAACTGTTTATCGTAAATATGGGTATAATTTGAAATCACGTTTGCCAGTTCTTGGTTCAGCATTCCTCCTGTATGGGTGAAATAACGTACAGATGGTGTATCTTTTTTAAAGAAACCAAAACGATGCAGCAGCTCATAAAAATATGGAACACCACTCAAGGTTGAGTAGCCATATTCAGTAAGATCTGACCAGAATTCTTTTTGGAGTACATCTCTTTCTGTACATACAATTGTATTTGCTTTTATGCAGTTTGTTGTAAAAATCGAAAAGCCATACACAAAATTAATAGGTACATTTAACGGAACAACATCGTGTTCCGTTATTGGCATGTACTCCATGATAGATAAAGCATTCTGTACCAGATTATCATCTGAAATCTTAACAAATTTTGGCGACCCTGTGGTTCCCGATGTACTCATTAAAAGTTTAACATCGCCATGGATAGGGTAGAGACGAATTTCTTTTCGTTTAAAAACTGAAATTTCTTTTGATACCTGTTTTGAATCGTAATCTTCAACAATCGTTCTAGACGCATCGAAGATATAAGCTGGTTTGTATTCGTTCTCCAGGTTTTGTTTAAATTCAGGATGCAGCCCTGCATTAAGCAGAGCCACTGTGTATTTTTTTTGATAAAAATTCAAAAATGCTTCGATTGCCGGCAGCTGATTGTCATTGTAAATGAAAACAACTGCACGAAGATCTTCAATATCGAAAGATTCGTGTATATCATTAAATGTTTTGACAACCTTGGTGTTTGCATCTATAAAATTTAATTTTTTATTTTTTTTAATTAAATCATAAAGTCCCATACTTTTTTCTTTTGAATTATTGGATTTCTACTCCGTTTTTCTTCAATATTGCTTTTATTTTATCGATGTTTCCCATTTCGAGAATATCTTCCATAGAAATTGAAACATTATAAAAACGCTCCAGTTCCTCAACTAAAAGTAAATGGCTCATAGAATCCCATTCGACAATACCCTGATATTCTAAATCTGGAGTAATTGATTCTACAGGTATTTCAAATGCGGTTGCAAAAACTTGATGTAATTCTTGTGTTGTACTCATAATGATGTTATTTTAATTTGTTAATTATTTTTTTTTAAACTTTAGTCAATTTCCATTTTCCAGTTCTGAATATGGTGATACAGCCAAAAGCCAATACCAGTTCTGAAATTAATATAGCTGCAAAAATGCCTTTTGGACCAAAACCCAATGCTACTCCAAAGACATAAGAAAGCGGTATTTGTATCACGTAAAACATGAGGATGTAAAGCAGGGTGACAATCATAACTTTTCCGGCTGCATTAAGCGCTCTTGAAATAACCATTGTATATCCTAATAATACATAAGCGATGGAAATAATGTGAATGTAGGTTGTGCTGTTATCGATCACTTCCGGCACGTCAGAAAAGATTCTGACAACAGGATCCGCCATAAAAATCCATCCAATCGCCACTGTAATCAAAAAGCACATATTAATCATACCTGCTCTCCAGACCGATTTTTCGGCTCTTTCGGGCTGTTGGGCTCCTAAATTTTGTCCGGTTAAAATTCCCGCTGCATTTCCTATTCCCCAAGCCGGCGTAGTAACTATTGAAGCAACACGCTGCGCTATTATATAACCTGCGAGAGCATTGCCTCCAAAATGAGAAACGATTTTAATCATAAACAGCCAGCTCGATGCAGGAATCAAATACTGGAGCATACCTCCAAAAGTAAGTCTCATTACTTTTTTAAAGGTTTCATGATGAAGCGCCAGCTGCTCTTTTTCAATTTGAATAATGGTTGTTCCTTTAACCAAATGAAATGCCTGATAACAAACTCCTATAAAACGTGCCACGGCAGTAGCTATACCAACTCCTAATAGTCCAAATGCAGGTACTGGTCCCCATCCAAAAATAAGGAGAGGACACAAGAGAATATTTAATGCATTCGAAAGCCATAGCGTTCGCATTGCCATAGAGGCAGAACCGGCACCGCGAAGAATACCGTTTAACGCAATACGGATTATAATAAAACCGCAGCTCGCAAACATTACTTTTGCGTACAAACTGCCTTGTTCTATAACTGCAGGAGAAAGTCCTACAAGTCCCAGTATTTCATTACTCCATATAAAGCATATAATACTTATTAGAATACCGCAGATAACGCTTATGTTTATTACTTGTCCGGCTGTGATGCTTGCATCCTTAAAGTTCTGCTCGCCAACACGCCTTGCAATTAAAGTCGAAGCCGCAATGCTCAGACCAATTGAAACGGAATACGAAAAGCTGATAACAGATTCTGTAGAACCTACAATAGAAACCGCTGCCGCGCCAAGTTTGCTCACAAAAAATAAGCTGGCACAAACAAAAACAGATTCCATTACAAGTTCTAAAACCATTGGAACGGCAAGCAATACAATTGCGCGATTAATACTGCCTGAAGTGAATTTTTTCTCTCGGCCTAATACCGCAGTAAAAAACAAATCAGTATAAGATTGAAGCCTTAAAACCACTACTTTCATGATTGGTGTTGTATTGTTTCGCTGATCTCTGTAAACTCGTTCATTTCATATTGCCTGATTACATAAAGCGGATTAGGCATTTTGCTTCCTTTTTTCGGCACGGCAAAACCAGTTTGTTCAGCATATCCGTTATTAAGAAGTTTCAAGCTGTTAATGTAAAATCGCTTAAATTCAGGCTCAAAAAGATTATATTTTTCAAAGCGGTCTGTCAAATGCGGATTATCCTGTTTGTATTCTTCGATTGATCCTATAACGGTTTTCCAAAAAAGATGTTCATCATAATCCATGTGAGTATGCAGAATATCGGACAAGTATCTAAAAAAGGCATCAAAAACACCTATCAAAATAAACAAAGGTGTATTCTCTTTATTAGAGGATTGTATAAGACCGTCTTTAAGTTCATCTGGTAATTTTGCTTTGGCTTCTTCTGTTAAAACAATATCATCAACAAAATCTTTTATAATAATGCGTTGCGGAATTCCGTTTTTCATGACCAGAATAATATTCTCACCATGTGGCGTTACACATAAAGAATGCTGATAGTAAATATGGAGCAAAGGTTTTAAGTAGGCTTCCAGATATTGTTCCAGCCAGCTTTGAGTGCTAAGTCCGGAAACGTTTATAAGTTCCTGCAGAAAAGGCACGTCATTGTCATCGATGTATAATAAAGATGCCATTGTAATTAGGTTTTCTTCAGGTTTACGATATTTCTCGGCACTTTCTCTCCATAATGCACCCAGCATTTCGCGATAATGATACGGACTGTCAGTTATGGAATTATACTGCGGATGACGATACGAAACCGTAGCAACTTCTCCCAATAACACAACTTCTTTTTCCTCAAAATAAGGGTCTTTATCGAGCATTTCTTTTACCCATTTTGTAACTCTTGGCGCAATATCCATTTGTTTTGGAGAGAGTCCGCGGATATTACCTGTACTCAAAATAGAGATCGCTGTTTTTACATAATGTTTGGAAGGATGACTTAGATTGAAGAAAGTTCTAATACTTTGCTGAGGCGAATATACATCGTCGCTTTTACCCAAAATCACTAAATATTGGTTAGCCAGATCCTGATGAAATTGCAGTAAAATTTTATTGTTTAACTGCCAGGGATGCACGGGAATAAAAACGTAATCTTCAGCCACAAGTTCCATATTGCGAAGCTTTTCTTGAAATTTGTTATAAACTTCAATGCCCAATTCATTGGCATAAAAATCATTAAAATTGATAGTTTCCAAAGCATTAAATGAAGCTCTTTTTTTATGAGCAGCCAGCCAGTACAAATCAGTATTTTTATTGGCTTCGGGAGCATAACTGTGATATTCGCTGTTGTTAAAACCAACACGTCCTTTATTCGCAATTACCCACGGATGACCTTCCATTTGATGCTCAATTGTCTGATAATCTGCTTGTGTAAGTGCAGCAGAACTCAATTTTTCTCTGGTGTACAAATGTGCATCAGCATATAAGGTATTGAGAAGTTCTTCTGTGTATTTTGCCAATGTAAAGGAATCAATGCCAAAGGTTTTTTGCAATTCCATAAAAAAACAAAGAACATCTTTAGCAGGCGAGGCTGTTCCGTTTTCCCATCTTTGTATACTTTCTTTTTCAATATGCCAATATTCTAAAAGTCTTGGATAAGCTGAAAAAGTATAATAAACATCTGCAAGATCGGTTGTCAATTTAAAATGTGTAAGATCATCTTTACTGCCCGTAATTTCAGGTTTGGCAACATCTTCATGCATTAATTCGGCTAAACTCTTAGCGAGCAAATTAAGATTTACCTTTTCCCAAACCTGAGCGGTAAAAACTTCTAAATGTGGTATTGTTTCTATATTCATTTTAAATGCTATTAAATACTAATTTCGACTGCCTTTTCTGCAGCAATGTCCGAAAGATCAAAATCCTGAAAAGCAATTCTCTTTTCTAGTTTATATACTTCACGTTTTGCCACTTCATTAATGATGTAGGAATTGCGGTAAGCGCCCATGCCTAAATCAGAGGAAATGTAGCTATGTGTATGGATCTCTGCGTTTTGCACAAAAATTTCGCTGCCATTAGTATCGATGGTGTAATTTCTTTTTACATCGTAACTGCCTGTCGAAGTTCTGCTGATTCTATGCTGAATATCTTTAAGAAATTGAGGTTCCTGATAATGATACCCTGTGCCTAAAATTACATAGTCAGCTTGGTCTGTAAACTTTTTGTGCTGTTCTACCTGTTCCAGATGCAGTTCATAAGTATTGTGAATTCCGGTCGTTATATCATCCAATTGAATATTCGGTCTGATCTTTACACCAATATCATCGTTGTCTACACTAAGCGCATACATATAATCATAAATCTCATTCAGCAAATCAAAGTTGACTCCTTTAAATTGTGATTTCTGACGATCCAGCATAACTTTGCGATCCGAAGAAGACATTTGATGAAAATAGTCGATGTAATCTGGTGATGTATGCTCTAAGATAAGTTTAGAATATTCCATAGCAAAAAAGCGATCAGGACGGGAATACCAATTCAGTTTTAGGTTTTTAGGTCTGTTTTGAAGCAGATCAAAAAATACTTCCGCGGCGCTTTGTCCGGAACCAATTACAGTAACGGTATCCTGCTCTAATATTTCTTCTTTTCTAAAAAGATAGCTTGACGTATGACAGACTTTTTCCATTTCATTTAAATCGACAAAATCAGGAAGTATAGGCACAGTTCCAGTTCCTAATACTAATTTTTCTGCATAGTATATTTTGGTCTGATCCTGATCTTTATGAAAAACATGCAGCTCATAAAGCCCGTCTTTATAATAAATTTCTCTTACACTGGATGAAAAACGGCAGTTTTGCAGCTGTTTAATTACCCATTGGCAGTATAAATTGTACTCTTTGCGCAGGACGAAAAAGTTTTCACGGATGAAAAATTTATACAAGCGGTCTGTCTTTTTAAGGAAATTTAAAAAACTGAATTTACTTGTAGGATCTGCCATTGAAACACAGTCACATAAAAACGGAGTCTGAAGTGTTACATGGTCAAATAGCAGACCTGGATGCCAGTTAAATTGCTCTCTTTGGTCAAAAAAAAGTGATGAAACGTCATCTACCGGTTCTAACAAAGCGGCTAAGCCCAAATTAAAAGGTCCAATGCCAATGCCTATTAATGAATATACTTTACGATCTTCCATATTATTGGTTTATAAGATTATGTTCTGCTTCTGAGTTTATGATAATGTCTTTATTCTGCGGAAATTTTTCCCAATACCATTCTCGATAGCAGAAATTAAGATTTGAGGTTTTATGCGGCATTTCGATAACCTTATCGATTTTAAAGCCATGAAATGCTTTGTTCATCATCGAAGCTCTGGAATCAACAGAACCTTCACCAACCATTCTGCCTACTTCACTTTGTGCAAAGACATAATCAATCATGCATTGTGTTGATGGTGAGACAAATTTTTGCTTAGGATCTGTCGGCGCAATAAATTGATGCGTTCCATAATCAGTAGGGAGAACATCATAATAATCACCCAGTACATCACGGGTCGGCCAGTAAACTTCAATATTAAAAGTGGGTTCGCCGTTGGCCATTCCTATGTAGCTGTACAAACCGTCACTAGGAAGAAGGGTTCTGTAATACGTTTCAAGTTCACGCAGAGGCCAATCCATTTTCCAGTTCGCTTTGGCGTGATCGCGATGAAACCATTCATGCAGCATTTCGAGATCATTTTCTAAATCAAGAGGACGCAGACTAATCGTTACATCTTCTTTAGGGAAATAGCGGTTGTAGACCAATTCTTTTCCTTTTGGATTTATCAATTGTTCTGAAAAAAAGCGTTTGTGTAAAACATTAGGGAAGTTGATACGTGTAACACCGGCCGGATTACCGCCGCAGTCAATATCATTAAGTGCCGTAAGTAAATTGCCTTTTACTTTCCAATGTCTGCTTTCGAGAATAAACGTAACAAGACCGCTTTCGTCTTCTTTTTGTAAAGCCTCTAAAGTATCGTATAAAATAGTTAAGAGATTTTTTTCATCTGCAAGCTGGCTGGTGCCAAATGTATTTACAACTGCGAGTATATTGCCAACCCAGAAATAATGAAGCAATAAATTATACAAACGATCGTCTGGAATAAACATTTTTCCATTTTCAGATAAACCTGGTACAATTTCATTTAACTGCTCTTCAAAAGATTTTCGGAACAAGAAACTTTGATTATCACGGAAAAATAGTTTTTCAGGCATGAACGACGCATCCAATTGTACAAGTGTGTTTTGCTGATGCCATTCGCAGAACATTCCCTGTTCATTGAACATTTTTACTACACCGCCCACAATAATGTCGATGTATTTTTTGAACCAAAGTTCACTGGTTTTTTCCAGAGATAATCCGGTTTGCTGAGAAGCTTTTTGAATCACATTCTGCATTCTCGAAGGTTCTCCCAATATACTGTCCTGGCATAATGAAGCCAATAAACAGACATTCTTTTCTTTTTCGTTTATATTGATTTTAAACGGATTGTATCGCACACTGGTAGAAAAACTATCCAGTACATTTCCGTTATACGATACAGATATAAAGCCCGGATCGCAGATCAATTCGATATCTGGATAGGATTTCTTTACATTATCTCCCCAGGCTGTCTGCATTAGACGGGATACCTCATAACCTCTGTAAAGTTCATGATAATGATTGATGCGTTCTGCTCCGGTAATTTTTACATGGAGAGAAAATTTATACATATAATCGCTTTCATTATTATATACCGTTCTTACTGATGAGGTTGCTGTAAATTCTTTTCCAAATTCGCCTAAATCGATAAGCAGATTTTCTTTTACAAGTGTATCAAATGTAGTTTGTGATTTAAAATAAGACGCTTCCCACGGATGAACGGGAAGTACTTTCCAGTCTGGATATTTTTCCAGTACATCGTGTACTTTTTTATCTCCATTACTTCCTTCAATTACTGCAGCTTTTGCAAAATCAGAAGGCAGAATATTGTCAACAGACTTTTCGGTAACCAGATTTGGATGCACTAAAAAATAATACAGCTGAAAATGTCCGCCGGTTTCTGGCGAATATTTTAAAACTTCAGATTCAGTAAAACCTTCACGTCCTTTTGTAAGCGGATGAAGTAAATGTCCTGCCGGAAACAATTGTTCAGCTTCTATAAAGGTCATTTCAGGTTTGTTAAACTCCTGTCCAGATGCTTGAAAATGCTCTAAAAACTGTGCTATTTTCTCTGTACTGAGCTTCATTCTTTTTTTGACATTTTTAGAATCTGCCAGCGGATACTGTTGTCTTACATGAGTTGTAATTAATTCTAAAAGACGTTCTGAATCTATTTCTTTGATGGTTTCAGTAGTAAGATCGCGTTCCATTACCGGAAAATGATACAAATGTCTGAAGGTTTCAGATCTGTAACGTATTGGTGCATATACTTCAACATTATCAACAGGAAAATCCAGTTTTAAATGAAGTTTATGATTGTACTTAGACATATATGATTTTAGTACAGGATCGTATTTAGGAACCCCTTCATAAAAACTGCTGTTGCCTAGTTCGCGAACACAGCAGTTAAGTAAAATGGTAAACGTAATATCGACTGCTTCCTGAGCAATCTCTTTAGGAGAAGATGTAGTCATTTCCGTGTTTTTTTATAATTGAAAGGATATTATTGATGTGTGCGATTGTCGTTAATGGGTTCAAAATGGTAAACTTGAGATAAAAAATGCCGTTTACTTTTGTGCTTGCCACTAGAACTTCACCATTAAAAAACATTTTCTTTTTGATGTGTAAATTCATTTTACAAGTATCTCCAGGCCAGCCGTCTAGTTTATATCTAAAAACCAAAACACTTAAATCAGAATCTGTTAAGAGTTCAAAGTCTTTGTCGTTTTCCAGTATTTCAGCTGTTTGTTTGGTCGTTCCAATAATGGTATCGGTGTACTGCCCAAGTTTAGTTCTGCCCATATAACGCAGTGTACACCATAGTTTTAAAGCGTCAAAACGACGAGTGCTTTGTACCAGAGATTTGTTAATTTGTGCCGGAAGTTCATCGTAATCCTGTTCTTTAGGATTTAAATAATCGGCATGATGTTTTATGATATGAAGATGCTGTTTGTTTCTCACCATAAAAGCACTGCTGCAAATAGGCTGAAAGAAAGATTTATGATAATCAATTGTAACAGAATCAGCTTGTTCAATGCCGTTTAACAGATGTTTGTATGTATCTGTCAGCAATAACCCGCAGCCGTAAGCCGCGTCAACATGCATCCATAATTCATGTTCTTTTGCCAGAACTGCTATTTCAGATAATGGATCGATATTTCCGAAATCGGTTGTTCCGGCTGTAGCCACAATAGCAATAGGAATGTGGCCTTTTTCTTTTTCTTCAAGAATGGCCTGCTTTAATTTTTCAGCGTCCATTCTGTAACGGCTGTCTGTTACAACCTGAACAATAGACTGCTCGCCAAGACCTAGAATTGAAGCATTTTTTTGATTGCTGAAATGAGATTTCTCTGAAACAAAAATTCTGAATTTACTTGAATCCGGCGGACATCCATTTAATTTGATATTCCAGTTGAGGTATTTTAAAGCAAAATAATCTCTTGCCAATAGCAGTCCCATAAGGTTACTTTGTGATCCGCCGCCTGTAAAAATACCATCGCAATCTGTGTTATATCCAATTTGTTCGCCAGTCCAAGCAATGAGTTTTCTTTCTATAAATGTTCCTCCTGCGCTTTGGTCGTAAGTGTCTTGCGATGAATTAATAGCGCTAATCAATACATCTGCAGCTAAAGCAGGAATTACAACTGGGCAGTTTAAGTGGGCAATATATTCTGGCAAATGGTAAGCAGTGGCGTGATTTACATAAATCTCATCGATCTCGTCCCAAAGGGTTTCATAATCCTGAACAGGTTTGTCTAAGTTTACAGCTTCTACTTTATTTCGTATTTCATCAGGTTTAATGCCGCTGAACGGGATTTTAGTATTTTCAAGAAAACCTGCTACACGTTTTTGAACTAATTCTATGGCATTGGCATATTCTGTTCCGGAATTTTCATGAAAAATATCCTGATAAAAATCGTCAGCGGTGCTTTTAACAAAGACATCCGGGGCATTGTCTAATAGGTTTTGCATAATGATAAGTTTTAGAATTGAGGTTATTTAAAATAAGTTACTTTGTTAGAAATCGGGGTTCTCTTTTTCTTGGATGGCTCAAGATCTTCTGGATAATAACCGACATAAATTAAACCGAGAGACTGCTCATTTTCGGCCAGATCAAATTGTTTTACGTAATCAACTGCACCTGCAGATGTACTCCAGTAACTCCCAATATCATGGGCAGTGCAGGAGAGGGCAATGTTTTGAACGGCACATGAAACGGCGGCAACTTCTTCCCATTCGGGCAGGTTAATTTTAGTATTGCGAACCATTACAACGCCAATAGCACAAGCTGAATTAAGCGGATATTCTTTTAGCAGATTGTACTTTTCCTCAGCTTCATCAGCAGAAAACTTTTCAAAATAAAAATCCCTGTAATAATCTGCCAGAAAAGATCCCAGCTGCTCTAAATAACGATCCTTAAAAACAATAAACCTCCATGGTTCGGTCATTTTATGGGTAGGCGCATAGGTCGCATTTATTAAAATTTCATTTAATAATTCATCGGGTATGTTCTGCTTTATAAACTCATCCGCATAAACACTTCGCCGTGTGCGGATGATTTTTGAAATATTTTGTCTATGTGTAAAATCCGATGCCTTGATTTTACTAGGTTTAGTGCTAATATTCATATTTTTTTAATAAATTTTTTAAGAAAATTCTTTTTTAAATTATAAAAATAAATACATTTGTAAGTAGATTTTATTTAGAATGAATAAAAACAGTAGGAACAAATGTAGAGATTAATCTTTATATAAAAAATAAAACAGAAAAAAAATTATACGAAATTCTCTACATTGCCAAAATGTTATGGAATGATGTTTTATTTGTATATAGCTTGATTTTTAACGGTTTGTGTTTATTATTTGTCCCAATTTTTGTTAACTATTAAATAAACTAAAAAAATGAAATCACAATCATTAATTGAAGATGAGATACCAGTAAAAGAAAACTATGCTTATCAAATTCCTACAAGCCCGCTGATAGTGGAGGTTACGCCTCAGGAAAGAAACATTTTGTCTAATGTGGGCGCTTTGCTGGAAAAGGCATTTAAGAGCTATGAAAACCCAGATTATATAGAAGCGCTTCATCTGTATTCTTTTCAGCTTCTTCCAGAAAGAATAGCCAGAATTTTAAGCCGTTTTGGAACAGATTTTTCAGCTGACCAATATGGCGCTATTATTTTTAGAGGTCTTCTTGAAGTAGATCAGGATCATCTGGGACCGACTCCCGCGAATTGGCAGAGTGCTGATTACTCAAAACTCAATAAATACGGCTTTATTTGTTCCTTGCTGCATGGTGCAGTTCCTTCAAAACCGGTACAATATTATGCGCAGAGAAAGGGCGGGGGAATCCTTCATGCTGTTATTCCAGATGAAAATATGGCAGCTACACAAACAGGTTCGGGATCAAAAACAAATTTGTATGTTCATACAGAAGATGCTTTTCTTTTACATCAGGCTGATTTTTTAAGCTTTCTATATCTGCGAAATGAAGAAAGAGTTCCTTCTACACTTTACTCAGTAAGGTCGCATGGTAAGGTGAATAAGATAATGGAAAAGCTTTTTGATCCAATTTATCAATGTCCTAAAGATGCTAATTATCAGGAAGAAATTAATGATGGTCCGCTGGCTTCTGTTTTATATGGAAATAAAAAGCTGCCTTTTATTAGATTTGATGCTGCGGAGCAGATATTTAATGAAAAAGCCGGACAGACTCCAGAAGCTCTTTACAATTTAACAGAGTTTTGGAATGAGGCTAAAGAGCTGATTAATAGTAATTATATCCCAGATTCAGGAGATGTTATATTTGTGAATAATCATTTGTGTGCTCACGGAAGAAGTGCTTTTACAGCAGGGCAGAAAGAGGAGAATGGTAAGCTTGTACCATGTGAGAGACGACAAATGTTAAGAATGATGAGTAAAACCAGTTTAATTCATATAAGATCAATGACACATACCGATGATCCGTATTTTGTTATGGAAGAACATTTGGGAAAAGTTTTTGATCAGGCTTAACGGCTGTACTCAATTAATAAAAAAGAGATGTCAAACTATATTTGATATCTCTTTTTATATTAGTAAAAATGAATTTAAAGTTTTTGTATTCAGATTGTTATTATTTAATAATTTACATCATTTTTCCTTCTTTGACATATTCTTTTTTAATTCCCTGAAGTAAATGATTAAGGTTGATGCTTTCATTTTTATCTTCCAAAGTTCTCAGGCAGGCATATTGAATAATATTGACAATATTAGCGCCGGTAATATCGTATTTTTTTGAAAGTTCATTGAGATTTACATCTTCAGCAATCTTAATTCCCTTAGGCAGATTATTTTGCCAAAGCTGTAAACGCTCACCATAAGAAGGTACTTCAAACTCAATTATAGATTGAAATCTTCGGGTAAAAGCAGTATCAATATTGGTTTTGAAATTAGAGGCCAAGATCACTAATCCAGGATGATTTTCTATACGCTGCAATAAATATGAAACTTCCTGATTGGCATATTTATCGTGAGCATCCCTTACATTGGTTCTTTTTCCAAAAATAGCATCGGCTTCATCAAAAAACAGAATCCAGTCTTTATCGGACGCTTTATCAAAAAGTGAAGACAGATTTTTTTCGGTTTCGCCAATATATTTCGAAATTATCATCGACAAATCAATTCTGTAAACGTCTCTTTTTGTGTATTTTCCTAATAGAGAAGCCGTAAGCGTTTTTCCTGTTCCCGGTGCGCCGTAAAACATAACTCTAAAACCCGGTTTTATTTTGCTTTTCATGTTCCAATCGTTAAATAGAATTTCGTTGAATTTTAGCCAGGTTTCGATTTCTTTAATTTGGTTTAAAGTGTTGGAATTGAGTACTAAATCGTTCCAGTCTAATTGAGTTTCTATTAATTGTGCTGGGAAAACACTGCTTAGCTGTGGTTTCAGAATTTTTCCGGTTATAAATTTTTCGATGTATTCGTCTTCTAAAATCAGCAGACCGCTAAGTTTAGGTTCACCATTGGGAACAGAATCTATTTTGATAATTCCTTTTTGATAAAGAAAAGACTGATTGTGTAAATAATTATAGAATAAAATTCGCTTATCGAGATCATTTCCGGCAATTAAAAACTGAGCTGTTTCTCCTGTTGGCAAAATACCGCGGTGATTTTTTGTTTTTATGCCGCCAAATTCGGGTAATTCACCACCGTTAGGTAAATATTCGGCAATAATCGAACTCAAAAAATCTGGCTTCACGTGAGGAACAAGAGCGAGTCCCAAAATTAGAATATCAATTTCGGTTAGATTATTTTCGATAATAAATTCGTCAATAAAACCATTTGAATCAATTTGATTTAAAACAGGTTTTCCCATCGGATTTTCGACCTGAAAAAGAGTATCAAGCTGAAATACGAATTGGTTTTTGATATAGGTAAATACATTTTCCATCTTTCTATACTAATGATTCGATTGAAAAAAAATCAAGTTTTGATTGTTTATAATTTCTGATTTTGTTCATGACAGCATTTCCATTATTAGAACCGCCGGCATTGGTGTTGCCTTCAATAGTTTCTATGGTATCAGCATGAACAGCAGTTACAATTCCGGTGTGAATCCAGTCGTTTGGTGTTTTTTGAAGAAGAAATATATCTCCTGGTTTTATCAAAGCCGAATTGGTTCTGGCAGTTTGATAACGGGTCAGTATCTTTTTCTGTAGACCAGTTGTACCCACAGTATCACAGCTGTAAGTTAACGGCATTAGAGTTTTAAAGTTTTTCCCCTGAATAGATGCCGCCTGATCGATAATGGCCTGAACAAAACCCATACACCAAAACCATTCTGTTCCTTCATTTCCATCCATATAACTTCGAACCCATGGCCCCGTATTACTTTGGTTATTTATGACAAGTTCAAAAGGATGATTTTTAAGATGATTTTGTGCTGTATTTAGAATTAATTCCCTCAGATTGTTTCCGGATATTGGACTTTCAAAAGCTTTTTTGAGAGGCGACACGAGTTTATCAAACAGGTTTTGATCTACATTTCCGGTTTGAGGCAGACCATTGACTTTTTGAAAATTCAATACTGCTTTTTCTGTTGCGGGACCAAAATCGCCATCAATATCTGTAGCAGTTCCAGAGTTTGGATTCTGCATAGCAAATAAATTAAGCCAGGACTGAATTTTTTCAACGTCTTTCTTGTTATTATTTACTCCTTTTCTTTGTTGTACTGCTTTAATAAGCAGTTCTTTTTGGTAGAATGTTTTTTGCATGACTTTATATTTTAATTATTATCTGCAGTCTCTACAACTTTTATCAGTTTTATTCTTTCATCAATAATAAAAGTGGTAAATCATTAACACTTTTATTATGGTGTATTTAATCTTAAAAATTCATTAATCTTAGCAACAAGTGCAGCCCTTGCCTGAGTTTCTCTTCTCATCATCATTCTTCTAAATGAACTATCAACAGGAATATTTAATTCAGAGTGACGGGTCCATTGTGCATAAGATTTTGAACCTTTTGATGAATTTGCTCTGGGGCTCAATGCGACAAAGTTTTCCATTAAGTTTAAAACAGCAATTTTTTGTTCAGTGGTCAGAAAGTTAAAATCAGACATTTGTACAATTGCTGTAAATGGTATAATATGATCCGCATGCGCAGTACCATCAACAGTTAATGATGAAAAAGCAGGGTCTGGTGCATTAGATGGTAATATGGATTGAGCCCAAGATTGTATTTCTGGAGAAGGTGTTTGTCTTCTCAAATATTCAACATCTTCATTTATAACGATTATTTCCCCAGTACTTATTTTTGTGACAAAAGTGCTAAACACAGTGCTGAATTTAGCACTTTGTCTACGGAATCTATAAGAAACTAAACCTTTTCCTTCTGGTTCCACTATTTCAGCTACAAAAGACCCTGTTATATAAGGTGCTTTAATATGTTGTCCAACACTCACAGGTGAGCTGCCTCCTGGAACGAGTTTTTCCCAAGTTGCTTGTTCAATACCTTGATTTACAGTCGAGGTATTATAAACAATTGTTGAAGCAGGGTGATTTAAAACTTTCATTGTCAATTGTTGTGTAGCTGAATTTATTGCAGTAACTAAATAATATGTGTCATTTGATTTATCCAACAACAAATCTTGAATATTTATTTCAACTCCTGATTTAGAAATGTGTATAACTGACCTCTGAACATAGGTGAAATCCCAATTTTCTCCACCATCGGTAACAGATGAAATATTAATAACATTAGCATGATCGGCATTGACTTTATTTTTAATTGCCTCTGCTTCTTCATGAGTAATTTGTCCTCCATCTTTTTCTTTTTCAGATTCACTATTAATTTCAGCTAAAGCTCCCGCAATTGCACCAGAAGGTGCTGTTTCAGGCTGGCTTCTTCCCATAACCCTGTCTAACAATGCCATTCCAGTATCTACAGCTTTATTTACAAGCCAGGTCAGTGCCTCATCAACCATTTGACGAACAGCAATAAGCATTTCGCCAATTCTTGCCCCAATACCAGTTAAACCAACCTGATTTGCCAAGAAACCTATTACGACAGGCATGGCTTGTCCCATGGTTCTTTCCAGATAATCTGCGGCTGTGGCGACATTGCCTCTTGCAAGATCGGCTACACCATTGACAAACGAGTTGACAACTTCCAGCATTTCACGCAGGTATTTGATAAAACTTTGTATCGCATTAAAAAACGCCATAGCACCGTTTATCACGGCCATAATTCCCGTTGGGTCTAACATGCTTAAAAGTCTGGCAGTAATTCTATTCACAATACGTTCCATGACAAAGTTTTTCACGGCATCGAGAACGGTATTCCATAAATTGCTAAGCTGTTCTTGTATTTTGTCCCAAATGGCAGCCATACCGCGTTCCTGTACATCTTTAATGAATGTCCAGATACCTTCGAGTGTATTAATCATACTGCGGATTCTGGCTACTCTTGCCGGGCCAATGCGCGGATGTGCGGCTAGTTTTTCCCAGATTTTTTCCATCGAGATATTCAGCACTTCCATAATCCAGGCAATAACACCTTTTAAAGAGAAATCAGTCAGCACCGGAATATTGGCATCTTTCAACTCGCTCATTAACCAGCCGGTTACACCATTTATTAAATGGGTAACAATATTGTCAAAGAACTGTACAAATCCTTGTTTAAGCGCTCGCAGTATATTTTTCAAGAAACCAATTGGATCTTTCTTAATGTCATCAATTGCTTCTAAGGCTCTGGTAATGATGTTTCCTATAAGATCGAATGGGAAATTCATGATTTCGAGAATGGCCATAATTACGATTCGAACAATTTCTGCCACAAAAGCAATTAGTCGGCCTATAGGTTCTCCAAATTTCTCAATGATTCTCATGAACGCATCTATCGGATGAATGAGGTCATCAATAGTCATAGAATCCCAAATATCAGTAAAGAGCTGTATGATAGATTGCGGCGTCATGTTGAGTGTCGCTACTGCGGCTTCAATTTCGCCTGTAATTCTGGCTATTGCGCCAGATTCAACCATTTGTGCATATTGTTCTTCACCGCCATCCATAAGGCTCATAAAGCCTTTTATCATATTGGGTACAGTGCGGGGTACGACTTCTTGTGTAAAAGGATCTTTTCCGATGATTACTTTAACAAGCGAATAACCTCTTACCGTTTTGGCCTGATCAGAAAGCCATCCTAATAGTGAATCCTTAACAAGTTCTAAAACTTTTAATGCTACGCCCGAAGCAAAATCCCAAACTCTTTGTAAAAATCCTCCAGCCTGAACAGCAAGTGCCGAAAGGTTATCGCTGATATTGGCAAGATTCGAAGGCTGAATAGCATTCCAGGCTGGAGTTATGAGTCCGCGGAGTTCACCTAATAGTGAATTGAAAGTTCCAACTTGCGTATCAAGCCAGTCGGCCGTTTTTTGCAGCGTGCCTTTTTCGCGCATTTGCTCAAGCTCAGTCTGCTTGTCTATCAGCAATAAGAAATCTTCTAATATTTCTACAGTTGTGGCAGTAACTTCTTTGTCACGCAGGGGATCGTATTTGATTATTTTTTTGAGAAGTGAATAGGCTTTGTTTTCGGCCAATAATGGTTCTGCAACTTCAATCAATGCTTCTTTTATCCAGGTTATGATTTGATCAACAAGTGAAGATGCGAAAGTAGTTACCCGATTTACCAAGTCATTAAATTTGGTTCTAACAACATCTATAAAAGTTGAAACTGAAGATTCGTCCCAAGCATCCTTAACCAGTTGGAGTAACGCATCCATACTTAGCCCTAGTTCACTCAAACGGCTGTTGACCCAGTCAAAAACACGATCAATAATACCATATTCCTGTAATTTATCAAATATGGCTGTTCCAAAAGGAATCAATCCCATAAATCCTTCAATAAGATTGACGGCATTTCTTTCGACATTTACATCATTCAAAGGATCATAACCCGCTATAACTGTAAGCAGTGTATAACCGGGAACATGTCTGACGTTGTCTTTTATGAAATCAGGAATCGCAAAGGACAATAATGATCCCTGAATCATTTCGGGAGCAGGGGAGACTGGTTCTGGTTTTTTTCTAATTGCAGCTCCCTGCTGTACAGTATGTGTTAATTCGTGGGCGAGTAAATGCTTGCCGTCTTTTGAATTTGGATTGTATTTTCCTTCGTTAAAATAAATATTGTTTCCTGTTGCAAAAGCCTGCGCACCTAATTGTTTGTTCATTTGAACAGCATTAGAATCATTGTGAATGCGGACATTGCTGAAATCAGCTCCGATGCCTGATTCCATTTCGGTTTTTACTTTTCCGGATAGAGGAGAGCCTCCGCCTTTACTGCTGTTTAATTTGGATTCTAAATTAGAATTATCACTAGGGCTTGCATCCCCGGAAGGACTTTTTTGCAGCTGCTTTTCATCGTCTTTGGCTTGTTTTTCTTCTTCTTTTTTCTTTTGTAGATTTTCTTCTTCTCCTTTATTTTGAATTAAAGGTTTGGGTGAAATTATGTTTTTTGAGGCAGTTTCTGTTTTTTTGACTTCTGTCTTATTCTGAATTTTTTCCTCTTTTTTCTGAATTTTTTCTTCCAGCTTATGCTGAATTAACGTTTTTGAGGCAGAAAAAACCGGATTGGTTTCTCGTTTTTCTGTTGTTCTGGAATCGAGTTTGTTTTGTATTAAATCCTCTTTTAACTGTACAACGGGTGTTATGGTTTGGGCTGCGGTTTTTTGCTGTACGTCTTTATTTTGCTCTTCTTGTTTTTGAACATCGCGCGCTAATTTCTTTTGCATTACGGGCGACGGCGAAAAGAAAGATTCAGTTTTTGCCGTTTGTTTATTGGCAGCTACCTGGTCAGCAACTCTATCGGCTTCAATTTCAAATTTATCGTTAGATTTTCCTATATTCAATTTTGCCTGAATGCCAAAAAAAGATTCCTTCCCCTTGTCATGGTGTGACGAGGAGTGCGAAGGATTCGTATTCGTTTTTTTGGTTAAAACTGGCATATTTGATTATTATATTTTACAGAAAATCATTTCGTTATCAGGTTGCATCAATGTCAACTCTTCCTGCTAAACTGCAATGTGTTGGATCGCCATTATATCCGCTTAAGACAATTTCTACATAATAAGTGCCATCAGTTAAATTAGAAACCGAAGTACTTCCTCCGGATAATGAAATTGAGGCGCTATGTTCTTTGCTGTCTATCAAAAATCTTTTTCTATATATATTTACTTCTATTGTGCTGGCAATATCCCTGCATCTTGGCGGACCATCCCAAGCTAAATTTGATGTTACTGTAACCGTTCCGCCATTACTAACAGTAAAATTATTAGACTCTCTTACCTGAGTTGTCCATCGGCTTATGTTCCAGGGCATTGTAGATAATTGAAGCATATCCTTTTTTTGAACATTATTTTGGGCTTTACTTCCTGTTTGCTGTATTGTATGTGTAAGTTCATGCGCAAGCAAATGTTTACCTTCTTTAGAGTCAGGGTTGTATTTTCCTTTATTGAAATAAACATCGCTGCCGTGTGTAAAAGCCTGTGCGCCCAGCTGTTCGCTCATTTGTACAGCTTTGCTGTCTGTGTGGATGTTTACATCGCTGAAATCGGCACCAAAACCAGATTCCATTTCCTGCTTTGTGTTTTTGTCCATAGCACTGCCGCCGCCTTTTGAGCTGTTGAGAGTATTTTCGACTCCTTCATTTACTGAGTTTGATTCCTTAAACTTTGCCTGAACTGGTTTTTCGTCTTTTTTTTCTTCTTTCTTCTGAGCCTTTTTGTCTTCGTTTTCGCAATCGGCACATTTTTTCTGTACTTTCTTGTCTTCTTCTTTTTCTCCCTTTTTCTGTACTTTTTTATCTTCTTCCTTATCGGATTTCTTTTGAACCTTTTTGTCTTCCTCTTTTTCTCCTTTTTTCTGTACCTTTTTATCTTCTTCCTTATCCGATTTCTTTTGCACTTTTTTATCTTCTTCTTTTTCTTTGCCCTTTTTTTGTAAAGGCTTTTCTTGTGCTAAATCTTGTTTTTGAACCGTTGAAATGCTTTCTGAAATAGGTTTTTGCTGTACAGCGTTTTCACTTTTGGATTGCAGTAAACCTCCTGTATTACGTTTGTTAACTACTTTGTCTGCAACATTATCTGCTTCAGTTTCGTATTTGTCTCCAACAGTGCCTGTGGTCAGCTTTTTTTGAACTTTTGGTCCAAAAAAAGTAGAAGGAGAGTGATTAACTGCTTTTTTTTGTTCAAATTCTCTCATGATTTGTCATTTTTACCATTTTGGATTACTAATTTGTTTCACTAAACAAACTGTGCATTACTCGCCACAATACCTTCTTTCTCTAATGCATTTTTTATTTGCCTGTACCAGTACGGAAATATTTTAAAGAGCCGAAGTTCAATCTCGTCAACAACATATTTGTCATATTTTTTCATTCCAAAAAAATGAGAATACCCAATAGAATCTGCATATTTTCCCTGCTCTCTTATATTTTCTCCTTTCAATAGGATTGTAGGATTATTGTTTTTATAATTCAAGAGTGAGGCAAGAGTATATTGTTCTATTAAAATGCAGGTTTCATAACCTTCTTGTTTCAATACAGAAAAGCTTTGCTGGTTTTCTAAGTAAATTTTTTCCAAATCAAAATAGCTTTTTATAAATTCATCGCGGAGCTTGAGATCGTTAAAACCAAATATGCCGCAGTTATAGGAATAGCCTAAATTGGTATTCCAATAAGGTAATTTATTGGTGTATCTGGTAAATAATTCTACCTGTTTCCTGTAATGCATTTCATAAGTATCTTCCCTGCGTTCTACTATTACATCATCAAAACTAAAATCTATTTTTTTCCTGATAAATATGTCCGTGTCTATATGAACAAACGGTTTTGTCTGCAGTTCCATAGCATTAATTTTAGACTTCATCCAAAGCTCAATTTTATTCTCATTTTGAACTTTGGTAACAGCACAAGGAAGCATATACAGGAATTTAAAACCTATTTCATCTACATAAAGTTCAATTTCATCATACCACAAATGGCTGTATAAAATACTTAGAGCCGTCATGTAGATGGTTTCCTTTAGTTTGTCTCCCATATTCCATCTGTTATTCATTATAGGAAGCACATCAAGGCTGTAAATCATCTTGTGTCGTTGTTTCATATATAGCTTTTTATAGTTTTTTAAGCGATGCCTTCTTTTTCTAAAGCACTTTTTACTTCTTTGTACCAATACGGAAACAGTTTAAAAAGCCTGTTTTCTATTTCCTGAACAATGTCTATCCTGTATTTTTTTTGACCGGCAATGTGTGTGTAGCCAATTCTGTCTGCAAGCTGGCTGTTTTCGAATAAGTTTTTTTTCCAGAGCAGTAATGTTGGTTTAATATTTTTATGATGTAACAATGCGGCCAGATTATATTGCTCTAAAACAATACAGGGTTCTATTCTTGTTATTCCCGGATTATTATTTTTAATAAAAATTTCCTCTAAAGCATAGTAGGCTTTTAAAAACTCATCCCGAAGTTCTAAGTCTCTAAAACCTAATACGCCGCAATTAAATGCATATCCCAGATCTGGTTTCCAATAATCTAAATCCTGAGTGTATTGATTAAAAAAATCCAGACGATATTGATACATACTGTACAGTTCGTAATCATTTTGTTCAACAATCACTTTATCAAAATCAAAATTTATTTTCTTTTTTATAAAGGCATCATTATCAAGGTGAATAAAAGGTTTTGTTTGTTTTTCCATAACATCAATCTTCGATTTCATCCAAATTACAGCGTCTTCGTTACTGCTGATTTTAGTCACCCTGCACGGAAGCATATACAAAAACTTATATGCAGTCTCGTCAGCATAAAGTTCAATATCCTTATACCATAAGTGGCTGTATAATATGCTTAGAGCTGTAGAATAAATCGTTTCTTTAAATTTATTGCCTTCATTCCATCTATTATTGCTGATAGGAAATGCATCTAAGCTGTAAATTATTCTAGGCTCTTCCTTCATAAAATATTTTTTTTAATTGTATGAATTAAGTTTTTTTCTTCCAGAAAGGTTACATTGTTGTACAAAGAAGCTTTTCGGCTGTGTTTGTACAATCGTCTCCATTGATAATCGACACCCTTAACTTCTGAGGTGTTGAGATGTATTTCGGTATTATGGTTTTTTTTACTTTCTTCAAACGAGGTATGCCAGACCATTTTACCCAGTAAAGGCGATTGTATATAGGTTGAATTAGAAAAATCCCTTGGAAAACTGTCTATATTAATTGAATTTTCTCCAACTCTGAAAATATGCACTAACGCTTCGCCATTTTTTGTTTTATAGTATTTGGAGAGATATTTTTTTGTTTCCAATTTGCTGATCATGGGCTGTAAATCCAGTTCCTTTTCAAAAATCAGATCTATATCATTAATGGTAATGTCATAATATTCGCGAAGATTGAGATAGTCTGCAACACCTCCGCAAAAGACTACTTTTGACATGTTTACATTATTGAATAAAAATTCTAACGCCATTTGCTGAAAGCTGCGAATGTTTTTTTTATCGTATTCTAAAAAAGAGGTGTTTTCAATATTCATGTTTTCAATTTTTACCAGTTAACATATATGATTCGTTTTTTCCAAGCCAATTTTATGATGCTCAAATTCCAGCTTAATTTGTCTAATAAAACATCTTGTGTTTTTCGCTCCATAGTTATTACAGGGCTTTCGTCTGCATTACTGTTCAGTTTTCCGGGACGCTGTAAAAATTCGTTTTGAAGCAATTCTGCCGATGATGTTTTCATTACATCCCAATTACTCAAAACGGCTTCCAGCATTGCAGCAGCTTCTTTTTTCATTTCTTCAGAGAGTACAATGTTTCTTTCAATAGACTCGTTTATTGGAATATTGCATAAAAACTTTTCGAAGACCATAGCGTTTTCATAATCCTGTTCTTTTCCTGTGGCTGTATAGTGCAATAGGTGTGCGGCAGTTTCAGGATTATTGATAGTATTGTCTTTATTGAGCAGTTTACAATTTTCAAAAAGAGATTTCAAAAAGGGATGAATTAATACTAAACCCGCATTGTCGACATATAATTCGCTAATAGCGTTGTCTGCTATTTGTTCGTTTCTGCCTTTTTCTTTTTTAAAAGAAGATTCTTTTTTATCGATTACTTCTTCGTGGTTATTTGGTGTTTTTTCTTTTAATTGATTTGATAAGGGTTCGATATCTTTATTACCATTGTTAACGGGCGTATCTTTATCTTTCGACAAAATCAAATCAGGATCAGACGTTGTTTTTTCCTTATTTTCCTCAATTTTCCCTTTTTCTATTTCTGCCTTATTTTCTATTTCTTTCTCAGGTTTTATTGATGTTTGTTTTTTTAGTGAAGTCTCTATTTCCGTTTCTTTTAAAATGACTTTATCTAGTTTTTTTTCGATAATCAAAACAGCAGCATCAAGATCAGCCAGTAATTCCAATTCGTTTTGGTTTTCTGTCTGATTTTCAATTTCTTTTAGAAAAAGCGCTTTGTATTCTAAAAAGCTGTCTTTTTTATGAAATTCAAATACACTTTGAATTAATCTGGAAAGCTTTTGTTTTACAGTTGTATGGTTTGTTTCCAAAAGATTTAAAACAACTATTTCCCACATTAAAAATCTTTGATTCGGAATCAATTGATTTTTTGAAATACTTGTTTCAATCTGTTTTTTTATCGCTTCAATCCTGATTATTTTGGCACTATTCCCGGCACTATTTTTTTTAAGTACAATTCCTTTTTTAATAATGGTTACAATTTGGCTGTCACTAAATTGTTTGATGAACCTTGTTCTTGCAATTGGTTTCTGCATTGCATTTGCCCATTTAAAAGAGAAATTTTTATTATTCAGGATTTCGTTAAATGTTTTATTATCAATTATTTTAAAATCATTATTTAAAGTTATCCACCAAGGATTTGTACCTGTTTCCAGAAAATGAAAAAAGCCTTCTATTTCTTTTTCCTGCGGGTTGATGCGTTTATAGCCTTCAATATTTTTTTCTTCTTTTTCAAAAACTTCTTCGACTTGTCTGCTGATTTTTTTAAGAATCTGTTCTTTGAAATCTTTAAAATCCAAATTTTGATTTATGGCAATATCAAGGTTGAGTTTGTCTAATTGTATGCTGTGTGAAGGATTTTTTAAATCCAGTTCATTAAAGTAATTTTCTAAAATCGAGAATATTTCCTTTTGTAAAAACACATCAATATTGTCCTTGAGATAATATCCTTTTTCTTTAGAATTGGTATTTATCTCAAGGAAAACTTTATTGATAATATGTTTATTTGAACTAAGCACCAGCGGTAAGGTTTTCTATTTGTATGTTTAAGTTTGACAGGATAAAATCAATTTTTGCAAATACTTTTGTCATGCCGGACAAGAACTTTTTCAATGATCCGTCTGTATCTGTGTTGAATTTTATTTCTAGAAAACTTTTAAATAAATTGGTAAATAGAGATGATGTTCGCGTAATTTGTTCTTCAAATGCTTTAAGCGTTTTTGCATCCTGACATCTCAAAATAGTATAAAACAAGGAAGTATTCAGCGATATAAGTTTTTGTACCGCAGTAATCTGCTCAGCGTTCTGCGCTCTTACAGCAGAGGCAGTAACTGTCGATATAAAGTTGAAATATTCCTGTGTAAATAATTCAGGTAATTTATCATTTAAGGTACCGCTGATGTAGCTTTCAAGGTCATTTTGAACTTGTATAAATCTGTTTTCGGTTTCAGTAATGAAGCTGTTAGTTTGTCTGCTGAACTTATTTAAAGCAGAAATTTCTTTTAAGTTAGAAATGGTTTCAATTGAACTTTTAACAAATTGGCCGGCAGTTTCAAGACAGGCATTTACTTCAACCGGTTTTTTTATCTCAATTAACCTTGGACCATCGTTTACGGAGCCGCATTTGCCTTCCGCAGTTAGTAAAACAGAAATGGAAGATTCATTAAATAAAGCAATTGGTCTTGTGATTGGATCTTTTTTATCTGTTTTTATTATTTCCTTATTGATATCCCAAGTATAAGCTGCTGCATTTATCGAGTTGTTGATTAAGGTTAGAATGCCTGCCGCATCTATATTGAAAGTAAAACTTGCAGTAGGAAGGTCTAAAAGTGTAATTATAAGATTAGATGGTTTGCCGTCTATAAGAATGTTTACGCTTGCAGCACCCGGAGGTACATCGGCTGGATTAAACCGAACTATTCCTCCTTTTGTTATTGTAACACCATCGCCGGAAATAACAGCCCCTTTTATATTTGGTTCAAGAGTAAGTACAACCGGTTTTTCGTTTCTGCAAAAAGATATTCTGTTTGTTAATTTACCATCTATAAGTACTTTTGGATCTTCAATTTCAAAACTCACAGAATGAGTAACCTGAAAACCGCAGTTACCATTATCGGCATTCAGCGTAACATCAAATGTGAATTTCTTTTGCGATTCACCATTGTATTTGTAAATGTGTTTTATTTCGGTCTTGTCGTCAGTAACAAGATCGGTTTTGTCTCCAAAATTCCAGGTAAATTTATTACCTGCAAGATTGTCTCCGGTTACGGTAAAAGTAACTTCGGTTTCGCTGATTCCAGAAGGTTTTAAAGGAACTGCGATAAAATCGAATTTTGGTTTTTCGAAAATGGTTATCTTACAGTCAGTATCAAAATTATTAACGGTAAAGGTTATCGTTTGACCAATTAACTCTTTGCTGACTAAATTTGGATCAAAAACAAGAACTCCTAATTCATTTACAGCTATTCCTCCGTTTTGATCTGGTCTAACATTGGCTTTTACAAATCCTCCAGCTGGAGATATTTTAAACGGCAAAGGAGGTGTTTTGCTGTCAAAACAAATTTTATCTACAGGTAAAGTAAGTCCAATATTGTTTTCATCACAGCATAGATACGGCAGTGAAAAATCGGCAACAATTGGATTTAAAATTGGGATGCCTTCAGCAAATTTTTCAAAGTCTCCGGTTAAAGAGGGTCTGCGGGTGTTATAATAGTAATAATACGGTACTTTTTCTTCCAGATAAATCATAATGAAAGTACCGCCGGGAACTACGCCTGCTTTATGCTCGTAACCGTGGTTTTTGTTGAGGTAATACTGGGTGAAATTTTGAATGGTTTTATCCAGTTCATTAGCATTTACAGCCAGAATCATTATGTTGAATCCGAGACCGTTATCTAATCTAATCTGCTGAATCGCTTTTAGTGCTTCTTTGTAGTTGCGTCCCTGATGGCCTTCAATTCTATAAAAGTCGCTGTCAAGATGTATTTCGAGCGGTTTTTTAGTATTTAATAAATCATCGTGGTAACTAACATTGTTTCTTTGTAACCCTAAAATGGTTTTATCAAAATCCCAGGCCTTAATAAGCGAATCGTTTACATTGTTGTAAAACGGAATGGCTTTTTTGCCCAATTTGCCCATTTGCAGAGAAGGTGTAATTTTTATAAAATCATATATTGGATTGTAGTTTTCTAATAATTCAGCAGTTCGCAAAATAAGACTGTACATTCTTTGTCTGGCTGTGTTTTCACCATAACATATTTGTATTTCATCTTTTACGTCTTTTTCTTCTGAATTTTTATCATCTGCAAGACAGTCATTACAAGTGCTGCCGTTTCCTTCTGTAAGCAGAGGCGATTTGTAAAAATCATGACGAAATTCAAAACAAGGTTCTGTTTTTATTAATTCGCCCAGCATTAAGTGCTTTGGGAAAGCATTAATATCTGGAGAACAATAACTATCGTTTATGTTGAGTAAAAGTGCTTTGGTTTCGTTGTAAGTATCAACCAGATCGTTAAGCAGATCATATCGATATTGAAAATCGGGCGGAAGCACGGGGTCTCCTTCAAAATTAAACAGCTCAGATATCTTTTTTTGAACAGCATCCAGAACCAGAGGCATATTTAAACCTGTTAACAGCTTATTGTAACCATCCTGCAAGTTCTTTACAACATTGTTTTTGAAAATTCCTTTGGTAAAATTTTGTTTTATTGCCTCAAGATGAGCAAAATCTTCTTTTTTTAGTACAATTCTGTTTGATTTTATGTCTGGTAATGTATGATACAAATTGACATAATTAGTTTTATCAATCATGCTGTCATGACTCATTATTTGTGCGGCAACGGCTTTACTGACAATTAAAACTTTATAATTGCCCACAATTTCTAATCCTTGGTTGTCACAAGAAAGACTCACGCAAAGGTCAGATTCTTTTTCATACGACTCCAGATACAAAAGAACTACGGCTTCTTTAAACTCAAATTTTGTATTTGTGTTAAATTCTGCTAAAGCAAAATAAGGGTCTTTTTCTTTTTTTTGCTGTTCTTCTGTCAAGAGTTCAAAAAGAGGCAGTTGTTTGTTTGATCCATCATAAAAAAAAGGTTTATAAGCCGCTTTTGTATTATCATAGATTTTGCAGTGCGTATAGGTTTTGGAATCAAAATCGATTTTTTTGTTTCCTAATACATCGGCCTGATATAATTTAAAAAGATCACCATCAGTAGTTATACCAGTTCCCTGCGTTATTGTAATTGTTTTTTGAGACTCATTATAAGCGGGATAAAGTCCGCAAACTATACCAACTCCGCTCAGGTAAATACGGGACAGGCGGTCCTGGTCGTCAAAAAAATCTACAACCTCATTAAGGTTTCCTTCTGTAAGTACCTGATTTTTTGTAAATCTTCGGTATTGTGTTGTTATTGTTGAAAGTTTTGCTGACATGGCAATAGTTTTTATAGTGATCCTAAATTCGTTTTTCCTAGTATAATTTTATCTGACAATCGCTCGTTTTCATCACTGCAGTCAAATAGTCGTCCTGTTGGGTAAACATTATCCAGACTGGTTAATGCTTTTATAAAGCTGATTAATTGCGGTTCCGGCTGTTCCTGATTCAAATTTGTTTTGGCGAATAAATAGTCTTTATAGGTTTTTTCAAATTGAATAAGCTGATTTTCTGCAGTGTCTTTTACATCTTTTTCCCTATAGCCAATCCAGCATATTTTTGCCAGAACGTGAGCCGGTAATTCTTCCTTAATTATTTTTTCTATATAATTTCTAAAATCGGTGTTGGCAAATCGCAGTGTATATCCCGGAAGTACTACGCTTACGCGATAGGAGTAGGGATCTATGGGTTCGCAATCACCGCATTCATCGGCGCAGATTGGCATGAAGGTATCTGGATTTACGTTTGTCTGGTTTACATCCGGGCGAAGCATCATGTGTTCTACCAAAAACATTCCTTCTTCAGTAAAATCTTCTTTCATGAACTGAATTAAGTCCAGAATTGATTTTTCTAAATCCGCCAGATTAGCATAATATTCAAATCTGCGGGCAATAATGCGGTCTGGATTTTTCTTGTCATTAATTGCCAGATTTATAATGTCATAAGAATATTTTCCGGCATCTGACTGCTGTATTAAAATATTGTCGATAATGGACAAATCTTGTACTGTGCCGTTTTTAAAAGCCTCTTTTATTTTGTATTCGCGAGTCTGAATAATCTGTAATACAGCAAAATAAAGCTCTTTATTTGCAGCAGAAGTGTCAAAGTATTCCGCTGTTGAAGAAAGTACAATTTCATTATGAGTATCCAGAATACGCCATCTATAAACAGATTGATTATCTGAATCAATAAAATTGTACATTTCGACAAACGAATTAGAAAGATTCCTGCGGTTGTAATTTCGAATACCAATGAGTCTTGAAATCCTTTTTTCTGCTCCCGAAACATTATTGGTATTCCATAAATTAGCAGTGGGCTGTTTGTAATAATCAAAAGCATTGCCGCGCTCTTTGCTTACGACTTTATAATCTTTCAAAAAGTTTTCTTTGTCACGCAGTACTACCTGATCTGTGGTATTGCCGTAAATGGTTTTATTGACAAATACGTATTCCGAGAAATTCTCAGCAAAACGGGACAAAAGATGGTCTAAAATTTTATTTCTTCGTTCAATAGTATTGTCCTGCTGGTCAAAAAGCAGTTCTGTAATGCTGTCGTCGGTGTAATTTTCATATCCGTTTACAATGTCATCAGCTCCTTCAATGTCTTTGACAACCTGAGTAAAAAGGGTTCGGGTTAAATTGCCGCTTACCGAAAGCAATTCGCTTATCTGTCCCAGTTGTTTAAAATAACTTCCTAATATCTGATCAAAAAATAAAAGATATCCTTTTAATTGTTTTGCTTTCGATTTGCGTTCAACAGATGCTCTGGAAGGAAGCCCAACTTCGCCAATTCCATAAGTTTCAGGAAAATCATTTTGTATGGTGGTATAAAAATCGGTATTAAGATATTCGCCATTTGGCACATCTAATTCTTTATCCTGACTGGCCTTGGTTGTAGCTTTGTCTTTTTCGGCTTTTATGGCATCTAAATAAATTTTTACCTGAGCCTGATTGATATTCAAAGGCAGTAATCCTTTGTTGTAATTGAAAACACTTTTAGCACAAATAACGGGTTTTTGGTAAGGGGCAAGACAGATAAGCCATTTGTTTTCCAAATCATCACCGCCGCAATTTCCTAAAGAAATATCTTTAATTAAAATTACATCCGGCACCGACATTATTATTCTCATAATATCTGAGAGGCGCACTTCGTTTCTCAAATCGGCTGTAAGGAGTTCTTTTGTATCAATAAAACCGTTTTCTAAACTTGGACCGTCGAAGATTTCCAAAGTTGAATATCCTTTGTCAATCATTTGTTTTAGAGAATAAAAATTGACTGTTGTCGATAAGTAGCTTTCGAGAGCATGAATGACATTGGCATGAACCAGTTCTTCATCGGCTTCTGTATCAACTTCGATATCGGCACATATTTTTATAGGGTAGTCTGCCACTTTTTTGATATCGACAAGATCTTCACAAAGATTTCTGTTTGCATGATACTGCTTTCTTATTTTTTCTTTGACAGCTTCTATTTCTGAAGGTTTTGAGCTTTCAAAATCTACATAAAGATCATATAAACCGTTGATGTCAAAAGATTTTCTTAAGTTTTCCGGCAGATTTTGATAATCCTTAATGTCATAAGAAAGCTGATTTTTTTTGCAGTCCACATAAACTGTTTTCTCATGTTTGGCAAGCCAGCAGTTTCGAACGCCTTTTATGTCTATAAATAGTTTTCGGTAATCATTTTGTGTAACAGGACTTGATGACAATACTTCTGAAGCTTTAAAAAATTGTTTTGGAATGCCTTTATCGCTGTCATCAGATGCTAATATATTTTCTATCGGAAGATTGAGTCTCATGCCAAGATCAGAAATGGCGTAGCAAAGCATCTCCAGAATCGTAATACCCGGATCGTGCTCGTTAAAATCAGTCCAGAATTTACTGCCAAAAGACTCGATATATTCGATTCCTTTTTTTCTTAGATAAAAGAAATCCAAATCGTCCTCTGATGCTGATTTTTTAGGAATGGTGATATGTTGGTCTAGTAGCGGCATTTTTCAGGTTCTTCTTGAGTTATTTTTTTGCAAGTGTCTATTTTGGTACTGATAATATGGTTTTTAACAGAAACTAAAATGTTTTTTGGACTTGATGGTGACAGTGTAGTTTGAAAATCTAAAAGAGCTGCATTGGCATCATTGTTTGCTGTATCGTCCAGTATTTTTGGATGTTCCTTATCTGTTTTTTTATCTATATAGATTGCCATTTCAAGCGTGGATAAGAAATCTACATAATATAAATTTTCAATGTATTCGATAACAATACTGCGCTGCAGTTCGACTCCAAATATGATTTGTTTAGAGGTATCAAATGCCCAAGGCGATAAAAATTTTATAAGATCTTCGTTGAGCTGCTTTTTATAAAAATTCTCATCGTACTGCGGATAAAACTTTACATTCAGTTTTATGATCACTTTTTCATAATCGGGGTTAATTACTTTTGCAGATACCTGCATGGAGTTTTTAGAATTAATAAAATTCTCAATGCTGTTCAACACAGCGGTGCTTACTCTTGGCTCATAAATATCAAATACATTTTTGTCTACAATGTCCGGAATTACAACCAGCGTTACTTTTCCCGGAGATAAAAACGAAGTTTCTGTACCCGAAATAAAAGTATGGTTAAGGCATTTTACTCTAAAAACATTTGGAAATTCCTGTAAAATAAGATGTTCATAATCCCAAAGTGTTATTGCTCTGTTTTTGTGGCGCAGGCGTTCGCTTACACGCAGATAATAGGAGGGATCTGACTCTAATGGTTTTCCGTCAAACGAATTAAAAGGCTGTTCGACGCTTTTAATCTGCGGTACTCTGGTAATTAATTTTGATATTGTTTTGGCAGGTAATGTGCTGTCTAAATGTGCTAAATTATTGTTGTTGTCAAAAAACTGGGCGGTAACAACCTGAGTTTTTACATCGATAACTTTGCAGACGGCATCGTATTTTTTGTGCATTTTTGCTTTTACCCAAATGGTATTAGCCGGAAACAGCGTATTGTCATTTGTTGCCTGTTTTGGAATGCCAAATTTTACGATACCTGATTTTAAAAAGTTATCGATGCCATTTACCAAAATATCCTTATCCAGATTTTTCCAGTAATTATCGCATAATATGTACCATTCAACTTTTTGTTTTCCTATAAAAGTGGGCACTTTGGTGTTTTCGCTTCCTTCTAATATTTGAAATAATAGTGAAATTTGCTGTAATGTTTCGGCATCCTGAAGTCCGATATAAAATTCGCCTCCATCGCAATAATCCGGAACCAGACAATTGGTAATTGGTGCAGCTTCTAAAATTTCTTTATTGATGGCTTGCTGTTTCAAATAAGAATGCTCTTCGCGCTGGCCAAAAGGAGCTTCATGAAACAATTTTATTCGGTTAGATTCGTAGGCAGAAACCTTAAAATCAATAGTTTCCTCAGCAGAATAATTCAGGCTTATGGTTTCTGCAACGGGTGTATAAGGTTCATTTGGAATCGGGGTTGACGGATCTTCTGCCACATTTAGTATGGCCAAAGTATAGATCTTCGGAAATAACGAATGTAAAAATGATTGATTTAAGGTCAATCGAATAGGACCGCTTTTGCCAAGCTCATAAGAGCCTTTTACATTTATTTTAGTTTCAAATACCTGATCCTTATCATCATCTACAAATAATTTGACCGCTTTATCTTGTTCATCCCAAACTTCTTTGTTTAAAACAGATAATGTTGCTTTAAAATAGCCGTCTACAACAATAGGGTCGGCTGTGTTTAATGTTCTTGAAGCATTAGCTGTGATTGCAGGTTCTGATTTTGGAGCGGTTCTTTTGGCAATTCCATCTTCAGGCTGATTGATATTCATTCTGGCATTACTTGGTATTTGGGTGAATATCGCTGTATTGAAAATGTCTTTACTGATAGTTTCAAGAAAACTTTTTTTGTAGGCAGCATAATGCGTTTCAAAAGACAGCGGCGTGTTTTTCCACTTTATGTTAATTTCTGCGTCTGTCCATTTTTTAGAAAAA
>PJTO01000283.1_pt1 | contig 33890 bp, 42 predicted proteins | sample 1512101 | NCBI WGS metagenome assembly PJTO01 (sample SAMN08177690, study PRJNA422409) | Soil metagenome, whole genome shotgun sequencing project.
AATCTGACTGCTTCTTCTTTGAATGCTTTGTCGTACCTGTTCATAGTCACTCGTCCCCTCGTTAGCTTTCATTTTATTTCATACGAGGGTGTTTTTCGACTGCATTTTTATCGTAGCACTCCAGATTGAATAGTATTAGAAGGAAACATTCAACGACTTAATATGCGACAGGCGACCGGAAGGGGTCTGCAGATGACTCAGGGAGGGAGAAAATGAGATAAGTCGAAGTTTTTCAGGGGTTATTTGGAAAAAAACGAGCCAGAGATGAGATTGCAGAAAAACGGGGGAAATAGCGACAGGAGGCCAGGGACAGGGATAGAGAGGAGACAGGGACAGAGGGAACAGGGATAGGGATAGGGATAGGAGGTGAAGGGGAAAAATGAGAAAGAAAGAGGTAGAGTAAACAGAAGGGGCAGTCCGAGAGAGTCGGGATGTCGGAGAGCGGATGCGTTTGGCGCACCTACTAGCCGACTCGCCCGGAATGCGGTCTAGGAAATGTGGGTATCAGCGGAAGGAAGGACTTCGTCGCACTTTCCTTCAAGCAAGTCGATCAGATGGCGGATGGCGGGGCTGAGCCATTTTTTCTTGTGGTGAACGATTTGCGTGTAAAAAGTGATATCCGCGTGTGCAAAGGGGAGGGTTACCAGCTTGCGCTCGGACAGTTCGCGGGTGACGGTGATCCGGGGGACGAGCGCAATCCCGAGACCGTAGCTCACGCACTGTTTGATTGCCTCAAGGTTGCCGAATTCGTGAAGGATTTGATAGTTGATCCCATGTTGGCCTAGCAAACGTTCCAACGCCGCTCGGTAAGTGCAGCCCTGCTCGGTTACGATCAGGTACTGCCCGTTCAGATCCGAGACGCTGACATGCTTTAGGGCGTTCAAAGGATGTTCGGGATGGGCGACGAGGACAAGGGGCTCTTGCCGGACAATGACTGATTCCATATCCTCGTCCTTGATCGGCAGATCCATTAGTATGCCGATGTCCAACTGGCCGGTACGAACGGCTTGTAGAATTGAGGGTTCTTTAAGCTCGTTCACCTGAAGGTTGATCCCGGGGTAGCTTTGCAGAAAACGATGGAAAAGAGGGGGAAGCAGGAATGCCATCAAAGACTCAATCGTGCCGATCTCGAGAATCCCCTTCGCTTGTCTGGCAATTGTCCGTTTCGAGTCGTCGTAGAGCTGCAAAATGTGTGCAAATGTTTCCCGCAACTGTTCGCCGGCCGAAGTGAGCCGCATTGATCGGCCGTACCTTTCAAACAGAATGACGCCGTATTCATGCTCCAGCTTCTGAATTTGCGCGGTTATGCTGGACTGTACGTAGCCGAGGTTTTCCGCCGCTTTGGTGAAGCTTTGACAGCGTGCGACTTCCATAAAAGATTTCATATAATTTAAATCCACGCATATCAACGCTCCTTCGCAAACCGGTGTTGTTATTTCGAATAATATTGTCCTGCAACCAGAAGCGTTAGTAAATGCAGCCACGCTTTCTTGGAGGGGGAAGGGGATCGTTCTCAAATGCTTTGGCATGATACTCCAAATCCCGTTCCAGCAGTTGCCGATCGCTTTCCAATATTTTATATGCCGTGTATTCGTGAAGCAACATCTTTATCGCCTCCCAAATTTTGTTGATAATCATCATATCAGCGCTTAGGGAGAACGAGTTAGTGAGATTTTCATAGCAACGATCGTTTTTTTCGATGGAAACGCCATCATGACGATTTTTCTAGAAATGCAGATATCGCGAAACACAAAAAGCACGGACCTGATGATGTCCGTGCCTGTTGTGATGTATGAATGCTTGGGATTCTATCCCCGAAGCTTGCCCAATTCGGATACGAGCGCTTCGACTTCGCTGATGCTGAAGCGTTCTTTGGAATTAATCATGTCGTAGATGTCTTTCAAGTCTTCGTATTTGTCGACGTTGAAGCCAGAAGCCTGCATTGCGGAGCCAGTGGCCATGCGCAGCTTTGTTTTAATCGCTTCGATCATATATTCTACATTTTCTTGCGTCGGTTGGTTCAAATCCATCGGTTTCTTCCTCTCTGGCGTAAGTGGGATGCTGATATTGTACCATAGGAACGGACGGTACGTGCAGAGGTGGAATTCCGCTTGCCGGAGTGGTAACCTGAGAGAAGGATTTCGGAGGATGGGAGAGGGTCACATGATCGACTGCAAGCCGGGTAAGGCTGACCGCGTCGATGCCGCCGGATTGCAGGCGTTCGTAAGCCGAATCGTCTCCGATCATGCGGGAAAAGAAATCATCTACTTGTGCATCGGAACGGATCGGTCGACGGGGGACAGTCTCGGTCCTTTGGTCGGCTCGCTGCTAGAGGAACGCGGCATTGCCGGAGTCATGGGAACGCTAAGAATCCCGTGCGATGCGAATACGCTGCCGCGACTTGCCCAGACGCTTCCGGACGATGCGATCATTGTCGCAATCGACGCCTGTCTGGGGCGCGCGGAAAGCGTGGGTTTGTTTATAGCGAGTCGCGGACCGCTCGTTCCGGCCCGTTCGGTGAACGGGGGCTTTGGCGCTATTGGGACATATAGCATTGCCGGTGTCGTGAACGAGAACAGTCTGAAGCCGTACTGGACGTTACAATCCACGTCGTTGTACCGTGTAATGCGAATGGCTGGCGAAATCGCCGATGCGATTGCAAGCGCAGTGACAAGACAGGCTTCGCAGTATTTTAAATCGAACGCTGAAAGGATGAACGCTTATGAATAGAAAACAGCTTTCTACCGGAATCGTCGTTGCTTACGAGGAAGCGGGCGTAGGAGAGCCGACCGTCCTGCTTCACGGCTTCTGCGGAAGTCGCCTTTACTGGGAGGAAACGCTCCCTTATCTTGCTGAATACGGACGAGTAATCGCTCCCGACTTGAGAGGACATGGGAGCTCCGCAGTCGCCGGTGCGGAAGACCGCTATGGGATGGAGAACTTGGCCGACGACGTCGCAGCTTTGATGGACGAGCTGAATGTGCCGAAGATTAGCTTGTTCGGACATTCGCTGGGCGGCTATGCGGCGTTGGCGTTTGCCGAGAAGTACCCGGAGCGCTTGAACGCGCTTGGCTTGGTGCATTCGACCGCTTTTCCGGATGGAGAACAAGCGAAGGAAAATCGGCTCAAGGCAGTCGAAACGATCCGTTCGCAAGGAGTGGCGCCGTTCGTCGACGGCCTCGTACCGAAACTGTTTGCCCCTCAGCATCGGGATAGCAGGCCGGAATGGGTTGGGAAGGCGAAGGAAATCGGCTATGAGACGTCGGCGGAAGGCGCCGTAGGCTGCGCGCTCGGGATGAGGGCCAGACCCGATCGCGTGTCCGTTCTTGAGCGGCTGAAGCTGCCGGTGTTGCTGCTTGCGGGAGAAGCGGACGAGGTTATTCCTCCGGACAAAAGATTTCCGGTATCCGGCGACAATGTAACGGCCGTTACGTTGAAAGGCGTCGGACACATGGGCATGATGGAGGATCCGCAGGCGACGGCTGCGTGCATCGGGCGGTTCCTGGATCAAAATCGGGAGGGCTGACTGTGTTTGAAAGGGATTATTTGATTCGTTTGCTGACGCAGGCGGGTCTTGTGTTGGGAAAAGCAATGGGATTGAGACAGCAGCAGAAGCAGAAGGAGGCTCTCGATCTGATCGATGAGTTTCTCGGGCGAGAGCTGCGCCTGCGCTCGCGGCTGGCGATGGGACTGAGCGACGAAGACCTGCTGTCGATGCTCTCGGTAACGGGAAGCCCGAACGCGGAATCGGTCGCCGTCGTCGCGGCGTTGCTGCAGCAGGAAGCGGAATTGCTGCACGATCTGGGAGAAACCGGCGAAAGCGTACCTAGATATGCGAAGGCGCTCCGGTTAAGCCTGTATATGCTGCGCCACGGCATGGAAGTGGAAGGCTGGGACGTCCGCGCCAGGGTGCTGGAGCTGCAGAAGGCATTGGAGCCTTACGAGCCGGATACGGGAACGATGAGAGCGATATGGCAATGGCATGAAGCCGAGGGCAGGCTGGCGGATGCGGAAAATGCGCTTTACGAGCTTGCAGACAAACAAGCCGTGACGAAGGCGGAAGGCGACGAGTTCTACGAGCGAATGGCCGCTTGCGATGATGACGCTCTTGAAGCCGGAGAATTGACGAGGGAAGAACTGGAAGAAGGACGACGGCAATGGTCGGCGTTAATGAAGGAGAAATGACGGTGAACGGGAAAGTCGGTCATAAGGAATGGCTTGCGCTGTTAAAGGACGTCTCGGACGAAGGAAAGCTGCTGCAGGCCGTATTCAGCTCCCCAAGGCGCAAGGACGGGACGATTGCGCGCAAGGCGACGGTCAGGCCTGTCAAGCTTAAAAGCGGGCTGTGCTATCAGTTCGAACGGTTTGCAGACAACAAGGCATTCCATGAAAACGTGGACGCAAACGAGCTTGCAGATAAACTAGCGGCGGAGATGAGCAGCTACAAACAGGCGCTGATCCAAACGACGGAAGCCGACGTTCAGGCTCTGGCGAACAAAAAAGGGGAGCTGACGCTGGTCGTCAGAGCGAAAGCTCCGGATCAAGCAGGCGGGAGCGCGAAGGCGGTTCCCCAAGCGCACAACCGGGACAAGCGGTACGTGTTGCCCGAAGGCGAGCCGGTCCCGTTCCTGATTTCTTTGGGCGTCATGACGCCGGAAGGCAAAATCTTCAAAGCGAAGTATGACAAGTTCCGGCAAATCAATCGGTTTCTCGAGATGGTAGCCGATGTCGCGCCGGAGCTGCCTAAGGACAAGCCGCTGCATATCGTGGACTTCGGTTGCGGAAAGTCGTATTTGACCTTCGCTCTCTATCATTATTTGGCCATCAAACTGAAGCTGCCTGTGCGGATCTTCGGGCTGGACCTGAAGAAGGATGTCATCGAAGCTTGCGCGAAGCTGGCTTCTGAGCTAGGCTGGCAGGATTTGACGTTCGCTGTGGGGGATATTTCGGCTTTCCGGGAGCGCAAGTCCGTCGACATGGTCGTTACGCTGCATGCTTGCGATACCGCTACGGACGCGGCGCTGCTCAAGGGGATCGAGTGGGGCGCCAGCGTTATTCTATCCGTTCCTTGTTGCCAGCACGAGCTGTTCCGGCAGATTTCCCAGCCGGTGCTGCAGCCTTTGCTGAAGCACGGAATTTTGAAGGAACGATTCGCAGCGCTCGCGACGGACGCGATTCGGGCCAATCTGCTCGAACTCGCCGGTTATCGCGCGCAACTGCTCGAATTCATCGACCTGGAGCATACGCCGAAAAACCTGCTGATACGCGCTGTTAAAGACCGCGGAAAACCCGATATGGAGCGTCTTCGCGCCGAATACGAGCGTTTCCGCGACTTTTTATCCGCTACTCCATTCATGGAAAGAGAAATTGCCGATAGAGACTAAAGACTCATGGAAATAAGTAATAAAGTCCTTGAAAACAACCGAAAAATAGATAAAATAAAGTCTTTAGGTGGATATTTGGTTGTCGGAAAAAGCGGCGATATGTTAAAATCAAACATGTCTGTCGTATTTTTTTTTCAAGCTCCTTAAATGAAAAGGTGAATGCCTTGGGAATCCAATGGATTGATTTGATCCTTTTTCTAATCCTATTTCTTTTATTCGTCAGCGTAATCGCTGTCAATAGAATTACGACGACGCATAAAGTGTATTTGGCTTTTCACTTTATTATGATGCTATGGCCGCTCGGACAGTTCGCAGTCAAGCTGACGGACTTCCCGAGCGTCCAGCTGTTTTTCGTCAATTTGTCCTTCGTAGCTATGGGAATGCTTGGCCCGGGATGGCTAATCTTCGTTTTATTCCTCACAGGCAGGTCGGCCCCGCTGAAGAGCGGCCGTATTTTGTTGTACATCGCTCCCGCGGCGCTGTGTATTTTAGCCGCTATGTGGAATCCGCAGCATCTGTTTCTGGCTCCGGAAGCCGACGGCTATACGCTTAGACAGTACGGTCCTCTGTTCTGGCTGCTAACGCTTACCCAATACGCCTACTTCTTCGTAGCTCTACTGAATATGTTCCATGCGTTAAAGACAGTAAAGTCCATTAATCAACGCAAGCAGCTTGCGACCGCTCTTATCGGCATGTTTGTGCTGACGGGCCTCGGGCTGTTGGATATATTTATCAACGTATTGTTGGCAGAGTGGTTGCCGATCGTACCGGGATTGCTCGCGCTCGGCATATTGCTCTCCGATCTCTGTTTCGTAATTGCGATACATCGCTTCGGCATGTTCGATATTTTGAGCATGGCGCAGCGGGATATTTTCGAGCATATGACGACAGGTGTCATCGTCGTAGACGAGGACGGCAAGGTGCTGGAGGTTAATCGCGTTGCAGCTCCTCTAGTGCAGGTGACGAAGGGCGACATCTTCGAAATGGAAAGGTTTTTGGCTCCTCTGCACGTGCAAGGGGAGGTCTACGAATTTCTGTACCGCTATAACTATCATCCTCACGAGAAGCTGCAGATGGAATTCTCGCTTCAGGATTCTTCGGGAAGACATGTTTCGATTCAAATCTCGCCCGTGCTGGACAGCCGGAAGACGTTGCTGGGAAAAATCATTACTTTCCATGACGTTTCGGAGCTTCGTAAGCTGGTCGTGGAGATGAACCGCAAAAACGAGGCGCTGCACGAGCGCAATTTGGAATTGATCGCAATACAGGACGAGCTGTTCCGCGCCAATCAGAAGCTGGAGCAGATGGCCGTCACGGACGGATTGACCGGCTGCTTTAACCGCAGATACTTGATGCAGCAGCTTGAGCATGAAGTGCTGCTGAATATGAGATACCAGATTCCGTTCTCCATTTTCCTGTTCGACATCGACCACTTCAAGCAGATCAATGACAAATTCGGCCATCTTGTCGGCGACGAGGTGCTGCGAAGCACGGCGGAAACCGTTCGTTCCCTGCTGCGGAGAACGGACATTCTGGCCAGGTACGGAGGAGAGGAATTTACGGTATACTTGCCGCATACGAACCGGGAGCAAGCAGAGCTGCTCGCGGAGAAGATCATGCTCGCCGTCGGAGAGAACGAGGTGCAGGCAGGCGCGGACAAAGTAAGCGTAACGATCAGTATGGGCGTGCTGTCCGAATCCAGCGAGAACTTGCAATTCAACGACCCGAAGGAATATTTGCGGGAAGTGTTCGCGAGCGCGGACTCCGCTTTATATAAAGCGAAAGACGAGGGACGCAATCGCGTCGTTATGGCGCGTTAAGCTGGCAGGAAGGTGGTTGGGCGGAGATGAAGCAAACAGGAGAGAACAGGGCCGCATTATCCGATCTGGAGAGAGATTTGCTTCCCTTAAATGTGCTGCTGCACTGCCGGACCGTCGTAGAAGGCAAAAATTTTGTGACGACAGGCGTTATGACCCATGTGGAAGGAGAATTGTTCGAGGTCGAGCTTCCCGAGTTCGAACAGTTCGAGCTGGGAGAAACGGTCAAGCTTACCGTATACTCGCCTGCGGGAATTCAAACGATCCCCTCGATCGTTTTCGCCAAATACGAGGGAGCGATCGCGCTTCTGCAGCCTCCCGAGCTGCAAAAGAGATTTAAAGAAAGACGAGAGCATCCTCGGGTCGAGATCGAAGGCAGCGCGTTTATTGTCGGAGTTCTGAGCGATTCCGGCGAGGAGCGGGAGATCAAGGACGCTGTAAGTCTGAACATTCACGATATCAGCATAGCCGGGATCAGCTTCTCGGGCCCCGACGCGCCGCATTTCGCGACGAGGTCGAGACTGAGGGCGACGATCGAGATCGGAATTACCTTCGAATGCGAGCTGGAGATCGTGCGACGCGAACGGCAGGAGGACCGGATGCACTGCGGCGCCAAAATGCACGTTCTCGAGCCGGAGATGCTGCGTCCTCTGCGCGCGCTTATTTTACGCCAGCAGGTTCAGAAGAACGCAGATGTGCGTCGCAGTCTGGGAAAGAAACGATAAGGAAGAGATACGGGATATTCGAGGAAATTTGCGAATATGGACGAGCCGCTGGGAGGATGTCCGTTCAGCCGAATGCCGCTCCGGCATAGATTGGAGTAAAACGGCGAGAAAGGGGGATCATCCTAATGGCTATCCGCTATCCGCAGCCCCCGCTAAAGGATACTAAGCGCTCCAAAGTGCTATCGGCAAAAAAGGTACCCGAGCAAAAGCTGTCCGGCAAAAACACCGGTCAGACGTTTCCGCGGCTTACGGTAGTTTGGGTTCAAAGCAGCGGCGTTCCCTTTGACACAACGGGCTTTTTCGCCCGGATATACCGCGGCAGCGTGCTGGTAGATACGAACGATTTCGACCGGTACGGAGCAGTGCGGTTCAACCGCATTCGCACGCTGACGAATGTCGCGTATACGCTGCGCGTATATAGCGACAACGGGGTATTGTTCCGCACCCGCACGATTCCGGCAGGCGTGCAGACGTTTGCGATCATCGGTTGATCGGCGTCGGAATTGCAGCATGAGAAAAGGTTGGGCAAGCCGAATTCGGCGCCCAACCTTTTTTTAGGGGAAGATAGATTATTGAACAACGAGATAGCCGACCATCGGCCCGCCGGTCTGCGGATCTGCATGCGTCTGGCAGACGATGGAATAGATGCCGGCTTCCTTCGGGGTAAAGCTGACGACGGTTGTTTTACCTTTGCTGATGCTGCCTTTAATGTCAAGGCCTTCGATCACGAACGGATGGGATTGACCGTTGATGCCGGAAATCCGCAGCTCGACCGGGACGCCTTTTTTGGCGACGACGGTGCCGGGATAGAACAGGTAGGTTTCCAGCTTTTTGCCGTCCGCTTGAGCCGTAAATTCCCCCGTTGTCATGTGCAGAACCTGCTTGGCCGCTTCGGCGCCCGCAGGAGCCATAGCCGGCTTCGTTTGCTGCCAGCCGATATAGGCGCCCGCCAGAATGACGACTGCCGCGATAACGGCGTACAACTGAATTTTCTTGCGGTTAAGGATAACGATTTTATTCATGCCGCTCTCTCCTCTTCAACTTTGTCCACCTATGGAAGTCTATGCGAAGGCCCGTCCGCTCATGACAAGCCTGCAACGTTTTTGCGGAAGCGCCGTATAACTGGAAGGAAGCCGTTAGCCTGTGCTAGAATGAAGACGGCTATCAGGCGAGGTCGGGTGTTTCTATCAATTGGGAAGAAAGCAGGTTGGGAACGATGATGGATACGCTGCACGAATGGTTGTCGCAGTTGCTGGCTTGGGTCGAAAGCTTGGGGTATTGGGGCATTATTATCGGTTTGGCCATCGAAGTTATTCCGAGCGAAATCGTATTGGGGTATGCAGGTTATTTGGTCTATCAGGACATCATTTCGTTTCCGGTTGCCGTCATCTGCGGAACGATCGGCGCTATTTTGCAGCAGTGGCTGCTCTATGCGATCGGTCGGTACGGAGGAAGGCCGTTCGTGGACAAGTTCGGCAAATACTTGCACCTGAAGTCCAAGCATATCGATATCGCGGAAAAATGGTTCGAGAAATACGGGCCGATGATCGTATTCACGGGCCGATTCGTGCCGGTTATGCGCCAGGTCGTGTCGATTCCGGCAGGAATGGCGCGCATGAATTTGTGGAAGTTCACCTGGTTGACGGTGCTGGCTTCCATCCCGTGGTCGATTCTGTTCGTATGGCTGGGATCCTCGCTCGGCGAGAACTGGGAGAAGATCGACGAGAAGGCGGCTCCTTATGTGCAGCCGGTTATTTTGATTGCGATTGCGCTGCTGGTGGTCTTTTTCCTCGTCCAGTATTTGCGTAAGAGAGGCAAAAGCATCTAAAATAAAAGCATAACGGAATGAGAGGGGAGTTGGGCCAAATGAGTCAGTTGATCGCCAGCAAATTACATAAAGGATTGTCGCCCAATCAGTTTATCGAGGGAATGACGAAAAACCGGGAGACGTTCGAATCCTGGCTGAATCGGTTTGAATGGCATACGGCGGAGCTTGAGGAGTTTTACGATTCCCTGAACAACAGAGACGACCTGCGCTGCATGATTATAGCGGCGGACTGGTGCGGCGACGTCGTGCGCAACGTGCCTGTCGTATTCAAAGCGATGGAGAAGGCGGGCATACCGACGGAAGTGCTGATCATGGAGGAAAATCTCGATTTGATGGACCAGTATTTGACGATGGGCGGACGTGCGATTCCGGTCGTGCTGTTCATCGATACCGGCGGCCATCTGCTCGGCAAATGGGGTGCCCGTCCGAAATACGTGCAAGAAGTGATGACGGCGTTCAAGACGGAAAATACCGATCGCGAAGCGCCGGATTATCAGGAGAAGCTCAACGCGGCGAGACAGGAAATCGGGCGCCGTTACGGGGAAGACAACGCCTATCAGAAAGTCATTTTGGAGGAAATCCGCGACATTCTGTCCGGAGTGTGAGGAACGCCGTACAATGCTGACTTTTCAAAGATTCGCGCTTGGAGCGCTGCAGACAAATGCCTATGTAGTCGTTAACGAAGATAGAACCCGCGCGGTGATCATCGACCCGGGCACGGCGGACGGGGCGCTGATGCGCAAGCTGGACGGCCTGAAGGTGGAGGCGATTTTGCTGACGCACGCCCATTTCGATCATATCGGCGGAGTGGACCAGCTGCGCAAAAAATACGGCTGTCCGGTCTACTTGCATCCCGCCGAGCGGGATTGGCTGACCGACGCGGGCAAGAACGGCTCGGCGCGCTGGGCCGACGTCACTCCGCCGATCGCAACGGAGCCGGCCGAGCACGAGCTGGCCGACGGACAGAAGCTTGAACTGATCGGAACGACCTTCGAGGTGAGGCATACGCCGGGCCATTCGCCGGGCAGCGTCGGCTTCCTCGTCGGCGATCTGCTGTTCGCTGGAGACGCGCTGTTCCGCCGCTCCGTCGGACGGACCGATCTGCCCGGCGGCAACCAGGAGCAGCTATCCCGTTCGATCAGGGAGAAGCTGTATACGCTGCCGGACGATACGCTTGTCCTGCCGGGACACGGCCCGGAGACGACAATCGGGGAAGAGCGTCGAGAGAACCCTTATGTAAGGTAAATATCGAGGCTTCTAGAAATTGTTATAAAAGGGCTTTACAAGAGGGCTGGCAATTTGTTATATTGAGCCTAGTTAAAGATCAAATAGAATATGAACGTACGCTGCGAAGAACGCATGCGATGGAGATCACTCTCTATCCGTGCGTTCTTTTTTATTTTCCAAAGGAGAGGGTGTTGGCATGAACAGAAAAAAACAAGCCGCAATCAGCTTGTCGGCAGCGGTGCTGTCGGGGGTGCTCGTCTACGGCGTGTACGTAGTGCAGCTAAGGCAGCTTGAGCTGCAGGAAATGACGGAGGTCGTCGTTCCGAAGCAATTCATCGCTACGGGGACGAGGTTGGAGGAAGCGCATTTGACGACGGTGGCGATGCCGCGAACCGCGCTGTTGCCGGAGATGTTGACCGACGTGTCGGAAGCGGTCGGCTTGGAGGCGTCGATGCCGCTCGGAGGGCGGGAGCCGCTGCTGCGCTGGAAGATCGACAAGTATCGGCTGCTGCCCAGAGCCGGGCAATCGACGTTCCAGATTCCGCGGGAGTACGTTAAGTCGATCTCCAACGGCATACGTGCGGGCGACGAAGCGGTCCTGTACTTGTCGGGCGAGGAGGCGGAGCCGCGTCGACTTTTTACCGAGGCCATATCGGTCGCCGGGGTGAAGACCGCCGCCAATTTGGAGATCGATAATCCGAAAAACTCGAATCTGCTATCGATGGCTAACGGCGACCGAGAAGGCATGTACGCCTCCCGGCGCGACGCCAACGGCACGATCGATGCGATCAATTTGAACTTGACGGAGGCGCAATGGCTTGAGCTCGACGCCGCCTGCAGGGGCGGGACGGCCAAGCTGGTCATCGCGTTTCAGGCATCGTCTATCCGGGAGGAGGCTCGCCCATGAGCGGCAGATTGGCGGCCTTCACGGGCTCGACGCCGAATATCGGCACATCGCTGACGGCATTCGGCACTGCCTATCGCATCGCGGCGCTAACCGGCCGCAATGTCGGATTTCTCTGTCTGAACTTGAAGAGCGCCAAGACGCATCTGTACTTGGGCGTCGACAAGCCGGACGTCACGCTGGACGGGGTGAGGCCGGAGCTGAGAGCCGGGACGCTGACGGGGGAGAAGCTGAAAAGGTACGCTTTTCGCACGCCCAAGTCGGGCGGATTGCACGTCCTGTTCGGAAATCTGTCTCGCGATCAGGCGGAATATTACGAGCCGAACGATATGCGGCAGCTGCTTACGGCGTCGCGCGAGGCGTTCGATCTAACGATTGCGGATGTCAGCGCCTATTGGGATAACGCGGCGACGATTTGCGCCATGCGCGAGGCGGACGAGCGGTTTCTCGTAACGACAGGCAGCCTCAGCCATTTTCAAGAGGATATACAGCGTTGGGCCGGACAAATCGGCCCGCAGTTTGGAATGAGCCCGGAGCAGTTTCAACTGGTACTGCTGCGGAGCAATTATCGTTCGACAGGGGGATTCGGAATGAAGGAAATTCGCAAAGAAACCGGATGCGCTCAGTTTACCGAGCTGAAGCTGCTAGAGAGCGTGCATCTGCAACTGGATAGCGGCAGGCTGGACGAATGGCTGTCCTCGGAGGAGAAGCACGCCGCTGCTTTCGACGCAATCGCCGAACCGCTGCTCGGTCGCCTGAACTGGTCGGCCCGCATGCAGAAAACTAGCAGTCCCTGGATGCGCAGACTGATCATGCATAGGAGGAGAAAATCATGAGCGCGGGGCTTCGGGCGAGGGTTAAACGGTTCTCTCCCGCCGCCTATGCCGCCGAGCTGCAAATTTCCAATTCGGCGACTGCTCCTGTCGCGAGCGAAGAGCGAGAAGCCTCAGGAGGCCTGACGCGGCTGCGAGCGTATACCGAGGAAGTGCGGCAGATGCTGTCGACGCCCCGAGGGTGGAGCGAGGAGGAGCGAAGGCAATATGCGGAGAAGCTGAACCGAGCGATTATCGGATTTCCTCAGGAGCGGGCGGAGATGCTGGCGATTATCTCCGACTGGATTATCCGCAAGCGGCTGCAGCATGTCCAGTTCGGCAGCTTGCCGTATCCTACGCTGGCGGAAGCGCTGTTCGCCGAGGTAATCGGAATGAACGTTCTGGAGCTGGTGCTCAGCAACCGCGAGGGGTTGGAGGAGGTGCAGGTCGTCGGCACTCGCATTTTCGAGGTGCGGGACGGTCGGGCGACAGCTTCGGCGTTCCGGTTTCAAGAGGTAAGCGAGGTAGAGCGAATTCAACAAAATCTGGTGCTGTTCAACAACGACAGGATCAACCCGCGCAAGCGTTGGGCCGAGGTGCTGCTGCTCGACGGCTCGCGCGTCACGCTCACGGGCTTCGGCTTTACCGCGCAGCCGACGCTGACGATTCGGCTGTACACGGTTAAGAAGTTTAGCTTGGATACGCTGTGCCGACCCGAATACCGCACGATGGACGAACGGGTTAAGCAACTGCTGCTTATTATCGTTAGGAGCCGCTTTAATATGGTCGTGATCGGAGCGACGAACACGGGCAAAACGCATTTGATTAAAGCTTTAATTGCGGCAATGCCGGATGAAGAACGGATCGTAACGATAGAAGGACGCTACGAACTGATGCTGGGGCGGGACTTCCCGGACAAAAACGTCGTGGAGTACGAGGCGGAGGAGGACGACCCGCTGCACGGCCCGCGTCAGGCGTTTAAGCTGGCGCTTAGGCAGTCGCCGCAGCGGATCTGCCACGCGGAAATTCGCGACGAGGATGCAAACATCTACGTTCGCGCCTGTACTCGGGGGCACGAGGGCAGTATCACGTCCGTTCATGCTAGCGGCTTGGAGGATGTGCCCGACACGATTACCGACATGTGCATGCTCGACGGGCGAGGAATGAACCCGCTGACGATGACACGGAGAATTACGGAGCATGTCACGCATATCGGATTCGAGATGAGAATGATCGGCGGCGTGCGCAGGCTGGTCAGAATCGGGGAGTTCGAATGGCGGGACGGGACGGTTCACGTCCGCGACCTCGTTCGCTATGAGGAAGGCGAGGATTGTTGGGTTTTCCCCGACGAATTCTCTTCGAAGGGGCTTCGGAAAATTCAACGGGCCGATCCTGAAGGCTATCGGTTAATCGCGGACCGCTGGCCGAAGGAGGCGGCGTCTTGATAAAGCTCGCGATGATTGGTCTCGCCGCTTTGCTGTTTCTGCTTCTATCCGTCAGCCTGTATTTCGGCTTGTCGGCTTGGTGGAGCGGACAGTCGCGCAAACGGAGGCTGCGTGGAGGACGCGGCGCTCGCGGAATTCGCGGCGATGAAGAGATATCGTCATTGCGCTGGCGCCGGTTGAGCAGACCGCATCGTCACCTGTCCGATCTGCTGCTGGCGCTCGGCTGGCGCATGTCGCCGGCGGGTTTTGCCGTCTGTTCGCTCGGAATGGGCCTCATGGGCATCGTCGCCGGAGCTCTAGCTTTCCAGTCCGTTCGCTCGGCGCTGATGCTGTTGCTCATGTTAAGCAGCATGCCGTATTTGGCGTTAAGAATGTCGCTGACGAACCGTCAGCTGTCGACTCGCCTGGAGTTTCTGCCAGCGGTGGAGCTGTTCTATCAAAGCTATCTCGTCACCGGATGCCGTCATATCCGTATCGCCCTGCAGAAGACGGTAGAGGAGCGAAGGCTGCCGGGCGAGGTGCAGGCGGTGTTCGACCAGCTTTACCGCAACCTGTCGGTCAAGGGCGACGACGAAGGCAGCCTGCGCCGGTTCTCGCTGTCGTTCGGCAACATGTGGGCCGAATATTTCGGCAATATTTTGAAGATCGCCTTGGAGGAGGGCAACAATGTAGCGGATAACCTGCAAGAGCTGATCGCCGATATGCGCAAAGCCCAATTGGCTAACCAGGTCGAGCGGCATCGGATGCTTGAAATCCGCATGGCGAACTATACGCCGGTATTGTTCCTCGGTATTTTCATGGGCGTTAACTTTAAGCTGAATCCGTCCGGAAGCTATGAATATTACATCGTAGACGCCGCAGGAAGGGAGATGCTGCTTAACGCAGGACTGCTGCTGTTCGGCTCGTTCATGATGGGGCTGTACCTATCCCGAAGGAAGCTATGAAGGGCACTTGCACTATAAGAAAAGGGGAAGCGCGATGTCGGAGTTCATGAAGTCGCTCACATTCGGATTTAGCTGGCTGCTGCAATTTTCGCTGGCGTTCGGCGGCATCTATGCGGCTGTCAGGGTGATTTTCGTCCCGAGGAATCGCTGGCGCATTCAACTGAAAGGCTGGCGCAAGCGCCGCGCTCCCCGCTGGTGGTATCAAATCTGGCGGGTTGATCGGGAAAGCGTAGCTCTACAAGAGAGAAGAGTGCTGCTCGCCGGCTGCGGCATACGTTACTCGCCGGAATCGTATTTGGCGCTGCGCCGCTGCCTGCTGACCGCACTTCCAGCGCTCGGGCTGACGCTATACGCACTGCAGATGAACAAGCTGCTCTCTCCGCTGACGACATGGAATGCGATCTTCGTGCTTGCGATTGCGACGTTTCTGCTAACGCTCGATCGTAAGGCGCTGCACGCCTTTCGCCGTCACCGGACGGATAGAATTCGGCGGGAGATCGTCGCCGTCATTAGCCAGCTTTTGTATTACACAGGCTCTCGGATGCACCTTCACGGCAAGCTGATGAAATGCTTGTCTCTGACCCGTCACATTCGCAACGAGATGGGGCTGCTGCTGAACGAATGGTATCATGACGCGGACACCGCCCTTAAGCGCTTCAAGGAACGGCTCGGCACGGATGAAGCCTACGGCTTCGCCGAGAGCATCCGTTCCCTCCGGCTGAATGAAAGCGATGAAATCTATGCTCTGATGAGAGAAATCGTAAGAGACTACAAGGCGCAGATCGAGCTGTCCAGACAAAGCCGCAAGGAGACGACTTCCTACCTGCTGTTCGTGCTTGCGGGGGTTCCGATTTTATACACGTTCCAAGTGTTTCTGTACCCCTGGGTGCAGGAAGCGGCCAAGCTGTTCGACGCGCTGAATCCATAGAAGGGAGGTGCCGCATGAGAAATATTTTGATCACTGTGATGATGCTGATCGTTGTCGCGCTAATGTTCAATTCAATAATCGCGCAGGACAATACGGGAACGAAGGCTCGTATCGAAACGCATGGAGATACGGCCAATACGACGCTTGGCAATATGCAGCCCTAGCCGTGGCGTCGCTGGGCCGATCGTCGATGCTTCGGAAAGGAGATCTTAGATGAGACAGCTGCTTATGACGATGCTGCTAATTGTTACTGTGGCGCTGCTGTATATGTCATTTGCTCAGGGAGATGACGGCGCCAAAGCGAAAATTACGAATTCCGGCAGCCGGATCGCGGATCATCTATCCCGGATTAGTCCATGAAACAGCTGCTCGTATTTGTGCTGTTCGCCGCTTTGTTTTGCTGGCTGATGTTCTCTCCGATCTATAAACATGTCCTTGTTATTCGCCAGGCTCTGCTACAGCAGGAGGTAGATTACATGTTGGAGATCGGGGCGAGCGGCAAGTACGGCTATATCGACAGTTGGATGGTAGAGCAGTCGCGCAGCCGGTTGGCCGGATACGGCTTCTCTCCGTCCGTGCTGGAGTACGAAATCTATTCTACCTCGGGGGCGGACAGCGGCGATCCGACCAGCCCGCTGCCGAGAGGAACCGGACTTCAACTGCGCATTGCGTATCCATACGAAAATTTGCTCGATATCGACCGTCTGATCGGTCTCTCTCCGCCCTCGGAGCACGCTCGCATATCCGGCAGAGGGATGAAAATGAGCGAGTACGTTCCCGATTGATCGTCGGTCGGAGCGTCTGCGAAAGGAGTCGGCAGAAGAATGGCCAAGCTCTTGTTCAGCGTGCTGATGATCGTCTTGTGGTGGATGCTTCACGCCTTGCAGATCGACGAGGAGGCGGCCATGAGAACCGTTCACGAAGCGAAGCGCGCGATAGACCGCGCGGCGCATGCCGCAGCACAGCAGCTGGATCGGGAGAAGCTGGAGCTGGGCATTGTCTCGATTGATCCGGATGTCGCAGCGCAGACGGCTAATCTGTATTTAAGCCGCAATCTGTCGCTGGATGCGAGCCTTGAGCCCCGGGCGGGAAGCTTTCTTCGCGATCCTGTCGAGGTCAGAGCATTCGAAATAATCAATGAAGGCGTCAGTTATCCGTATACGTATCGCAATCCGCAATACGATTACGAGGTCACGTTGAAACGTCCGGGCGTCGTGCTGATCGCCCACGTGAAGTATCCGCGCCTGTTCGGCGTGCTGGCGCCGGTCGAGTGGGACCTGAAGGGAGCCGCGGAGCTAGTATTCTAGCAAGGGAACCTGATGCAGGGGGGGCTGTCTGGCTCAAACCTCGTATTCAGATTGACGGGAGGTCTCATCTTTGCTGTAATGAAATCAAGATGAAGATGAATCCGACAGAAGGGGATAAGCCAACGATGAACAAGGTTCCGCCGAGCGGAGAATGGTCCGAACGCGTACATAGATTGCAGGCGAAGCTGGAGACGGCCGGAATGGCCGGCTGTCTGGTGACGCAAAATGTCGGCATTTATTATTTCACGGGCTCGATGCAGGCAGGATACGTTTTCGTTCCGGCTGCCGGAGAGCCAACCTATTACGTTAGAAGAAGCGTGACGAGGGCGTTGGCGGAATCGCGAATCAGAACGACCGAGCTGCTGTCGTTCCGCGCGTTCGGCGAGCAGCTTAGCGCGGACTACCCGCAGAGCTTCGCCGGGACGGGGGAGGCAGGCGGGCAGCGCCCTCTTATCGGTTCAGATCTCGACGTGATGCCCGCCCAGCTCTATTTGAAGCTCGGAGAGGTTATACCCGGAGTTCGCATCGCCGACGCGTCGGGTTTGCTCAGATCCGTCCGCAGCGTAAAATCCGCATATGAGATCGATTGCATCTCCAATGCCGCAGAAGCCGTCGCGGCCGCTCTGGAAGAGGGGCTGGCGGAGCTAAAGCCGGGAATGACGGAGCTGGAGCTGATGGCGGTCATCGAGAGCGGCATCCGTAGACGGGGACATAGCGGATTAATGCGGATGCGCGGGTACAATCAGGAAATTATGACAGGCATCGTCTCGGCGGGCGAAGCGGCCGCCGAGCCTTCTTATTTCGACGGTCCGGCTGGCGGGCGCGGACTGTCTCCGGCATCGCCGAAAAGCGTCAGCCTTCGCCCGATCGGCAGAGACGAGCCGATATTGCTTGATCTCGGCTGCTGCATCGACGGCTACGTTATCGACCAGACGCGCTCGGCGGTCATCGGGGCGCTGAAGCCGGAGCTTGAGGCGGCTTACCGGGTGTCGGAAGAGATCATTCGCGCTACGGAACGGCTGCTGCGTCCGGGAACGACGCCGGAGCAGCTATACGTTCAAGCGCTCGAATTGGCGGAGTCCGCAGGGCTGGCCGGACACTTCATGGGGTTCGGCAAAGATCAAGTGAAGTTTCTCGGTCACGGAATCGGTCTGGAGATCGACGAATGGCCTGTGCTGGCCAGAGGCTTCCGCGAGCCGCTGGAGCCGGGCATGACGCTGGCCGTGGAGCCTAAGTTTACTTTTCCCGGTCAGGGCGTCGTCGGCATCGAGAATACGTATCTGATTACCGAGGAAGGCTGCCGGACGTTGACCGTATCTCCGGAAAGATTATACGTACTGTAACTATCAACCGGAAACCGCGAAGGTTTCCGGTTTTTTTTATTTAATGTGAACGAACCGATGCCCTCGTTCGTATAAGCTGCGATAGACGAGAAATTCTACTACGATGGAACTTGAGGAGGCGGGAGCTAAACGATATGGTTCGATCGGACAAAAACTCCCGCGCGGGACGGATAACGGAAACGGAGTTGGCAAACCTTCTGCGAGAGCATTACGCATTCGTGTTTCACTATTTGCTGAAGATTACGATGGATCGTCCGGTCGCCGAAGATATGGCCCAAGAGACGATGATCCGGGCGATCGAGAGAATCGACCGATACGACGGCAGTTCCAAGTTTTCCACATGGCTTATCACGATTGGAACTAGGTTATTTCTGGACGTCGTCCGCAGAAGGAAGCGGGAAACCGCCATTTTAAAAGAAGAAGCCCGCATGTCCGCTTTTCAATGGGAAACGGTGTCCCGGGGAGCCGAGTGGACGGAGCTGATGGCGTGTTTGGAGAAGATGGGTCGTGAAGAAAGAATGCCGCTCGTGCTCAAACACTACTATGGATTCACGTATGAGGAAATCGGAGAGATGATGGCTCTTCCTGCAGGGACGGTTAAGTCGAGGGTTCATCATAGCATTCGAAAAATTCGAGAGGAGTGGGGAGACGATGATGAGAACCGGCAAGGAAAACGAGGATAAGATCAAGCAGGAGCTCAAACAGACGTGGGACGATTTGGAAACGGCTTATCCGATCACTCCCGCCCGACCCGAAGTTTGGAGAGCGCTTGTGCGGGAACGGCGGAAAAACGTCAGAAGAAAGTTATGGAGCGATCTGATCGTATTTTGGTCGGTCGCTCTTCCGGTCATTACGGGAATGCTGCTGCTGCTGGGAAGGGGCTTCTCAGAACTTTCCGTCATTTTCTGGGCGTTCCAAGCTCTCTCCTCCGGGATAGGCATCTTAGTGCTCCTAAGCGAGATAAGAAAGCAACGGAACAAGGAGCCAAACGCTTATGAATGACGTGACGCAAATGGAGTGGCTGCTGTGGCTGGGAATTGGATTTCTGCTATTCGCGCAGAGTACGGGATTGTTCCTGCATGCCAGGTCGCGGGGGAATAAAGCATGGTTTTGGGGGCTATGGGGCTTGACGAATTTTCCTTCGCCGTTGGTGACCTATTTGATCTTACAAGCGTGGTTCGCGCGAAAACAGAAACGACAGACGAAATCGACGGATAATCATCCTGAAGGAGAGATGAGAGATGGATAAGGCCCAGCTTATACAAATTTTAATTCCGGTCGCCGTCATTCAAGTGATTCTAATGACAACTGCGCTCGTGTTTTTATTTCGCGCCCATGCCGTTCGAGGGAACAAGTGGATATGGGTCGCGATTATCGTTATCGTGAATATTTTGGGGCCGATTCTGTTTTTCGCTTTCGGCAGGAAGGATACGTGATGAACAACATTTTGGTTGCTGAAAATCTGTCGCGAAGCTTCGGTCGGACGGAAGCGGTAAAAGAGGCTAGCTTCGCGATTGGGGAGAAGCGCTGCATCGCGTTGCTCGGACCTAACGGAGCAGGTAAGACGACGACTCTCTCCATTCTCGCCGGTCTACTGGAGCCGTCGTCCGGCAGGCTTAAGACAAGCGGAGAGCTGCCGGGCGATCGAAGACGGTGGATGGGATTTCTGCCTCAGCATCCGGCTTTTTTCGGGTGGATGACGGGCCGCGAAACGATGCTGACGGCCGGCCGCCTTTGCGGATTGTCCGCAGCCGAGGCGGCTCGGCGAAGCGAGGAGCTTCTGGAGGCTGCCGGGTTAAAGGATGCGGCTCATCGGCGCGTCGCGGGGTATTCCGGCGGCATGAAGCAAAGATTGGGGCTTGCGCAGGCAGTTATTCATAGACCCCGTCTGTTATTGCTGGACGAGCCCGTGTCAGCGCTGGACCCGATCGGCAGGCGGGACGTGCTTGAAATGCTGGCCGACTGGAAACAACAAATGACGGTTGTGCTATCGACTCATGTCCTCCATGATGCCGAACAGATCTGCGATGAATTGATTTTGATGAACAAAGGGCGAGTCGTCGTGCAAGACGACATGGAACACCTTCGTCGAGCTGCAGGCAAGCCTTTCCTAAGAATCGTGGCGGAACGAAGCGAGAACGCGAGCCGATGGATCGCCGGTTTGCGAGATTTGCTCGAAGCGACGAGCGTCGAAGAAGAACAAGATAAATGCCAATGCCGAATCGAGACGGATCATATGGATGCTTTGCGCGATAAGGTGCTCAGGAGCGCTCTGGAGCAAGGGATTAAGCTGACAACGTTCGAAGTCGGAAGAAAATCGCTGGAGCATTGGTTCATGGAGGCGGTACGATCATGAGGCAATACGGGGTATTGCTCGTCAAAGAGCTGCGTGAAGCGCTGCGCACAGGCAAATTGATCTGGCTGCCGGCCGTCTTCGTCCTGCTCGGCCTTATTCAACCGATCAGCGCCAAATTTATGCCGGACATCATTGCGGCCGCGGGCACTTTGCCGGAAGGAGCTGTGATTCAAATCCCGATTCCGAGGCCTGGGGAGGTTTTGGGGCAGGTATTAGGTCAATTCGGAATGATTGGGATGCTCGCGATCTGTCTGGCGTACATGGGGACGATATCCGGCGAGAAGAGGAACGGAACGGCGGCTTGGATTTTGGTGAAACCGGTCGCTCCGCTAGCTTATGTCGCTTCCAAATGGACGGCATTGTGTTTGATTGTCGGCTTTTCTTTCGCATTGGGCTACGGAGCTGCCTGGTATTATACCGATCTATTGATCGGACGGGCGGACGCGGCGACGGTCATCGGCTCGGGATTCCTTTACTATGCTTGGCTCATTTTCATAGGGACTATTACAATCGCGGCCAGCGCTTGGATTCGTTCTCCCGCCGGAGCCGCGTTCTCCGCATTCGGGTTGGCGCTCGTTCTTCAGCTTGTCCAAGGATTGTTCGAGAACAAGCTGTCGTGGCTCCCATCCGAACTGAACAGCGCTGCGATCGCCGGATTAACGACGGGGGAAAGTTCATCGTGGACGGCTGCGGCTTTCGTAATGGCAATAGGCATTTTGGCGCTAATGACGATTGCGCTTAAGGGGGCGAACGCGGCAAAGCCTTAGATTTTCTCCTCCCCGGAATGACAGTGTTTGCATAAGGTTATGCTTTTCTAGTAGGATAGTAGTATTCCGGGAGAGTAGGGGAGGGGAATCGGCATGCTGCAACTGGGAGAAAGAATCGTCATCGTGGATGACCGGTTTGAGCAGAATTTGCCTGTGGGCGAATATGGCTACATCATCGCCTATGATCGCAATAACGATAGCGCATTCGATTATATTATTCGCGTGCCTAAAGCCAATAGACAATTTTACGTTCCAGGCTCGGATATCGAACTGGAGAGAACGCTGCTGGAGCTTGAGGCCGACCGGATCGAGAAGGAAGCTCTGATCGATTTTGCTTTGTCGACGCGCAACGAAGAGCTGTTCAATAGAATTATGAATGTCGAACGCACGGATGAGCAGCCTTCTGACGACGATGCGAGCAAAGAAGTGCTCAGTCGCGAGGAGTTCATTCGCCAGGTGAATCTGAAAGCTTGGATTTGAGCGAGCGCGAACGCCAAAACATCGGACAAAACGGTCTGAGGGCCGTATTTGTCCGATGTTTTTTTGCTTGACGGATTAGGGCGTGTATGCAAACCCGCTCAGAGGTATCTTTCACCGCCTTTTCGCCCCCTGCTTCGTCACTTTTGTTAGCCGACTGTCGCCGGAGCTGCGAGAGGTACCGGAGCCGCTCTGCCGAACAGGAAACCTTGGAATAACGGTACGCCCGCCCGTTTCAAGTAAAGCCATTCCTCGGGACGCTCTATCCCTTCCGCCAGCACAACGCCGTGAAAATGCGCCGTTCGCTCCAGCAGACGGTCGATATAGCGCTGTTTGTTCGGATCTTTTTCGCAGTGGCTGACCCATTTTCGGTCCATTTTTACGTAGTCGGGCCGCAGTCGTTCAACGACATCCAGCGTCGCAAAGCCCGTTCCCACATCGTCCAGGGCAAGCCGGACGCCTTCTTGCCGATAGATGTCGAATACGGCGGGCAGCCCCGGATCGTCCAGCGGCTCCGATTCCATGACTTCGAACACGCAGTCCCCGGGGTCCGTGCCCGTTTCTCGGATGGTGTCGAATGTACATTTCAAGCAGGTCTCGGGCCGGTATAGGGACGAGGGGAGAAAGTTAACGAATCGTTTCACGCCCTGGGACAGATGCGCGGCTCCGACTCGGACGGCGAGCTTCCTCGCCGCCCGATCCAGGAACGAATGCTGGCCGATTTTTCTCGCGCTCTCGAACAGTCCGGAGGGCCGGAAAGGGGCTTGCTCCGGCAGCGGACGCGTCAGGAATTCATATCCGGCGACCGACCCGTCCAGTCCGACGATCGGTTGAAGATAGACAGTGAAATGGCGGTGCAAAATATAGTCGGCAACGCTCACGCCGCCAACTTCTCCGAACAGCTCCGCAAGCGATACCCAAGCGTCATCGGCCGGCTCGTCATCCGCAGCGGGATCGTCTTGTTCCGTCGCGAAGCGGATTCTGCATTGAACCGATCCCGCCTCCGCAGCGGGCAAATGCCGCTGCAGCTTGCTCATAAGCCGGAGCAGCTGATTATGCTCCGCGTACTGCAGTTCCAGTCGCTCGGGCATCGTCTCTTCCGGGGCTGCCAGTTCTGCGATCGCTTGCTGCAGCCGCTCGCGCATATTCGGTGCTTCGGCGGCGAATTCCACCGTCCCGGCATCTCTGAGCGGGAAGGAAGAGAACGCCCGATGATAGCGAGACATAGTGAATCCCCCTTTTCATTGAGTTCCCTTAGTTTGTCCGATATAATAAAAAGAATGAGCGAAAATGCGGAAATAAGGAGGGTTTTGACAAGATGAGCATTACGATCAAAGACGTCGAGCATGTCGCCAACCTGGCCCGTCTCGATCTGTCCGACGCCGAGAAGGAACAGTTCGCGGGACAGCTTAACGCGATTCTTACATATGCAGAGAAGCTGAACCAGCTGGATACGGACGGCATCGAGCCGACGAGCCACGTTCTGCCTCTGGCCAACGTGATGAGAGAAGATGAAGTCAAGAGTTCTTGGCCGGTGGAGAAGGTGCTGCGCAACGCTCCGGAAGAAGAAGACGGCCAATTCAGAGTGCCAGCTGTTCTGGAATAGAGACAAGGAGGAGCAAAAAGATGTCGGTTTTCGACTTAAGACTGACCGAATTACATAATCGTCTTCAACATAAACAATTATCCGTTTCCGAGCTCGTTGAAACTTCCTTTAAGCGAATCGGCGAGACGGACGGCGAGATCGGCGCGTTCCTGACGTTAAACGAAGAGGGCGCGCGCAAGCAAGCTCAAGCGTTGGATTCTTTGCTGGCCGAAGGCGGGGAGCGCGGATTGCTGTTCGGAGTTCCCGCGGGCATCAAGGACAATATTGTGACGGAGGGACTTCGCACCACCTGCGGCAGCAAATTTCTGGACAATCACGATCCGATCTACGACGCGACGGTCGTTACGAAGCTGAATTCGGCGCAAACGGTGACGATCGGCAAGCTGAACATGGACGAATTCGCGATGGGCGGTTCGAATGAGAACTCCGCTTATCGCGCCGTGCGCAATCCGTGGAACCTGGAACGCGTTCCGGGCGGCTCCAGCGGCGGCTCGGCGGCTTCGGTCGCGGCGGGCCAAGTGTATTTCTCGCTCGGCTCCGATACGGGCGGATCGATTCGCCAGCCAGCCGCTTACTGCGGCGTTGTCGGATTGAAGCCGACGTACGGCCTCGTCTCGCGCTTCGGCCTCGTGGCGTTCGCCTCTTCGCTTGACCAGATCGGGCCGATTACGAAGAACGTCGAGGATTCCGCTTACGTACTTCAGGCCATCGCCGGTCATGACGGCAGAGATTCGACGTCCGCGAACGTCGATGTTCCGGACTATTTGTCCGCGCTTACGGGCGAGGTTAAAGGACTTCGAATCGGCGTGCCGAAGGAATATCTCGGCGCTGGCATCGATCCGCAAGTAAAGGAGCGCGTACAGGAAGCGCTCAAGGTGTTCGAATCGCTCGGCGCCGTATGGGAGGAAATCTCGCTTCCGCACACGGAATACGCCATAGCTACGTATTATTTGCTAGCTTCCTCGGAGGCTTCCTCCAATCTGGCTCGTTTCGACGGCGTCCGTTACGGCGTCCGCGCCGACAACCCGGCCAACCTGCTCGACCTGTATCGCCGTTCGCGCAGCGAAGGCTTCGGGCCGGAAGTGAAAAGAAGAATCATGTTAGGTACCTATGCGCTTAGCTCGGGTTATTATGACGCTTATTATAAGAAAGCCCAGCAAGTGCGCACATTGATCAAGCGCGATTTCGACCAAGCGTTCGAGAAGTACGACTTGATCATCGGGCCGACGGCGCCTACGACAGCCTTTAAGCTCGGCGAGCAGGTGAACGATCCGCTAACGATGTACTTGAACGATATTTGTACGATCCCTGTCAGCTTGGCGGGAGTGCCGGCGATCAGCGTCCCTTGCGGACTGGCCGAAGGGCTTCCTGTCGGTCTGCAAATAATCGGCAAGCCGTTCGACGAATCGACGGTATTGCGCGCCGCGCACGCATACGAAAGTCAAGCCGGGTTCAGCGATTTGCGTCCGGCGCTGTCTTAGGAGGGTCTAACCATGTCTAAATACGAAACGGTCATCGGTCTCGAGGTCCACGTCGAGCTGCACACGAAATCGAAAATTTTCTGCGGCTGCTCGACTTCCTTCGGAGCGCCGCCTAATACGCATACTTGTCCGGTATGTCTCGGCCATCCCGGCGTTCTTCCCGTACTTAACCGCCAAGCGGTGGAATACGCGATGAAAGCGGCGATGGCGATTAATTGCGAGATCGCGGAATGGTGCAAATTCGATCGCAAAAACTATTTTTACCCGGATTCGCCGAAGGCGTATCAGATTTCCCAGTACGACCAACCGGTCGGACAGAACGGCTGGATCGACATCGATGTGAACGGCAAGACGAAGCGGATCGGCATCACTCGCCTGCATCTGGAAGAGGATGCGGGCAAGCTGACGCATATCGACGGCGGCCTCGGCTCGCTCGTCGACTTGAACCGCGTCGGCACGCCGCTCGTTGAGATCGTCTCGGAACCGGATATCCGTTCCCCGGAAGAAGCGAAGGCGTATCTGGAGAAGCTGCGGGCAATTATGCAGTACTGCGACGTGTCCGACGTCAAGATGGAGGAAGGCAGCCTGCGCTGCGATGCCAACATCAGTATCCGTCCATATGGACAGGAGAAGTTCGGAACTCGCGCGGAGCTGAAAAATATGAACTCCTTCCGCGGCGTTCAGCGCGGCCTGGAGTACGAGGAACTGCGTCAGGCGGACATTCTCGACGGCGGCGGAGAAGTGGTGCAGGAGACGCGGCGCTGGGATGAAAGTCAAGGCAAAACGTTCAGCATGCGCGGTAAAGAAGAAGCGCACGACTATCGCTACTTTCCGGACCCGGACCTTGTGCGTCTTCATATCGACGACGAGTGGAAGGCGCGGGTGCGCGCTTCGATTCCGGAGCTTCCGGACGCGCGTCAAGCGCGTTATATCGAGCAATATGGCCTGTCGTCCTACGACGCCGGCGTTTTGACGGCATCGATGAAGCTTGCCGATTTCTTCGAGGAGAGCCTTAAGCATACGAGCGATGCCAAGGCGTCGGCCAACTGGATTATGGGCGACTTGCTCGGCTATTTGAACGCGAACAACTTGGAGCTGGACGGCGTCCAAATTACGGGTCAAGGTTTGGGCGAAATGATTCAGCTGATCGAGAAGGGCACGATCAGCACGAAAATCGCCAAAACCGTGTTCAAGAGCATGCTGGAGACAGGGAAATCTCCGCAGAAAATCGTGGAGGAGCAGGGCTTGGTGCAGATCAGCGACGAGGGCGCGATACTGGCGATCGTCGACGCGATTATCGCCGCCAACCCGCAATCCGTGGAAGATTTCCGCGGCGGCAAGGACAAGGCGATCGGCTTCCTCGTCGGGCAAATTATGAAAGAGACGAAGGGCAAAGCCAATCCAGGCCTCGTCAACAAGCTGCTGATGGATCGTTTGAAGGGCTAGTTAATGTTAAAATCAACGGCAACTCCGCGTTAGAGCGGGCTTGCCGTTGTGCCATTTTCAGAAGGATGTTGGGGGTAAAGCTTATGGAGATCACACCGTTGGACATTCGGCAGCGGGAAGCGGCCGAGGAAGTATGGGCGCTGCAGCATCCCGCCTACAGGGTCGAAGCGGACTTAATCGGCGTGGCCGATCTGCCGCCCTTGAAGGATACGATTCAAACGCTGCAGGAGTGCGGAGAAAGCTTTCTGGGCTACAGGGACGAAGAAGGAGAATTGATTGGAGCCGTCTCGTATGAACGCGACGGGCCGGACCGCTTGTCGATTTGCCGCGTAATGGTTCATCCGAATGCAATGCGCCAAGGCATTGGAGCGAAGCTGTTGACGGAGGCGTTAGCCGCGGAACCGGCTGCGTCGACCTGGGGCGTAACGGCGGAAATCCGCAATTCGCCTGCGCTGCGGCTCTATGAGAAGTTCGGATTCGAGCGCAAGATGACGTTTAGCCCGGTTCCGGAGATTACGATGGTTCAGCTTGTACGGCCGCCTTCACGAGGTAGGGGCTTTGAGAGATTGTCCCGGCCTCCGACTTAAGCCTAGGTTCGGCCCCGTCCAATTGCCGTTGTTGGGTCGAACCGGGGCATGATACAATGAGTCAAACAAACCGGAGATGAGGCGCATGGAGGTCTGAAAGGGATCTCATCGTCTCGCTGGAATGAGACTGTCGGAGGGATCAGTATGAAAGAAGCGGACAATTGGAATCCAGGGGCAGGCTACCCGCCGCCTCCAAGCCCGGACTCGGCGAATGCGGCCGCTGCCGCGCAGCAGCAACACTGGCCTCCAGGCTACGGGGCTTCCAGCTCCTATCCGGAGCGTCTGCCGAATGCCAGACGGAAAAAGAAATGGGTGGCGGGTTGGCTCTCCTTTATGATTCCGGGGACTGGGCATATGTATTTAGGGTTGATGGGCAAGGGCATTGTGTTGATGTTGATGATAGCTCTGGACATCGTGGCCATCACGCAAGTATCCAATAATAGCAGCGCGCTTCCCGTTCTATTTTTTTCGCTGCTTATTCCCATTATTTATTTCTACACTTTGTTCGATGCGATTCAAAGCACGGATGCCGTGAACGACCGCTCCGGCTCCGCCGCGGCTTCTTACGGCCATCGGGCGGGATGGGGGCCAGCGCCGTCGTCGGCTCCGATACCCGGGCCGTATCCGGAGCAAACCGGCTGGGAGCAGGCGCCTCTCGGGGGAGCCGCTGTGCAGCCGGACGCCATGCAGCCGCCGCAGCCTTCGCAGCCGGTACAGCCTCAAGCCGCGCGGGGTATGCCGCCCGTCGCTATTCTGGTTGTAGCCGGAGTGGGCGTGCTGATGCTGCTGACGTCGGGATCAAGCTGGACGCATAAGCTGTTCAACTCGGCAGGCTCTGCTTTCGGGGCCGTCATTCTGATCGGAGCGGGCATTGTGTACTGGTTTTGGGAAAATCGCGGGCACAAGGCTGGCAGGAACTGAACGGGCTGGCGAGAAGGCGGGGGTTTATTCCATTGACAACGACTGAACGCGGACCGTAGAATAGGTTATACGTGCGTCAGTGCGCATAAGTTATACGAAAGGCTGTGAGAGCATGGAATCCAGGGTCGAGCATGCCGTGGACCAGCTCAAATCCGGCGGAATCCGGATGACCCCCCAACGCTACGCCATACTGCAGTACCTGATGGAATCGTATACGCACCCGACGGCGGACGATATTTTTCGCGCCCTGTCGCCGCAATATCCGAGCCTGAGCGTGGCAACCGTTTATAATAACTTGAAGCTGTTTGTAGATGCAGGACTAGTCAAAGAGCTGACCTACGGGGACGATTCGAGCCGGTTTGATGCAGATATGTCGGATCATTACCACATTACTTGCACGAGCTGCGGAACGATTGTCGATATCGACCTGCCGCCCGTGGAGGACGCAGAGCGGGCCGCTGCCGCCATGACCGGCTTCAGCGTGTTCGGTCATCGGCTTGAGCTTTATGGGCTCTGTCCAACCTGCAAGGGCATGCATTCTTAATCGATCACAAGAGCAACGAACACGCTGAGCGTACACTCGGCGTGTTTTTATTTGCACGCGGCCGGTCATTCCCCGTATTATCCAGCAACCTGACGGGGATTACAATCGTTTAATAATAAGGACAAATCATGCACCCAGCTCAGCAGAAACGGAGTTGAAACGGTTTTGAATCATGAACTTGCCCCCAGAGGGAGACGCGACGGCCGACGATCGCGAAAGTGGCTGCTTCTTCTGCTGCTCTTCGCGATAGCGGCAGGTGTTACAATCTGGTGGAAATTATCTCATTCAGCCAATACGTCCTACGTTGTCCCGCAATATACCGCCCAGCCTAATCCGATCATGATTCGAGGGGAATGGACAGAGCAGTATGCACGCGGCAGCGATGAAGGAATGCTGATTCCGATGCCGATCGCCTCGCGTCTGTTAGGAGACGGGGTGCGTTATGAGGAGAAGACGGAGAGCATTATTCTGACGAACGATACGAAGGTAATGCACTTTAAGACCGGGGAGCTGGACGCGACGCTGAACCGCAAGCCGATGACGCTGCGATTCGCCGCCAAGAAGTTCGACGACGATTTGTATTTGCCGATCGCTCCGCTTACGGAGCTGTTCGGGATTCAAATCAAGCTCGCGGAGTCTACCGGTATCGTCACCTTGTACGAGCCTGGCGAGGAAGTCCTGCATGGCAAAGTGTCACTGAGCAAGACAAAAGGAATTACGATGAGGGAAGGCCCTGCAAAATCCTATCCGATTGTCGAGGATTTGCTTGCCGGGACGGACGTTCGTATATTGGAGGAGGAGGAAGAGGGCTGGTATAAAATCCAATCCGCTTCCGGTCATTTCGGCTATGCTGCCAAAAGCGGAGTAGCGATCGGCGAACTGGAGACGATTCCATCCGAGAAGGAAGATGACAAGCCGTTCGTCGCTTGGAAGTCCGAAGGGCAGAAAATTAATCTGACCTGGGAGGCGGTCTACTCGGCTAATCCGGATACGGCGAAGATCGGAGAGCTGCGGGGAGTTAACGTAGTCAGCCCAACCTGGTTCGAGCTTGTGGACGGAGAAGGAAATGTGCGCAGCAATGCGAACTCTTCTTATGTCAAGTGGGCGCATTCCAAAGGGATTCAAGTATGGGGGCTGTTCAGCAACGGGTTCGAGCCCGATCGGACGCACAACGCATTGTCCAGCTACGAGTCTCGATCTGTTATGATCCAGCAAATGCTGGCTTATGCCAAAACTTTTAAGCTGCAGGGCGTCAATATCGATTTCGAGAACGTCTATACGAAGGATAAGGACAATCTGGTGCAATTCGTTCGCGAGATGACGCCGCTTATGCATGAGCAAAATCTTGTCGTCTCCATCGATGTGACCGCCAAGTCGAATAGCGAGATGTGGTCTGCGTTTCTGGACCGGAAGCGGTTGGGAGCGAGCGTCGATTTTATGATGCTGATGGCATACGATGAGCATTGGGCGTCCAGTCCGGTCTCTGGCTCCGTTTCCTCGCTGCCGTGGACGGAGAATTCCGTCAGACGCATTCTGGAGGAGGACGGGGTTCCGGCAAGCAAATTTATTTTGGGCGTCCCGCTGTATACCCGGATATGGACTGAAGAGCCGAACGGGGAAGGCGGCGTTAAAGTGTCTTCCAAAACGATGAGCATGAACGCCGTCAACAAGCTGATCGAGGAGAAGAAGCTTAAGCCGGTTTTCTCTGCGGAAACGGGACAAAATTATGTGGAATTCAAAGAAGACAAAGCGCTTAAGCGAATTTGGATCGAAGATGCGGTGTCCATGAAGGCGCGAGCGGAACTGGTCGGCAAATACGATCTAGGCGGAGTGGCGTCTTGGAGAAGGGGCTTCGAGTCTCAGGATATTTGGGATGTGTTAGATAAAACTCTGCAAAATAATTGATAGTTGAACAAAAACGGGGACTGTTCCATAAGCAATCGAGTTGTCCTAGGTGACTATCGATGAAACGTAAAATGTGCTTGTATATAGCCATGCCGTTCGCTTCGCTCAAGGCACAAAACGGAATGAAATCCGTTCGCCTTGGGCGTTTTTTTTGTATGCCAGAGTTGCAGAGGTATTCAGTACATTACAAATCACATGGAAGGGAGTGGGCCGCCTGTATTACTGGGTGACCGCATGTATAGGTGTAGATTGCCTTTCCAAAATAAGTGTCGCCACGAGCTGCCATACGCTCCTGAAATCTAAATTGGGCAACCCGTATAAGAGGCGATTTCAGGACCGTATGAGGCAGTCTCCAGGCTAATCATGACCCACAATGCTTCCAATTAAAATTGAACTTTTAGGGCGGATCTATTTACACTCAAAAGTTTTACGTAGGGAAGTTAGTGGGAAAATCGTACAACACAGCTCGAATAAGGCTTAAGTGGAGAACGTTTGTTTGTAAATTCGTACAAAGCTACTCGCTTCAGGCTCAAACGACGGACGGTTGTAAGAAAAACCGTAGGGATGCCGTTTGCGCCCCCTCCCAAAAAGCTGCCCTCCGTTCCGTACAGCTCGATCGCAAAGGGAGACTGCCCGGCAACATTAGCTTGTTTCACAAATCGCAATCATTCCGTTCACAGAGCCGTTCCGCGCTCATGATCGTCATCCCAGACCGCTACCAGCCGGGCTTCAGGGAATTCGGCCAAGTCTCGCACAAAGCTCCGCGTATGATAGGGATTCCAGCAGCTAAGCAAAGCGAGTCGAATCATAGGGTGCAGAAACCCGGCCTGCCATGGCGTAAATTCATAAAATTGCGTCGCATGGGCGTCGCAGGCGAGCAGCTTCTTCTCCAAAGCCGGGCCGATGTCTATGGCGATGTCGCAACGATAACGACTTTTCAACGAATAGTCCGGCATCAGCAGAACAACGGGCGGCTGGGCCAAAGCCGGCACGGCGTTCGGCGTTTTGGCCGCGAAGGGCACTGCGTCGCCGACGACTCGGACTCGCGCATTACCATGAGGACATTCATCTGGAGCTGCTGGCCGGCAAGTATAAAACTTCTCCGCAATATATGTCCCGACTGCTCAAGCGGGAGCTGGGCGTTTTGGGAGACGGTGGGCTTCAACAACCGCAATACGTTCATTCGAGCGATCAAGGCGAAGGAAGGGATTACGCCGCGCGAATACCGCAGCAATATGGGGAAGTGAGGACGCGATCGGGCAAAAGCACGCATAAAAAAACGGCTTCTTAGGCGGAATCCTAAGAGCCGTTTTTTAGATGGCAGTCCTTGTGGGGAATTAATCACGACTGCGACTGCAAAGGGACTTCGCTGCCGCTGTCCGCCGGCTTTTCCGTCGCTTGCTTCGGGTCCCATGTCAAAATCGTATGACAGTACATGCAGCGGTCCGTCGTCCCGAGCACTTTCGTGTTCTTGCCGCATTCCGGACATTCAAGCACCGGTGCGCTTGTCGACAGCATGCCGATATAGAAGTACATCCCCATGCTGATAAAACAACTGATGATACCGAACACCATGAAGACGGCCGCGATGATTTTGCCGACTTCCCCGAACATCAGGATGCCGCTTGTCCCGAAAACCATGATGCCCATCCCGATCATAACAAGCAGCAGCGCCCATGTTCTCATCGTCGATATTTTGCTGGCTTTCCACTTCATATTGCAATCCTCCGTCTTTTTAATAAAGCATGGCCCCATTCCTGACGCAGCATTGCAACTTGAATACGCCGCTAAGCAGGAAAGCGGGCCTGCGTTGTAGAACTAGAGCATACTTGCAATTTTATTATAGCTCACATCGTACGGCCAAACCACCTTAGGCCGCCGCGATTCGAGCTGCAATTAGAGCAGAGGTGTGATAACGTGGCGCAGGCGGGCAAGCTGGGGTTCGATATCTCAAGATTGGCGGCGGAGGAAGGAACGACGAATCTTCTGCTGATTGCAAAACCGTTCTCTCAGCAAACGAGGCTGGACGGACTCGATCGTCTTGTACTCATCGTAAAGGAAGGCGAAGCTTCCGACAGAGAGATTGAGCATTGGCTGTGGGACAACGAGCGCGTTCAGGTTCGCCGAGTTTCTCGGGAGCAGCTGGAGAGCTGGATCGTAGGAAGCTCCAACCGGGGAAGCGCTTATTGGCTCATGCACGGGGAAATCGTGGTCGATCGCGACGGATATTTGAGCGATTTGCGCAGCCGGCTTATGAATTGGTCTCCTCTCATTAAGGAGCAGAAGCTGCTAAGCGAATTTTCGCGTTTCGTCCGGGCATACCAGCAGGCGAAGCAGGATCTTAAGGACGGTCAAGTTCTGGATGCCTATTCCAATGTTCTCGCTTGTCTTCATTATTGGGCTCATATCGCGCTTGTGGAAGCGGGAATGCATCCCGAGCTGACGGTATGGGAACAAATGCGCACCGTGAATCCGGGAATTTACAAGCTGTTCGAAGAGCTGACGGCAAGTCCCGAAACGCTGGAGCAACGAGTCGAGCTCGTTTTGCTTGCTTGCGAGTTTTCTATAATGAATAAAATGGAGACGAGCTGCGCGCTATTGATACGGCTGGTTGCAAGCCGCGAAGAGGCGTGGACGATTGCCGAGCTTATGCGGCATCCCGATTTGGCGGGGCTATCGCTGGAATTGTCCGTTCTATTATACAGGCTCGTAAACCGGGGCTGTATTCGCGAGATTGCCAAGCCTTCTCCTTCGCGTGCGAACGGTATTCTGGAGCTCCGATATACGTCCGCATAAGCTTGTAAAAAGAAATTCAAAAAATGTCGAAAAAACCGTTGACTTGCCTATTGTATCTGTGATAAATTATATCTCGCCGCCGAAAAAGCACTACGAAGCGGACACGGCAGGAAAAAAGAAATGCAAACAAAATTAAAAATAATGCTTGCATCGAAGGTTCCGGTTGTGATATATTATAAAGGTCGCTGTTAACGCGGTGACGAGATGAAAGAAACACCCGATTGTTCTTTGAAAACTGAACATTGAGCGTAAGAAACAAAACATCGTCGAAAGACGGTAACCAGCAAGAAATGAGCCTTCTGGCTCTCTATTATGGAGAGTTTGATCCTGGCTCAGGACG
>PJTO01000285.1_pt1 | contig 33145 bp, 26 predicted proteins | sample 1512101 | NCBI WGS metagenome assembly PJTO01 (sample SAMN08177690, study PRJNA422409) | Soil metagenome, whole genome shotgun sequencing project.
TCCATCCGCCGGCATAATATTTCACGATTCCGCCGTCGAGTGGGTTCCCCGAGCTGTCCTTCAACTGGACTGTCGTGTTGACTGTCTGGAACGCTACCGTCGCATTCGCACCTGTGTTCTGCGTGATTTCCTTATAAGTGCCGAGATAAGATACGCTGAACGTATACGATTTGTCGGGCAAATCCATACGGATCAAACCCGCAGCATCGGTTACCCCGAAATTTTTCCATCCGCCATCATAATACTTGACCGTTCCTCCACTTAACGGATGGCCATGGCTGTCCGTCAATTTAACGATGACGGCATCCGGATCCGGTATGGAAACCACTCCATCGTCAAAATCAGTATCGTCTTGAGGAGTTTCTGCACCGTTCTCGCTCGAAAACCGGAACGCATCAAAATAGAAGCCGTTGTTGAGAATTTCAATTTTAGCGATATGCTTGCCTTCAGTAAGGTTCACTTGCCCTAAAGAATACGTTGTAATCGCCAACCAATCTGACGCATACGGAATCGGCTGCTCGAGCACCGCAACATCGTCAACATACACCTTCACGCCCGGTTGATCATAACCGGCCGGCCATGCATGAGATGCCTTGATGTCAAAATCATAAAGACCGCCTTGGGCAATTTCAAACTCGTATTTCAGCCACTCGCCTGCGAAATCTTCGTGCACGACGTATCCGTTGCCCAGCGGAAGACTGGCGATCAGCGGAACGCCGTCAGGCCTGTACGTATTATTGTAAGGCTTCTCCACGATTTTATAGTAGCCTACCCCTTGGCCGCCGCTCATAAAATCTTCAGCTTCAGTCCACGCATTTCCACTGTATTTGCTTTTGAACGTTTGCTTCGGAACGGTTTTCGTTACGCTTCTCATCCAGGAAGGATACTCCGCTTCCGCAAGCAGGTGTTGGTATGGCGCTTCCACGCCGGCATTCTGCATGATGGTGGTCGCTTCCCCAGGCCATTCGCCATTGCTGATGACATGGGTGTTCGTGAGCTTGTTTGTCGGCGATCGAAGCACGACATCCTTTGCCACTTCCACATAGTTGTTATCCGCAACCAAATCATGTGTATTATTCAGACCGACAAACCACATCGTTGGCGTATCTTGAAACACATTGCTCTGGATATTGAAATATCCGCTGCCCGAGTCCGTATATACGCCGCCGAATGGCATTGCGCCTGGCCCGCTCTTCTTGAAGTAGTTATTGGAGATCACGCTTCCCGGATTGGACCCCAATGTGTACAGATGCGCGCCATCTTTCAAGGAATGCACGGCATCCTCAAAATAGTTATACGACACATTGATGTTCCCGGCTGTCCTCGAATCATAAGCGCCCCAGCCCCAACCAACGCTTACGCCTGTATAGGGCATTTCAATAATACTGTTGTGCGTAATATTTATGCCATATTCGTAATAGACGCTAATCCCTACCGTGCCGCGATATTCGTTGGCTGCGCGCCGGATGACATTATTTTTAATCGTCACATTTTTAACTGTTTCCATTCCCGGCTTCACATTCTGATGTTCCCATGTTCCAATGATGATGCCGCTTCCGCTGACGTCTTTAATCACATTGCCTTCAATTTTCGAGTTGCTTACGGCATCTACCATACTGATCGCCGCAGAGCCGAGGTTAGAGAAGCTGCTGTTCAAAATTTTAATATTCGTCGCCTTATTCACAGCAAACTGCGCAGGCAACATCGTTGAGTTCATTGTCGTTGGGCTTTCGACGGAATTTTGAATAGCATCAGCCTGAACTTGAATCAACCCTTTGGTACTAACCTCATTCCAGGCGCCATATCGAATGTCCAGATTATCAAAGACGAGATTGGAAACTTTATTGACGACGCTACTGCCTTCAACTCGAAACATGAACTCTAGGTCGCCTACGAAAGTATCACCGCTATTCAAATCCTGCTCCGAGTAAGGATAATAATAAATGTACTTCTCGCCTTTGGCGTAATAAAACTCACCCGGTTCATCCAGAAGCTCCTTTGCATTTTCAATGTAGAAATGTTTTCCGCTAGACACGGTAGTGACATGCGTGCCAGGTGTTTTTCTGTGCGACCAATAAGGCTGCTTCATTGTAAAATGGACTTGATCGCCTTCTACTGCCATATCCTCGACAAGCGTTCGTTGCGACGCCCATTCCAGGTCCCACACCAGTTCGATATCATTCACATGGGTTAAGTTTTTGGGAAAGTTGATCGCGGATGTCGTAAATCCGTCGCTTTCATTCGCGCTGCCTGGCGCTTTATAATCCTCGTTGTACGTGTACGTGTATTTACTTTTTGCGCGTATCGCCGGAAACCCGTCTATATATAAATTTCTTACCGTTTCCTCTTGATCAAGGGGAGCTCTCCAGACGGAACCGTCCACCTGTTCCCAGCCCGTTACCTTTTTACCTCCGCTAATGAGCGGCGGCGAATCTTTACTGACACCGCGATACACAATGTTAAAACCATTTTTGCCGCTATTCGTCTCGTTGAACCGTTCCGTTTCACTAAGCTGATAGTAGCCAGGCATGATGTTAACGACAATATCGCCTGTCATGGCATTGCTTAATGCAGCTGCTTCCTGCTTGGCGCGTGATAAGGTTTTAAAAGGACTGTTCTGTTCGCCTGAGTTGGCATCATTCCCGCTTGCACTGACATACAAGTTCTTGTATACAGGGTTCTCGGCAGGCTCAAAGCTGACCGATTCGAAGGAATAGCCGCCAACCACGTTGGTCAAGCGAATTGTATTTTTCCCCTTCTTCAGCAGCAGCGTTGCTGCAAGTCTCGGCGCTGTCATCGCATAATCCCCTGTTGGCTCAAGATAACCGCTATAACTATTCGTGCCGTTTACAAGTACAGCGACTTCTTTGGTTCCTTCGCTATTTGGCATCCCTACTGTCATGAACAATTTGTAAGTTCCATCCGCTGGCGACATCACGTCGTACTCTACCCACTGGGCGGTCTGGAAGTTAAGATGCTGATCTTCTTGTTCAATCTCGCCGCTGGAATCCGAGTACCGATCGGCTGAAACGGTAGTTGTCACTTCATTGGAAAGGTTGATTAACTCAACAGGCTCAAAGCTGACCGATTCAAAGTAATAGCCGCCAATCACGTTAGTCATGCGAATGGTGTTTCTTCCCGCTTCGAGTTGTACGGTTGTCACAAGTCTTGATATTGTTGAGAAGTAATCTCCAGTTGGCTCAAGCGTCATATTCTCGAAACGATCGGTATCGTTCACCAGTACCGTTACTTCTCTTGCGGAACCCGGCATCCCTGCTTTCATGTACAAATTGTACGTTCCGGCTGCTGGCGCTATGACGTCATACTCCACCCACTGGCCGCCCTGGAAGCTAAGATATTGCGCTTCTTGCGTAATGCCTCCGCTGGAATCCGAGTATTGATAGGCTGGAGCGGTAGTTATCGCTATATTAGAAAGAGGGATAGACTTGTCTGCAGCAAAGCTGACCGATTCAAGATAATAGCCGCCTACCACATTGGTAATACGAATCGTATTAATCCCCGCATTCAAGTCCATCGTTACCACAAATCTGGTTTGGGTAGGCACAAAATCTCCGGTTGCCTGGAGGTGTCCGCTATAGGATGTGGTACCGTTGACAAGTACGGCAACCTCTTTATCGCCTGGCATCCCTACTTTCATGTGCAAATTGTACTTCCCGGCTGTCGGCGCTACGACGTTATATTCCACCCATTGATTGGTCCGAAAGCTAAGATATTGAGCTTCCTGTACGATTCCGCCGCTGGAATCCGCGTACTTATATCCCGCAACGGTTGTTTTGCCTTTGGTGGAAAGGTTGATGAGCCCAACAGGCTCAAAGAGGACCGATTCCAAATAATAGCCGCCTACCACGTTGGTCAAGCGAATTGTATTTTTCCCCTTCTTAAGCAGCGTCGTTGCTACAGGTCTTGGCGCCGTAGTCACATAATCCCCTGTTGGCTCAAGATAGCCGCTATAACTATTGGTACCGTTGACAAGTACAGCAACTTCTTTCGTTCCTTCGGCATTTGGCATCCCTACTGTCATGGACAATTTGTAAATGCCATCTGCCGGCGCCATCACGTCGTACTCCGCCCACTGAGCGGTCTGGAAGTTAAGATACTGGGCTTCTTGTGCAATCCCGCCGCTGGAACGCGAGTACGCGTATCCCGCAACGGTCGTTTTGGTGACATTCGAAAGGTTGATAATATCAACAGGCTCAAAGCTTACCGATTCGAAGTAGAAAGCGCTACCCATATTGGAAATACGAACGGCGTTTCTTCCCGCTTTTAGTTGCATGGTTGCGGCAAACCTATCGCTTGCAGGCACGTATCCCCCCGTCGGCTCGAGCATAATGTTGTCGAAATGATCGGTATCATTCACGAGTACCGCTACTTTTCTTGCGGAACCCGGCATCCCTACTTTCATGTACAAATTGTACGTCCCGTCTGCCGGCGCTATGACGTCATACTCTCCCCACTGGCCGCCCTGGAAGCTAAGATATTGGGCTTCTTGTCTGATTCCGCCGCTGGAATCCGAGTATTGATAGGCAGGTGCGGTGATTGTCGCTACATTAGAAAGCGTGATCGGCTTGGACGCAGCAAAGCTGACCGATTCGAGATAATAGCCGCCTACCACATTGGTAATACGAATGGTATTGGTCCCCGCATTCAAGTCCATCGTTACCGCATATCTGGTTTGAGTAGGCACATAATCCCCGGTTGCCTGGAGGTGCCCGCTATAAGAAGTGGTACCGTTGACAAGTACGGCAACCTCCTTATCGCTCGGCATCCCTACTGTCATGAATAAATTGTACTTCCCGGCTGTCGGCGCTATGACGTCATATTCCACCCATTGACTTGTCCGAAAGCTAAGATACTGGGCTTCCTGCACGATTCCGCCGCTGGAACGCGTAAAATTATATCCTGCTACATTCGTTTTGCCACTATTGGAAAGGCTTACAATATCGCCTGCGGCAAAAGCAGGGCCAGGACTTATGCAGGTTAATAGCAATACGATCGCCAACAACGCTGCAACCATTTTTTTCATCATTACGATGCCTCCCGTTCTTTTCATTTTGTAATCTGGCAAGCAAATCAACAGGAAAGATCCGCAAGATCTTTCCTGTTGGCAATCGCTTTCAACTACTGAGTACGTTTCTCCAGCAAAGGAAGCGCAACTTTCGTCTGTTCTTCCAACATCTTATCGACATCTATTACTTTTTTCAGATTGGCTGCTGCCGCATCCCACTTCTTGTTGAACTCTTCTTGATTTTTGGCAGTCAACGTGACCTTGAACGGATCTTCCCAAGAAGCTCGCGTAGACCACAGCTTCTGCACTTCCGGAATGTTGGCATACTCAGCCGACCACGCCTGGACGTGAGGAACAGGGATGAATCCTTTGGCCCAGTCGCTGCTTGACGGAATTTTCATGGCTCTGGACAAAAGTTGGTAACTGATTTTGTTATTCAGGTAAGCCGGAGAATACTCATTTGTTCCACCCGACCAACGCCCAATTCCTGTCCAGAAACCTGGCGTGCCGCCGGAGAAAGGCTTATTGTTGAAATTCAGGCCTTTAGCGTCTCTCCATTCCATTGCGCTCATATCGCCATCAACCAAAAACTTTTCCATGTTCGGGTCTTTGAACGTCCGTGTTCCATCGGCATTCTCCGTATATAACGCAGCTTCCTTGGTTCCCCAGAACTTGATCTCTTGCCACTCTTTAGTGAACTGTGTATTAATCCAGTTCAGCACCTGTGGCACTTCATCTTCCTTCAACGTTTTCAATAAAGATAACGTTTCATTGAATGTAGGCGGTCCTTCCTTAAATGCCGGGAATTCCGGAAGCTGTGGAACCTGCGTAAAGAAAGGAACATAATGATAGGTTTTCCCCGACTTCTCTATCTCTTCGTTAACTTTATCAATGCCGCCTACCCAGCCTGGAGCAATGATCGCATATTGACCGTTCATAACCTTTTCTTTAAATTTCTCTGCGTTGTGCACCAAGGATTCCGGATCAATGACCTTATCGTTAATCATCTGGTTCTGGATGCTTGCTGCTTGCTTGAAGACCGGATTCAAAAGGCCAAAATCCATTTTCTTCTCCGGGATATTCAGATAACCTGTATAATAATATTCGCCTTTATAACCTAACATTTCCGACCCTAGTACAGCCAAAGCCAGCCAGTTATCGCCGCCGTCGTATCCAAAGGAATAGACCGGCTTGTTGCCTTCTTTAAGCCCCATGTCCTTGATATCATACATCAGCTTTTTGTACTCTTCTGTTGATTTGACCGGTAATATAAGCTTGTCTCCAATCGGCGCATTACTTGCTTTGATCAGATTCATAATTTCTGAATAGTCCATTGCTGTCGGGATAAGCTTTTTCAGAATATCATCTCTGATTGCCAGAGGATTGGTTGAGTTGCCGGACCAGGTCACGCGTTCTTTAGGCGTCGAGAATGCATCCACGAATCTATCGTCTAATGTCGGATCTATCTCTTTATCCACAGCTAAAGAGAAAGGAATACCATATATTTTCCCGTCTATCTTGATCGAATCCCAAATATATTGCGGTACCGCCTTCCATACATCCGGCGCATACTTCTCAAGCATCTCCGGAGTCAGTTCCCAGTTCAAATCGCCTTCATGCAGCTTGGCGTGATGGGCTGGACCTTGTCCAGACTGGGTAAGAACGAGATCCGGCAAATTGCCGCCAGCAACGAGCGTCGTCAGCTTCGCTTCCCATTGTTGCCCGCCATTTCCGTAAAACTCTTTAATTTTCACCTTTGTTTTGGCTGCAAGCCAGTCACCGGGAATATCCTCCTTCGGTTTCTCGACCGCCTGCACATCTGTTCCTTGCGTATTCCAGATTGTCAGCTCAAGCTCTTTCTCAGGCGTGTACCCCGTCGGTTCAGCGGATGATGTCTCTGACGCCGATGCTGTTGGTGATGCTGATGGCGATGTTGTTGGCGACCCCTCATTTTTTTTCTCGTTTGACGTACAGCCTGCAAACAGGCTGCTTATCAGGACGAAAACAAGAAGCAGACTTACTAGCTTTGCATAGTTTCGTTTCATTGAACAAGCTTCCCCTTCCTCTATATCGAATATGATAAACGCCTTATGGCGTTATATCCACGCAAACTACTCTTTAACAGCCCCAATCATAATCCCTTGAATGAAATACTTTTGCAGGAAGGGATAGAGCACGACGATCGGAAGCGTTGCCACAATAAGAGTGGCGGCCTTCACGGATTCTGTCGTAACCTTGAAGGACTGCGCGCCTCCCCCGGACATTGCGCTCGCCTTTGCCATTTCATTCACAAGCTCTGCTTCCTTGACCACCTTGTACATAATAAATTGCAATGTGAACAGATTTTTTTTCGTTATAAAATAAAGTGAAGTCGTCCAGTCGTTCCAGTGCGCCACAGCCAGCCATAACGTTACCGTCGCCATAACCGGCATTGAAAGCGGAATCATGATTTTGAACAAAATTTGCACTTCATTGGCGCCGTCGATTACCGCTGATTCTTCCAGGCTTTTCGGTATCGACTGAAAATAAGTCCGAACGATGATCATGTAGTAAAAAACAAAAGCCATCGGTAGAACATAAACAAGAAAATTATTCATCAAATGCAAATACCGATATAACATGTAGGTTGGGATTAACCCTCCGGAAATGAAGGTTGGAATAATCAAAAAATTGATCAGAAAGTTTTTCCCGGGCAAATCTCTTTTCGTCAAGGCATACGCCGCACCTGTTATTAACAGAATCCCTAATGCCGTTCCTGAAACGACTCGGAAGAAAGAAATCAGCAAAGAATTGATAAAGCCCGCATTGGAGAACACCGTATGATAATTTTCCCAAGTGAATACTCTTGGAAATATTGTAATGCCGCCGAATATCGTGTCTTCCCCGTCATTGAAAGAAACAGCAAGCTGGTTCAAGTACGGATAGATCGTAATCACACTTAAGAAGATCATGAACATGATGTTATACACATTGAACATTCGAACGCCTATGCTCTGTTTCACGATTCTGCTCCTTTACCAAATACTGATACTGCTTAATTTCTTGGATATCCGGTTCACGATATATACAATAAGGAAAGAGACGATACCTTGCGCCAATCCAAAGGCTGTTGCCAACGAGTAATTCCCTTGCTGTACACCGAGTCTGTAAACCACTGTATTGACAACCTGGGTTTGCTCTACAGTGTAGAGATTCTGGAATCCGAAAACCTGTTCAAAATTCGCACTAACGAGACCGCCGGAATTGAGAATAAATATAATCATCGCCGTTGGCATAATTCCCGGAAGCGTGATGTGAACAATCTGCTTCCATCTGCTGGCCCCATCCACTACGGCCGCTTCATACAACTGAGAATCTATTCCGGCAATTGCCGCCAGGAATATGACAGACGACCATCCGACATTTTTCCAAATATGTGAGCCGAAGAGAATAGCTGAGAAGTTATCCGAATCCATGAGAATATTCGTCCGTTCCGCGCCTGCTCCGAAGAGGAATACTTTCAAATCATTGAATGGGCCGCTCATTTCGAAAAAACTGTAAAACAGGGCCACTACCGAGATCCAGGACAGAAAATAAGGCAAATAACTGATCGTTTGCACGACTCTTTTGAAATACTTCCCTCGCAGCTCGTTAAACAGTAACGCCAGTATAACGGGCAGAGGAAAACCGAGAATGAGAATGAGGGAGCTGTACCATAACGTATTGCCGATCGCTTTCAAGAACATAGGGTCCGTAAAAATCGTCACAAAATGCTGCAATCCAACGAATGGACTTCCTAAAAATCCCTTGAAAATATTAAACTCCTGGAACGACATAATAATCCCAATCATAGGCAAGTAACAGAAAATCACTGTCCAGACAAATGCCGCCGCAATGAGCAGGTATAAAAACCTATACCGGATGATTTTGTCAATAATAATAAGTAGGACTCCCTTCTCTTTATTGTGTACTTCGATTGTATGGAATTAAATAAAGCGTATCCAGACAACAATCCCATGAAAACTATCAGTATCTGCTTGAAAATAAAAAGCCACTGCAACATCGTTGCAGTGGCGCAATCATAGCATGCGAGACTCGTCACGACGAAGCTGTCCCGTCCCTCTTCCGGCCCGTCAATTCCTGTTCACTCAGAGCCGCTATTGGAACCAGAACCGTCGTACCTCTGCCTATTTCGCTCTTTATTTGGATATTGCAGCTATTTCCATAATACGCTTGCAGCCGTCTCCTTACATTTCTAATGCCATACCCGCCAAAGCTTGCCGATGCCGAATACGTGTCGTTCATCAGATTCGCAATCGTTTCCTGCTCCATTCCTCGCCCATTATCGCTAACCTCAAATACAATATCCGCTTGATCCCAATAGCCTCTAATCGTAATCTGTGCATCTCCTTCCTTCCCGTTGAGTCCATGCAGAATGGCATTTTCTACAATCGGTTGAAGTAAATGCTTAAACGTATAGTATTGAGATATTCCTTCCTCCAGCTTCACATCCAGACGATAATCGCAAGAATGCGAATGGACATTGATTTTCACATATTCCTCGATCATTTCCAGTTCAGCGCTGATTTGAATGATTTGATTCCCTTTATTCAAAGCAGTTCTGTAGTATTTGGTTAAGGCATTGACGATATCAATCGTTTTCTGATCTTTGTTCCAGGAGGCCGTCCATTTAATGACAGACAAAGAATTATAGAGAAGATGAGGGTTGATTCGCGATTGCAACAGTTCAATTTCGAGGGAATTGTTATGCTGATAAATTTCATTCATTCTGCTAATCAGGGTTTTGAATTTCTGTTTGATGATCGCAATCTCGTCATCCCCCTCAATCTCAATTAAATCTTCATTCAGCAAGAGAGCCTCTTTTTTCTTGATCTGACTAATAAAGCTTTGCAGATTTTGTGTAATTTTCTGTGACGTGAAACTGGAGGCCAACAGCATAAGTACGATGTACACGACAAAAAACACCGATAACAGCAATAACGTAGTCAAAGTTTGCTTATATATTTCTTTTCTAGGGAGGGCAACGGTTAAGGTATACCCGTTTTTTAACTTTTCGCTTTGCATCACGAAATGTCCGGGGGTAATGTAATGAATGTCTTTCACCATTGCATTGGAATGGTTGGTAAATTGCAGGGTATCTCCTTGATCGTTTACCAGAAAGATGAGCGCCTTCCCCTGGGTTCCGCTATTGTCTATGATCGTGTCCAATATCGTATAAGGAATATTCACTTCCAGCACACCAACAGAAATATTAAAGTCTATGATATTACGATAAAAGGTTATATATTTTTCCTTGTTTTTCACTGTCAGTTGTTGCTCCCATACAATCTCTGTAGCCGGCGAATTCTTGGCTTTGACAAGCAACTCATTCGCACTTGTTTCCTCTATCACATGGACGAACTTGCCTTCATAGAGCGACTGGTTGGGCGTATGGATGATATAAGGGCTCTTGACATGACTGCTGAAGGGCTCGCTGATCATTGCGTTTATATTGTCCATGAAATAGACGATCTCCTCCAGATCATCGCTGTAATCTTGTTGAAGATGATTTATCAAATACTGATTCGTAATAATCGAACTGCTTTTATCAATATACTTGGCAAGCGCTTCATTGATGAAATTGCTGCTTTCGTTAATACGGTCTCTTACATGATCTGTATATTGTTTCGTAATGTCGTGATACGTATTGATACAAACGAAGACGGCAATCAAAACAAATGGAAGCATGGTGAATATAATCAGATTTTTAAAAATTCTGCTTTTCAGCGTGGAAGTCGGCAAAAATAATCGAATCCGCTTTGTTATCAACGATTTCCTCCCCCGCTTCAACTTGTATGTCGATCCCTGAATTGCTTGGGTGATAATCCGGTATATTCTTTAAAGACAGATGCAAAATAAGAGTTCGTTTTGTATCCCGATTTCTCGGCAATCTCATAAATTTTCATCTCGGGATTCAACAGCATCCCTTTGGCAGCTTCCATTCTCCGCATAATCAAATAATCAAAAATCGTTTGCCCGGTTTGACTTTTGAAGATGAAGTTGGCATGGCTTGCGCTCACATAAAGCGAACTAACAATTTGACTCACATTGTCGATCTCCGTGTAGCCTTTATCGATAATCTCCTTAATGTCCTCCACTATCTTTTGGTAGCGGCCATTGGCCGCTTTGTTCAGAAACGCTCTGACGGTGTTAATCATGCTGAACAACCAATCTTTGATATCTAACATCGTTTCAAACCGTTGCAGCTTATTCCAGACATCCAGGTCATACCCAAAAACGCTCTCATAGCTTTCATTGCGCTCGATCAAAATCGTTTGCACCACATTGGCAATCGAGAATGCCAGGCTTTTGACATACGTTTCGGGATATAGCACTGCTGTGTTATAATAATCATCCAGAAACGCAGCAATCCCTTTTTCCTCCCCGCTTTCAACAAGCCGTTCCATCCCCCGCTTTATTTCCAATATATTGTATTGGAACTCGGTATCCGGCTCCTTTACTTCTGACGCCATAATAATCCGGTTGCCGCTGCCAAAAAACTTTGACTTCACCGCATATTCAGCAGTTTGGAATAAGTCGGGCAGCATCTTCAAGCTATTGGAAAACTCTGTAATGCCAATCGTAATATGAATGCCTTTTTGATTAACCGTTTCCTTGCATCTGTTGGCAGCATCGATTATGGCCGCAAACGTCTCCTCGCGGTTGGCATCCTGCATCATAAGAATGATCGCCAGGCTGTTATGCTGTTGATTCGTCACATAGCCCTGAATATTCTGGAGAATCGTTTCTTCCACACACTTCTGTATGCTGTAAATCATCATTTGCCTATCTTCTATTGATAGCTCTGCATACAGAACATCAAAATTGTCAATTTGCAAAAAGAGCACTGCAACGTATTTATTCGTAAAATCCATGCCCAGGTACTTCATGCGATCCCTTATATCGCGCTCATCCTCTAATTTTCCGTATAGTAGATCCCGGATTAATTGCTCCTGGAGCAGAGGCATACTTTCTTGAAGCTGCTGTCTTAGCTGTTGTTCATTCTGCTTTTTCTCCGCTTCCATCAGCTTTATATGTTTGACCTTTTCAATAGTTTCCGTTAACTCCTGCAGATCAATCGGCTTTAATATATAGCCGTATACCTCCAAATCGATCGCACCTTTTAAATATTCATAGTCATCAAAGCAGCTCATAAAAATAAACTTCGTTTCCGGCAGCTCCGCTTTAATTTTCTGCGTCATCTTAATGCCGTCCAGCACAGGCATAGAGACATCGGTCAGAACAAAATCAGGCTTTCTCTCAACAGCTTGTCTGTAACCATCCAAGCCGTCAATAGCAAGCCCCACCACTTCGATTTGAAGAGAGGCCCAGTCGATCAAACCATGTATGCCCTTTCGATCGGATGGATTATCATCAACAATAAGAATAGTACTCATCTGCATATCCCCTCATTATTCATCTTGTTGTGAGCGCTTCCATCAGTCAATTGTACCTAATCAGCGCTAAATTGAGAATAAATAAAGTACTTTGACGGATTATGCAAAATACGAATACGAAGGGGTTATTTGAAGAGAGAAAACCGGATGTCGCATGGCTGGAGAAAAACACGGCCGGGAACCCCGATTGTCGTGCGAGCGTGGGATGAATCGGAACTCACGAGTTGTACATGTCGTAAAGCGCGATGGGGCCAGCGGATCTCCGACGGCTTTCTGCGTCGGAGATTTAACCGCTAACCACTTGAATTACTGCAGCAAATGGAAGCTAAATAGGACTTCAAGCCAAATCGCTGGCGGCGGCAATCAGATCGATTTCAACGAGCAAATCATAATTCAGATCGCAATAAACGGTCGTCCTAGCAGGATACGGGACCGAAAAATAACGTCTATAAATTTTATTAAATTCAGCATAAAACTCCCTTTTGGCTAAATAGACATTCGCCTTTCTGACTTGGCTAAAATCCAGATTGTTTTCTGCAAGAATGGCTTGAAGATTCAGCATCGTTTGAACGGTTTGTTCCTCTAATGTTGGGCCGACGACTTCGCCCGTTAATGGATTTAATCCGACTTGACCGGAGACAAACAACAGCGGACCTAATCGAGTTGCAGAGGAAAAAGGCAATCCTCCCGATTGCGTACTCATAATCAGCAACACTCCATATCGAAATTCGTACAATTAACCAGCCATTCGGCTACCGCTGCAGCAATGACTTCAAAGCAAAGATCCCCCATCTCCTTCGTCGCTCCGCCCGGCGCATCCGTATAGCCGTCATATCCCGTAATCAATCCCCGTGTTCCAACAAAAACATTAGGTCCCTCATGAGCCGGCGATGAGACGGAAGGATGGTCCTTTTTCAATCGTTCTCCCTTCAATCGATCGGGGAATAATGCCATCATCATCGACGTTTCGAACGCTCCCGCATGCCCCGGAACGGGACCGATTCGCTGTGCATCAACATCCAGAAGCGCTTGCTTTGCCAAATTCCAATAAGAAGCGCAAGCGGTTCTTATCGGATATTGCATGGATAAATCTACAGCTGCCTGTTGCATCATCCATTCATTTCCGCCATGCCCGTTCAAGAAAATGATTTGCTTAAAGCCCCCTAGATTCAGACTCCGTCCGAGATCCATGAGCATTCGATAATAAACCGATGAAGAAAATGATAATGTTCCGCCAAACTCAAGATGATGCTCAGAGCAACCAACGGCTATCACGGGGGCCATGATCAGCTTTGCGGCAGATCCTGCGTTTGCGATTGCATCTCGACAAATGCGCTCGCATATCATTGTATCCGTATAGACAGGCAGATGAGCGCCGTGCTGCTCCGTTGCGGCAAGGGGAACAATGACCGAATAATCTTCATTAGCAAAATCTTTCAACTGTTCTCTTGTGTAAGTTCCGAAGTCAAGCTGCCGAGTCATAAATGAAAGCCTCCATCAATATCTGTCAGCGCAAGCGACTTGCGGTATTGCGCAAATTCGCTGTCCAGCACGCTTTGCACTTGAGCGATTTTCCAGCGCAAGTGCGCGGCATCCGTCATATACTCCATGCTTGGCTCCCAACCAAGTCGCGAGTCTCCTTCCACAAGCGGGATTGTCGCTTCTACATTGGCAATTTCCCGGCGGGCTAGCGCTTCCATTCGCTCGAGCAAGGTTAGCGCTTTGTCGGTATCCCCTTCGCTCAGCAGTTGCCGTTTCAACTTCCACCATTGCTTGACATGGATCGTCGTCTGAATCGATCTGGCGATAAACTGCCCGATGCCGAGCATGAATACGCCGTCCCCGCGTTTGCGATCCGGGGTCAGCTCCAGCGCCTTTTCCAACAGCGAGTTGCCGTCCGCTATTCGCTCAAGCATCCGTTCGAGGCTCCTGATCTCCACGTCGACACGGGATACGCCTAGCGATTGCCGTGCATCTTCAAGCGGTTCATAGTCCGTTAACACGATTTCATTCCCGAACATCGCATGTTTGAAGGACGGCAATTGCACAGCTTGACCGAACATCGGCTTACGGAACACAAGCGGATACGAGGGCCCGACGCGGAACGGTCCATACTGATCTTCGTTCGTCGGTATATAGTGGGTAATCGCCTCGCTCCACGCCTCCCAGGCTTTCAACACTAACGGTGCGGCCGCCTCGCCGAAATCCCGTACCGCCAACATCGCCAACGCTTCCTCGTAAGCGGGGCTCGGATGCCAATACGCCCACTTCGTCAATTCGCTGACAAAGGACGGCCACCAGCCGTAATGATGCGATTCCATCAAGCCGCTTAAGCCCCAATCCGCCTGCGCTTGCCGAAGCGCCTGATGTCTGCGGTTCCACTGGCCGGGAAAGGGTTCGTAAGGAATGACTCCGAAGTCCCATGTGAGCCCGCCTGTGTTGCTCATCGCGTACAGCTTGATGCCGCGCTCTCGGGCGACTTCCGCTTCGCTGCTGAAATATTCCCCCGGTCCGACGTTCGCCAGCGTGTAATCGACGCATACGTGCGTCACATGCTCGTTCTTCATTTGCTCGAACATTTCGAACGTTACTTGCAGCGTAATATTTTCCGGCAGCGCGCGGATCAGCTTGAGACGGTCTTCCTTCGGCGCATACCCCCAGTTGTACGTCCAGAACACGATGTCCGCGTCAGGATTGTGTTCGCGTATCGTACCCGACAGCAAGGTCAGCCATTGCGGGAAGTCATAGCACGGCCACCAGCCCGGGCTCGGCTTCGTCTGTGGCTGATCTGCCGGCCATTCGAGGCGTAGCTTACCCGTTGTGTTCGGATCCTTGCTTGGAAACTCGCAAGATTCTCCGACGAGGATGACGCCTTTGAATCTCGGACAAGCTTGAAACACCTTGCCGTAAGTGCTGTCGTAATATGCTTGCGCGTCCGGATCGTCCGGATGAAGACGGCTCGTCAAGTAGCTGTACACATACACATCCAACCCGAATAATTCGGCGCGGTCGACCAAATAGTTGAAATCCTGATAGCCTTCCGGCGTTTCATCGACGTCTTTCACGAACACCAATATCGCATCAATGCCGGCATGCGCCATCGCGTTCAGATGCGCGTCGGGATAACGATCCAGCCCCCAGCCGGAATGGGCCATGCGCGGCGAGAACAGCGGCTCGCGAATGACATCCATAGGCGCCAGTATCGGGGCTTCCCGCAAATTCATTTGATCCTCGAGAAAATAGCTGCCTTGCGCCGCGCCCCGCTCGTCGTATCCGCACACAACGATACAGTCCCCTCCGGCAACGATGCGATAGCTTCTCGTTTTCTCAAGCGTTTCGCCCCGCAAGGGGAGTTGCATCTTCGTCGCCAGCACAATGACTCGTTCTCCGTTAGATGCTGCTTCCGCAACATTCTGCGTACGAGCCAAGCGAACGGAGAGGTTCATGCTTGTAAAAAAGTAATCTTGCATATCTTTGGCCGTGTTCACGAGCAGAGGCCCAGCCGCCTCATCGATGACGATGCGCCAGTCTTCCGAAATTTCCAACTCGCTCGCGTCGGCATGGATCGCCGGATCGCGGCGGTTCGGCTTATGAACGACTTCAAGCCGTTTGCGAAAATCGTAATTGCGTTCCAATCTCTCCTACTCCTTTCTTCACACATGCTCTTATCTCGCAGATCCAACTTTAAGCTACAGCCATTGCCCGATTCTGTATACAGACAATTTGATGCCTCGTAGACGAAAAAGGCGATACAAGGCCCCTGACCTTATATTATAGAAATGAGCAGTATGCCGAATAGTCGATAAAATGATGAAATCTATCAACAATTGATTATTTTTCGGCTTTGGGCGTGGTGAAGAGTAAGCGGGCGGCCTCACGAGCTTCGCATGCGTACTAGCGCCAATTCGCAAATATACAATCGGTTAAACATGCAGCTCTTTATCCTTGCATGCCTATTTGAACGTTTTAACCAACGATTACGGCAATACGAACCCTACCCAAAACCCGATTACGAAAATCCCTGCTTTGCTTTCTTATATCTGCTTGGTCATGCAGAATACACAAGATATTTAGATTCAGTCCGAAAGGAATCGTAGCCCCCTTGAAAAGGGACTATGCCTTCGAGTTCCGATACTGCTGAGGGCTGGTCCCTACATATTTTTTAAATAGCATGCAAAACTGCGGAGGCGTGGAGAATCCGCATTCCATGGCGATTATCGTAACGGAATCGCTGCTGCCCGCAAGCCGTTTTTTGGCCTGATCGATTCGCTTGCGAATGGCATACTGCATTGGCGAATACCCGGTTTTCTCCTTGAATTGATGTCGGAAATAATGATAGCTGTACCCGAGCGTTGCGGCGAGATCGGCAAAATCGACTTTATCGCAATAGTATTGTTCAATGTAATTTTGAGCATAGCGAAGCTTTTCATTGATCTCTAGGGTCTCGTTCAGCGGTTCGTTACCAATGATTCTCCCAACCTCGATAATTAACTCCGAGAGAAGGCAGTTGAGCTTCAAATGATAAAAGCTGTTTTTGCTTTGAAGCTCGAAAGCCATCTTTTCCAACAAATCGTGAATAGGACCGGAGGCATTATCGTGATATAGGCCTGCTTGAAGACGAACCGGGACTTGGTCGTAGGAAAAGTTGATGAACATGACCTTGGTTTTGTCTTGCCTATATTCGTCGTGTTTTTGTCCCGGAGGGATGACCGTAAATTGCCCGCTGCTGTATGGGTACGTATGGTTTCCGATCGTTGTAGTCCCGCTGCCCGAGGCATAAAATACAATTTCGAACCCCCCGTGGCTATGAAAATCGATGTAGCTCTCCGCTTCTCTCTCCGCCGCAAAGAACAGATCGAAAGAACAATTCATCTCTCTATTCCCCCTTCATTCACTCATCTCATCAAAAGCCAAATCATATAACATATCGACCATTAAAGGATACTCAAATAGAGAGATTTTCATTTATCATTATAGTATTCACAACCAAATCATACAATTCAGTGATTTCGATTGCCGAAAGGGTGAAGATACCTATGTCAACCTCTTTTCCGAAGCTTTCCGAGTCATTCCGGCTCAGCCGCCTTGAACCGCCAACAGGTAAAATCAACATGGTGCTGGACACGGATACCTTTAATGAGATCGACGATCAATTTGCCGTTGCTTATTCCTTGCTCTCCAAAGACAAACTGAATCTTCAAGCGATTTACGCCGCTCCCTTCTTTAATGAAAAATCGAGCGGACCGAAGGACGGCATGGAAAAAAGCTATCAGGAAATTCTCGATATTTTGGAGCGAATGAACCACTCCGCGGAAGGCTTTGTATTCAAAGGCTCGGAGCAGTACTTGCCTGCAGACGGCTCTCCGGTTGACAGTCCCGCGGCCCGCGATCTGGTCGAGAAGGCATTGCGTACGCCGGATGACGAGCCTTTGTACGTGGTCGCGATCGGCGCGATTACCAATGTCGCTTCAGCTATCCTGATGGAGCCTAAAATTATCGAAAAAATGGTGGTCGTCTGGCTGGGCGGACATTCATTGGATTGGCCGGATACCCACGAATTCAATCTTATTCAGGACGTCCCGGCGGCACGAGTCGTGCTGGATTGCGGCGTACCGCTTGTTCTTGTCCCGTGTGTCGGGGTTGCCTCCCACTTGATCACGACCTTGCCGGAGATCAACCAATATGTAAGGGGCAAAGGACAAATCGGGGATTTCCTTGCGCAGCGGTTCGAGGAATGCAGCGACGATCATTATGCTTATTCGCGGGTCATTTGGGACATTTCGGTGGTCGCTTGGCTGATCGATGCCGACTTTATTCCAAGCTGTCTCGTACACAGCCCTATCGTAACCGACCAAGGAACCTGGAGCCAAAGCCCGACGCGGCATTGGATTCGCATTGCCCTGTTTGCCGAGAGGAACCGAGTGTTCAAGGACTTCTTCTCCAAATTGGAGCGATATGCCGGCGGAGGTGAGAAGCAATGAAATGGCCTAATCGACCTGTAGTAGCGGTAGTTGGCAGCATTAATATGGACATTGTCGTAGAATCAACGTCATTCCCCCTTCCCGGTCAGACGGTTATGGGACGGAACATCGCTTATTTTCCCGGCGGTAAAGGAGCAAATCAAGCAGTTGCGGCAGCGCGTCTGGGGGCGGATGTCCGTATGATCGGCGCGATCGGGAACGATAATTTCGGCGGCCAGCTGCTTGCGGGTCTGAAAGCAGAAGGAATTGATACTCGGGGCGTAAAAGCGACTGAAGGATCGTCGGGCATCGCTTCGATTCTCGTCTCGGGCGGGGAGAACGAGATCGTCGTCGTTCCGGGAGCCAACGGCGAGCTTCGGCCCGAGGATGTGGCAGCCAACGCAAGCTTGATCGAGGAGGCGGATATTATCCTCGTCCAGCTCGAAATCCCGCAAGTCTCCGTTGAGGCAGCCCTCAAGCAGGCGAAAGCCTGCGGCAAGAAAACGATATTGAATCCCGCTCCAGCCGGCCAGTTCCCGGACGAATGGCTGCCGCTGGCCGACATTGTTACGCCCAACGAAACCGAATTGGCGGCACTCGTCGGTGAGGAACAGCTGGACGATCCGCTCAAGCTCCAAGAAGCGATGAACAAGCTGCATGCACGCGGGGCTTCGCGAATCATCGTCACGCTGGGGGCCAACGGCGCCGCGCTGTCCTTGGGTGATGGCGAAATTGTCAGAGTGCCCGGCCATCGGGTGACGGTTGTCGACACGACGGGGGCGGGCGATACGTTTCATGGAGCGCTTGCCGCCGCTTGGGCCGGCGGATTGGAGCTGCCGCAGGCGCTTGCCGCAGCCGTAAAAGCGTCGGCGCTATCCGTAACGAAAGAAGGAGCCCAGACCGGTATGCCGACCTTGGTGGAGCTGTCGGGCTTGATGAGCTAGGAACCCTTAAAGGGGAAGCCCCTTACATTCCGAAAGGGATGGTTTTTCCGGCTTCAGACAGGTTGTTTTGGGCTGCTTGGATCGATAGGACCATTAGAGGTAAGCAGCCCAAAGCCAAAAGGCACGGGCAAAACCATTCCCTTTCCCATTCCATTAGGCTATCTCTTCGGGGGTCAATTCCTGATCGGAATCTCTTTATCAAAAAACACGATCGATACAATTTCCTTATCGTTGATCACATTTTCAAACGTCTTTATCGTAAATAATTGAGTGCCGTTTTCCGTCAGATGCATTCCGTTAAACAATTCTGTTGTTTCCGATGTACCGTCCCGGTACTTAATCGTAATCGGGAAGTTATCCAAGTGTTGATTAGGGCCGATTTCCTGCAAAGGGCCGGCGGCTTTGTAGATTTCCTTCATTGAACGGCTCTCAATCTTTAACGAGACCGAAATCGGAGAGACGGAGATGGTTTTGAGCATCGCCTTATACCCAAACATGGAAATGCCTCTGTTGACCTCGTACGTAGTCGAATACTCCTTAAAATCCAGCTTAAAATCGGTTCCCCATGCGCCCGGAATGACGGTTTCAAAAATTCCCGGAAACGGATCCGCCGCCTGCAAATCTTTGAGCTTAAAATGAACATTTTCGCCGGCTATGGAATTTTGCGTGACAATACTCATAACTAGACTAATCTTGTTGTCGTTTCGATTGCCGTCGTCGAGCACTTTAAATCCTACGCTCCTAAAGCTCTGATCCGTCGTGATATCGTTCTCCAAAAAGCGGTACCGCGCCGCATCTAATATCGTGCCCTCCGGTGCGGAAAAATCCATTAAAATGTAGGTCAGATTGCTATCGCCGATGACTTGCTTGATATGAAGCGTCCCGTCCTTGTTCTTGACCTGCTTATCGATCACATAAGCGCCATTCGATAAATATTGCGTCTGCTCATGGGTTGCCGGTTTAAGAAATTCGATAAACTTATCATCCAATCCCATGTAGGCCGCCGCAATAGCGGTCGTTGCTAGACAAGCCATCAATGCGGCAATCTGTGCAGCGGGCCTTAAACGTCTCCCAACAGCCGTTCTATTACAGTTTTTATTTTCATCCTTACTCTGCGCTGCAATGTTATGAAACATCTTTTCCTTTTGTTCAAGTGTGGGCGCAAGAGCTTCGAAAAGCCGATGGATACTTTTATTACTCAAGAATGCTCCCTCCTAAGTCGACTTTGAGACGATTGCGGGCTCTGGATAGCTGCGTTTGAATCGTGCTTTCTTTGTGGCCCAGCATCTCCGCGATCTCTTTAACCGCATACCCTTCGAAATAGTACAAATACAAAACGGTTTTATACTTTTCGGGAAGCGACAGCAGCTTTGCAAGCACCTCTCCCGATGGTTTGGCCCCATTCCAGGAGGAAACCTCCGGTAAAGCGTCCAGAGCCACGCGACGGGTTTTCCACCAACTTTTTAGAATATCCTTACAGTGATTTCTGGCGGTCACCGTCAACCATGCTTTCTCATGCTCGTGGCTGTTGAAAACCATTTGAGATTTAATCAGCTTTACAAATACAGATTGAACAGCGTCTTCTGCATCAACGGGATTTTTCAAATAGATATAGCACAGTCTGTATACCAGATCGACATGCCGTTGATATAGTTCAGCCAATCCTTTATCCGTACGCAATAAAGAATTGTTCTCCATCCTTTCGCCTCCTGCATATAACACGATCGAGGGCTCGATAAAATCTCATAAAAAAAATCCCCCTCGATCTTCTGAGGAAGATAGTCCGTATTTTCCATGTGGTAGGTCAATCCCGCCCCGCCTCGTACAGCTTCTGCGCGACCATAGCCGGCCTTGTGCGCGAATCGGTCATATGATCTCCGTCTCCGACGATCAAGCGGAACATTCCAAGCCTCGAGGCCATATGAGGGTACCAGCCAAACCCCTCCGCTCCCGTAAAGACGTTGTCCTGATAAAAATAAAGGTAGCTTCTGGGGGTAGACAGCGCGTAGAACGCTTTAAGATCCAGCTTCTCGAACAGAGGCTTCGCCGGTTCAGGAGTGACGCCTGCGTAAATCCGTTTGGCTACCTCGAAGGGAGCCGTATTGACGAACAGCTCCCGAAACAACGGAAATGGCAGCATAATCGTGTCATCGATCGATGCCGCTCGAAGCTGCTCGAAGCCTTGCCTGGTTGCGGGCGGCACCTCGTCGGCAAGCGCTTCTCCATCATTTAGCACGAACGCATCCCAAAAGACGAGACGCTTGATGCGATCCGGTATTTGCTCGGCGACCTTCTGGACGACCGTCCCGCCGAAGCTATGCCCGACGAGGATAATGTCATGCAGGTTCAGCCTCGTCACAAAATCGACGACCGACTTCGTGATCATCTCGTGCGTGACCGCTTTGTTCGGATCGTTGCCGTGACCGGCATATTCCGGCGCGTAGACGGTCTGCCCTCTTCTGCGCAGTTCGGCCGCTATACCGTCCCAGAAATGGGCGTCCGCCCATGAGCCGTGAACAAGCACAAAGGTAAGTCGTTGCTGCTGCTGAGGAAACGGTCGATAGCTTTCGCCCGACTCTCGAGCGCCATGCTGCCATGGCCATCGGCTATCCGAATAAGGCGTGCAGTTAAAACCTCGGGGAATAGGTCCGTAATAGAAATAGGGAAGTTGATGAATCGGCGGTTGATAAGGGAACATCCAAAAACATCCTTTCGGTCGGCATTATTCAGCTTATGCCTAATGTTTTTGTGAGGTTCCCCCTCTTAATGATGCTCTTTGCTCCAAGCAAGCGAATCGTTATTGCTTTAATCCTCCCAAGAATACGGCAAGCACCTTCATCGTTTCATCGAGAGCATTAGGCTGCTGGGACTCGTTGGCAAGCCAGAGCGCCGTCTCATTCAAACCGCCGGATATAAAATGGGTCATGGCGTCAAGGGGAACCCGCCGGAAATGCCCCTGCTCTTGCATAATCTCAAGCTGGCCCCTCAATAAGCGCATAGAGTGATTTTTATCCATCTCTCTCCATACTTCCCAGCCCAGAATTGCAGGTCCGTCGATCAGCATAATACGCCTATTTCGCTCTTCAACGGCGGCCATAATAAACGCTCGGCAACCCAAGTAGAGCTGCTCCCAGACGTCCTCGCTTGTCGAGGCCTCCTGCTCCAGCTTTTCGGCAACCTCTCGCTGGACGTCTTCAAGCACAATTCGGAACAAATCCTTTTTGCTGCGAAAATGATGGTAAACGGCTCCCCGCGTCAGATTCGCCTCATGCACGATTGATTCCAATGCCGCATCGGCATATCCATAATCGGTAAAATGGGTTCTGGCGATCTCGACCAGCTTACGAATCGTCTCCGCAGTCGCCGCTTTACTTCTTCTCATAATCGACTAGCTCTCCCCTGCGCCCCCTCTACTTCCATACCTCTTCGGAGTATTGGGCGCTGAAATCCTCTGAAGGCGGAATAACAGTAATGACATCGATTAATACTCCGTTGGGATCCGAAGTAATAAAGTGCCGCTGTCCAAAATCTTCGCTTCGGATATCGAGTTCCAACGGCAGTCGCGCTCCCCGGATAAGGCGTTCGTATTCGGCATCGACGTCGTCTACTTCGAAATTTAGAATCAATCCGCTTACTTTGGTCCGATAGGCATCGGGAACGGTCGGATGAGAAGCGTCAAGAATAGCCAATTCATAGGGCACATCGTTGCCGGTCAACTTCAAGCTTACGTACCAATCCGCTTCAAAAACCTTCTCGAATCCAAAATGGGCCTCGTAAAATGCTGCAGTAGCGCTAACTTGATCGGTTAAAATGACGGGATAAAAGCTGGAAGCTTTCATAATAATATCACCTCTCGGCTAGGATTGCATTCATATTAACATACATACTGTATGTATGTAAATATGATTGCAAATTAGCTGCCGTTTGTACAAGAGGCCTGTCATTCGTCGAGCAACGCTGCTTGTCGCTTATAGTGATCCTCGATCACCAAGCACGCCATTGCTTCAATTACCGGCACGATTCGGGGACAGATGCAGGGATCGTGCCTGCCCTCCGTCACGATCTCCCGTTCCTTGCCGTACATGTCGACGGTCTGTTGCGAGACGGAGATGGACGATGTCGGCTTGACTACCACTCGGAATACGATGTCGGCTCCGGTGCTGATCCCGCCGATAATTCCTCCGGCATTGTTCGTCAGAAATCCCGATCGATCCATCTGATCGTTGTGTTCGCTCCCCAACATAGCGGCCGCTTGGAAGCCCGCTCCGAACTCAATGCCCTTGATCGCGCCGATTGAAAGCATGGCCTTGGCTAGCTCCGCATCCAGCTTATCAAACACGGGCTCCCCGATCCCCGCCGCAACGCCGCTAATCCGACATTCCACGATTCCCCCGCAGCTGTCGCCATTCGCGGATAGCTGTTCAATACGCTCAATCATGCTCCGTGCCGCCACGGGATCGCATGCCCGCACCAGGTTACGTTCGATGGCATCCGGTTCGAACGTTTCGCAGCGGATTCCCCCGACCTCCGTCGTGTACGCCAACACGGAGACTCCCCGTCGTTCCAGCAGCTTGCGCGCCACCGCGCCTGCAGCCACCCGAGCAGCCGTTTCTCTGCCCGAGGCTCTGCCGCTCCCGCGATAGTCTCGAAGACCATACTTCTTCTCATAGGTTAGATCCGCATGTCCAGGACGGTACATTGATTTAATATCGTCGTAAGCCGACGGGCGCATGTCTGTGTTGTTCAGCATAATGCACATCGGCGTCCCCGTTGTTCGGCCCTCGAATAGACCGGATAGGATACGAATCTTATCGTATTCCCGCCGAGGAGTCGTGACGGAGGATTGCCCCGGCTTTCTGCGATCCATCTGAATTTGTACATAGGCTTCGTCCAGCTCAAGGCCCGGCGTTATGCCGTCTATAATGACGCCTACCGCTTCTCCGTGAGATTCGCCGAACGTAGTCACTTTTAATCTTTCTCCGAATGTACTGCCTGCCATAGCCATATACCTCCCGCTTTTTAATTCCTTTTACGATCAGTTTAAAGGTATATTTGAAATAAATGAAATCGCAAAAACAGATCTTTGTCATAGAGAGGATTGATGACAAGTGATTGCCAATACGGAATGGTACCGAATTTTTCTCCATGCCGCCGAATATTCCAACCTGACTAAGGCCGCTCAAAGCCTACATATGACACAACCTTCCGTCAGCTATGCGATTAAACAGCTGGAAGAGGCGCTGGATGTAGAGCTATTCGACCGATTATCCAAAGGCGTTCGGTTAACGCAAGAAGGACAGGCTCTCTATCTACATGTTCGGCAGGCGTTCGAGGAACTTGATTCGGCCGAGCGGCGAATGAAGCGGCTGAAGCAGTTCAGTGAAGGTAATCTGCGGATCGGAGCGAACGGCGCTATCATCAAGGATTTCGTTGTCCCTCTGCTCGAACAGTTTCATGCTCGCTATACGGATATCCGCATCCAACTTTCGCAGGAGAAGACGAACCTCATTTTGGAGCGGCTGAAGCTGGGGTCATTGGACATCGGTTATGTTTATTTGCCCATATCGGATGAGGAGATCGAGATCGTCTCCTCCCATGTCTCTCCTTTTTGCGTAGTCGTGGGGACGGCCTTCGCGGACTTGCAAAAAGAACCGCTGACCACGCAACAGATAACAGAACTTCCGCTCTTGATGCTTTCTCCGGGCAGCACGACGCGCTCCTTCGTCGAAATGTGGTTTCGATCGCAGGGGGTCTCCGTAGAAGCCGATTTTGAACTGAATAGCCTTGAAATGATTACGGAATTGGTTGAGCGGGGATACGGGGCGGCATTCTTGCCGCGGGCATTCGTGATGTCCAGAATCCGGAGCGGCTCTCTGAAAGAGCTGCGTACAGTCGTTCCATTACCTGACCGTCACATTGGCATCGCTGTTCGGAGACTGTCGGCCCCGTCCATTGCGGCCAAGGCATTCATCGAGATGCTGCAGCAATCTATCGACAGGTAACGGGGCTGGCTGCCGCCCTGGCAGGCAGAGGCTAAAAAAAGCCTGCCTTTCGGCAAGCTTAACGGGTATGGACGTATTGGAAAGCACCGGATTCTAATTATGGGATCCTTCCGCTATTTCCCGGGAGATAAAATGCTTGAACCTCGCGAAATAGCGTTCGGAGGCTTCCCAACGTTTGGAGTCTAGATAGGAAATGTCTTGGCGTCCATACTCGTTGGGTGGCTGATAATGCCGGGAAACATATTTGTCATTATCCAACGTATAGAAATAGAAGGAACCATCATGAGTCTGTATTTCCATTCGCGCATCCAGTTCGTCCCCGTCTTCGTCCGTATGCGCCTGACGAAAACGATAATACATGGAGCCATCCCAGAACCCGTCGTTGTCCTCTCCTGCCGGGTCCAGTGCCTGAATGGCCGGATGCTGGAAAAGCTCCTCGAAGTCATCCCGATCCACGACCGGCAAATACAGCTCGGCCACATTAACGCAGGTCAGCAGCATGATCCAATAATAAGTAAACTCCGCCAATTGCTCTTGAGGTTCACCTGTAATGTCCTCCCAGATCGCCTCTTCATCCATCTCTTTTCTCAACAGATGAACGACTTCGTCTTCCTCAAGCGAAACAAAATAGTGATTCCGCTCATCCTTAATGTAAACGCTAGGAGTCTGTAGATTCCCATCCCCATCCACATACTCCCGATTTACTTTGAAATACGCGCCCCGCTCAGTGAAGTCGAAATAGTGCTTATCGCCGGGCATCAGCACACACTGAATCAGTTTCATAATATTTTCTTGATTAAGCGCGTTGTCGGTAAAGTATAAGTGGACGGCTCCCTTTCTCTGGAGCGCTTCGTTCAAATCTTTCAGCGCAGAACGACCTTTCCTAAGCGTGGAGACAAGCATGCCGAACAGAAAACCGACCTCTTCGTCCTCAATATCTTCATCATCTAGGAAAACATCTTCGATTAGCACATCGCGAATGTCTACGGGAAGCTCCTGGCAGACGCCATCCCCCTCCCACGCGTTTACCGTACACACGAACCGTTTTTCACCGCCCGCTGTGATACGGTATTGGTCATCCTGAACTAACACCGTTGCGTTCAGATTGCCTTGAACGATCGTTTCTCCGTGGTTGTAGGAGCCGCACAGAACTTCTTCGACCAGCAGATTGCCCTCGACATAGATTTCTTGGCCGCCTACCGCCATATTTTGGACAGTCAAGTTCCCCATCACCATGAGCCCGATAGCGCCATCCGTTTCCTCATTGTAGAGGTTGTCCACCGTAAAGTTCCCATCGATAAAAATGAGTATCGTCTCCGTCTGATCCGGAAACGGCTTTTCCCAATCTAAATCGAGAGAAGGCAACGTTAAATCTCCAGCATAGTAAGCGGCAATGTGCTCGTCGGTAAAGTCCTGATAGAATTTCGCCCAACAGGAATCTTCGGGAAAGCGATCCTTAAGTTGATGGAGGGGCATAAATTGAAAAGAACTGTTCATCGTTTCTCTCCTTTGACTTTTCACCTCCCAATATTGTAAAGCTATTTAGAAAATACATCCATATGAATCGAAGGCAGGAAACGCGCCCAACAAGAACCTTTATGCAATCGATGGGCAACAACGCCCGCGCCATCTACATGCAGATGATCCCGAACGGCTTGATCAACAAGCTGCTGTTCGGCAACTCTCAGATCGACCTGTATCAAACGGAGCTGCTCGTAGCCGTCGACCAGAACCTGATCATGCAAATCCAAGAGCAAATTACCGAAACTAGAGCGAGCAACCAAGCAACGCGCAAAGAGCTGGAGCAGATTGAGCTGTCGCAGCGGGCTTTTAAACCATATAAATCAACCAAGATCAGAGATTGCAGATCACTATGGGACAGCCATGTCCATCGAATCAATTGCCGCGAACCTGTTGCCGCCTTATAAACTCAATCCACCCTCTAGCTGCGTGGGAGAGGTAGTGGTTTTTGCTCCAGATCGCGGCAAGATCCCAGCGAATCGGCGGAATCGTCTCGGGAATCACGCTAACCGACCCCAGATCGATTTTTCTGGACACCGTATCCGGAAGGAAAGCGATCCCCAGTCCGGCCCCGACCATCTCCCCGATAAAATCCCATTGCGAGCTTTCATAAGCGATCTTCGGCTCGAACCCCTCTTGTATGCAGGACTCTCTCACACGATCATAAAGCGAGAAACCTTCTCTGAACAAAATAAACGGCTCCTCTTTCAATTCCGCAAGATGGACGGTTTGTGCCCCCGCCAACGCATGGCTCGAATTCACGATCAACGATAGCTGACGCTCAGCTAGAGGAAATACCTCGAACTGCTCCTCGTCCACTGGCAAGACGACCACACCTACATCCAGCTTAGCTTCCCTGACCAGTTGCTCCACCACTTTGCCGCCCTCTTCGACCAACCGAAGCTGCACGCCCGGATACTCGCCGCGAAAATCCGCAATCATTCTCGGAAAGAAACTCGATCCAATAACGGGAGGCAGCCCTAAAGACAGCTTCCCCCGCTTCAATTGCCTCCCTTCATTTAACGTCGACTGAAGATCACGGGACATCGCGATCGTCTCCATCGCGTATTTCAGCACGACCTCTCCGTCGTCCGTCAGCCGCAGATACCGAGTCGTACGGTCGAACAACACGACCCCTAACTCTTCCTCCAGGTTCTTGATCGCTTTGCTTAGCGACGGCTGCGAGCTATGAAGCGACTGCGCCGCTTTCGAGAAGCTTAGCTGCTTGGCGACTTCCGCGAAATAAAGAAGCTGTTGAAATTCCATTCCGCACTCCCCTCCGACATTCCCATATATTCCAATTATGAATTAATTATATTCGATATATGTATTTTACTCATAAATGCTGCTTCAGTACAATTTTAATAAAAGGAATCGTTATGGACGATTCGATTGAATGAGGAGGGATGGGCGCATGAGCGAAAATGAAGTCGTCATCGTCAGCGCGGCGCGAACGCCAATCGGGAAATTGGGGGGTGTTTTCAAGGATGTCTCCGCCGTTCAGCTCGGAGCGGCCGTCATACGGGAAGCCATCGAACGGGCTGGCATCTCCGGCTCTCTCGTACAAGAAGTACTCATGGGCAACGTCCTGCAGGCCGGACTTGGCCAGAACCCGGCACGGCAGGCCTCGCTTCAAGCAGGCTTATCCATAGAGGTGCCCGCGACAACCGTAAACCAAGTGTGCGGCTCCGGTCTAATGTCGCTGCAGATCGCTTACCGATCCATTCAGAGCGGGGAATGCGACATTGTCGTCGCAGGCGGAATGGAAAATATGAGCCAGGCTCCTCATCTGCTTCAAGGAACGCGCTCCGGCTACGTCTTGGGTGATCAAACGCTTCGCGACAGCATGATCAAGGATGGCTTGTGGTGTGCGCAGAACGATTATCACATGGGTATAACTGCGGAAAATTTATGCGAACGGTACAACCTGGATCGCGAGCAGCTCGACCAGTTTGCGTTAGATAGCCAAAGAAAAGCCGCAGCCGCGATGGCCAACGGAACCTTCAAGGACGAAATCGTCGCCATTGACGTGCCGGGGCGCAAAGGAGCAATGCTGCGAGCCGATCAAGATGAGTTTCCTCGCCCGGACACGACCTTGGAAGGTCTCTCCAAGCTGAAGCCTGCATTCAAGAAGAACGGCAAAGTGACGGCCGGCAACGCTTCCGGCATCAATGATGGAGCGGCAGCTCTATTGGTCATGAGCAGGTCTAGCGCAGAACTGCACGGTCTTCATCCCATGGCCGTTATTCGCTCCTGCGCCGTCGTTGGCGTCGATCCCGCTCATATGGGAATCGGACCGATTCCGGCTACAGAGAAGGCGCTTCAGAAAGCCGGACTAACGATTGCCGACATTGATGTGATCGAAGCCAATGAAGCGTTTGCCTCCCAAGCGCTCCTGTACGCGAAGCATTTCGATCTAGATGACCGCAAGCTTAACGTCAACGGTGGAGCAATTGCTTTAGGACATCCGATCGGAGCCAGCGGCGCTAGGGTCGTGGTCTCCCTGCTGTACGAGATGGCACGTCGAAATTCACGATATGGCTTGGCTGCATTATGCGTCGGCGGCGGGCAAGGAATCGCTGTCGTCGTAGAGCGCTGCGAATAATCCAGAAGGGAGCAAGCCAAATGAAAAAAATACACTCATCGTTTATGGAAGCGGTTTCCGATATTCGCGACGGCGCAACTCTAATGGTCGGCGGCTTCGGTCTTGTCGGCATTCCAGAAAATCTGATTGTCGCGCTGTCCGAAACCGTAGTGAAGAACTTAACCGTCATTTCCAACAATTGCGGGGTCGACGATTGGGGTCTTGGCCTGTTGCTTCGCAACAAGCAGATCAAGAAGATCATCGCCTCTTATGTTGGAGAGAACAAAGAGTTTGAACGGCAAGTTCTCTCGGGAGAGATCGAGGTCGACCTGTTGCCTCAAGGCACGTTAGCGGAGAAAATCAGAGCGGGCGGCGCAGGCATTCCCGCCTTCTACACCCCCGCAGGCGTCGGAACGCCGCTCGAGGAGGGGAAAGAAACGCGAGTGTTCGGCAACAAAACCTATCTCCTAGAGGAAGCGTTAACCGCCGACTTCTCTCTAGTTCGCGCCGCAGCCGCAGATAAGCTGGGAAATCTGACGTATAACAAAACAGCGCGCAACTTCAACCCTCTCATGGCAACCGCCGGTCGCATCACGATTGCCGAGACGGAGCAATTTAAGGAAGACGGCTTTCTCGATACCGATCAAATTCATACACCGGGCATTTACGTGCAGCAGATCATCGTGGGCCAACAACAGAAACGAATTGAGAAGTTAACGGTCGCACAGCGGTAAGGAGGAGAATCCCATGGCCGAATTATCTATTCGCGAGAAGATCGCGATCCGCGCAGAGAAGGAAATCGCCAGCGGATACTACGTGAATCTTGGAATCGGCATCCCTACATTGGTAGCCAACTTCATCCCGGATAAGAAGCAGGTGCTGCTTCAATCCGAGAACGGCCTGCTCGGAATCGGCCCTTATCCGGCCCAAGACCAAGTCGATCCCGATCTGATCAACGCCGGCAAAGAAACGATAACCGCGATTGCAGGGGCCTCTTATTTCGATAGCTCCGACTCCTTCGCCATGATCCGCGGCGGGCATATCGACCTCGCCATCCTTGGCGGCATGGAGGTATCCGAGTCGGGAGACTTGGCCAACTGGATGATTCCCGGCAAGATGGTCAAAGGCATGGGCGGAGCGATGGATCTCGTTCATGGCGCTAAGCGAATCGTCGTCATCATGGATCACGTGAACAAAGACGGCAAGCCGAAAATATTAAAGCAATGCACGCTCCCTCTCACGGGCAAATCCGTCGTGGACAGAATCATAACCGATCGCGCAGTTATCGATGTCACTCCGGAAGGCCTTGTCTTATCGGAGGTCGCTAGAGGTTATACTTGCGACGATATTCTGGCTGCGACAGAGCCGCCGCTTCGAATCGCGGATAACGTCCTTCTAGACGCTTACTAATGATTGGAGGGAATGCGGCATGCTAAACCAAAAAGTTGTGCTCGTCACGGGAGCGGCGCGAGGAATCGGATTTGAAATCGGGCGGCGCTTCGCCGAAGGAGGGGCCGCCGTCGTTCTAACCGATTTGGACGGAACGGCGGCTGAATATTCTGCGGAATCTCTTAGCCGATCGGGACTCGACGCACATGGGATCATGCTGGACGTAACCGCGCCCGAAAGTGAGATCGCCGGCACGATTCAAAGTATCGAATCGTCCTGGGGGAGCGTCGATATCCTAATCAACAACGCGGGGATGCAATATGTTTCGCCAGTCGAGCATTTTCCGACGGAAACGTTCGAACGAATGCTCCGAATCATGCTGACGGCACCCTTTATTTTGACCAAGTTGGTCGTTCCCGGCATGAAGAGGAGGCAATTCGGCAGGATTATCAATATCGCCTCCATTAACGGCCTGGTCGGATTCGCGGGGAAGACCGCTTATAATAGCGCTAAGCACGGGCTCATCGGCTTAACCAAAGCCGTTGCGCTTGAGACCGCCACGGACGGAATAACGGTGAATGCGCTCTGTCCCGGTTATGTAGATACGGTCTTGGTGAGAAACCAATTGGCGGATGTGGCAGCTCTCCACCAGCTCTCCCGGGAGGAAGCTCTGGAAAAAGTGATTTTGCCTCTCGTTCCGCAACGCAGACTGATCGAGATGCAAGAAATCGCGGAATACGCCGTCTTCCTTTCCGGCGATCACGCCAAAGGAATTACCGGCCAAGCGATCGTCATCGATGGCGGTTATACCGCTCAATAGCAGCAAATAAACCAGCAGTCCCATAAGTAGAGTTGCTTGTAGATCATGAAGCCGTGAGGAACAGGGAGATGAGGCCTCTAACCTTAACGTCTCCCTGTTCACCACCCCTGCATAACGGTGCAATGAAAGTCGGGTACGTCTTCGCGCCTGAAGCATATGAACGACGCGTTGGCGTACATCGAAGCGCAGCTCGCGGACAACATCGACATGGCCGAGGCAGCGCGAATCGCGCTTTCCCGCAAGCTAATTCTCCTCCCCCGTCCAATTGCCGTTCGTAGGTTTCAAGTGGATTCTAGGACGGTACTGGGAAGGGGAAACGCCCGTCCATCTCTTGAACTGTCTGGAAAAATGGCTGATAGAGGAGAAACCCAGCTTCTCCGCGATCTCTTCTATCGTTAGTTCGCTGTCCAGCAAATGCCGCTTGGCTTGATTCAGCGTGAGCTGCGTTAAATATTGGCGCGGCGACATCCCGTACACTTTGGTGAAAACCTTGTAGCATTGGCTTCTGCTCAAATTCAAATGATGGGCGATTTCCTCAATTTTAATATCTGTGTACATATTGTTCTGAATCATCGACTCTACCGCATGGGCCAAATCCACCTCGGTTGTAGAACTATGGCGATCCAGTCCGCGGCTCCCATGTCTTCTGGAATCAAGAAGCACTGCAACCTCTTTAATCATCAGCAAGACATGACTTTGAAACAACAGCTTGTTCAAACCGGCGAGATGCAAAGAAATGGTGCCTTCCTCCCAACTGCGATGAGCGGAATTTTGTAACTCGTTCTGGAGCAAGGCCTCCAATTCCTGCAAACAAGCAGGCAACCGAGTTTGTTGAATCGCGCTCTTCTTCAGATGCTCATAGGAATTGGCGGACAGATGGTCTCGCAATTCTTTATCGTCTATATTGAAATGGGTGTTAAAGAAACTATAGGTCTGTGCAGAGTTGTTATGCATGTAATGCTTAACTCCCGGCTTCAGCAGCAGCAAATCTCCCGCTTCTAATGTAAATTCATAATCTTCCGTCGACAGAGTGACTTCCCCATCCCAACAATACAACAGCTCGAATAAATGATGATGATGTCTCGGATAAGTCCAGAAGGGCTGCCTAACGCCAAAATGACAGCCAATAATTTGTAGCGTATGCGTCATGCTTGCGATTCGAATATCGGTCTCCATCTCGCCACTCCCATACTGCATCGCATAAACTTAACAAGGATTCTGTGTTCAGTATAATTCGCGGCCGCGAGTTCGTCTAACTATCTTGAACGGCCTAACAACAAATGGTCAAATAGTCGGAGCATTTGCTAATTGCCCCATCCCGCTCCCGCTTCTTATGATGATCTATATAAGTTGAACCAATGAAGGGGAAGCCCATTGCATTCCGAAAGGGATGGTTTTGCCGACTTCAGACAGGTTGTTTTGGGCTGCTTGGATGGATAAGACCTTCTGAGGTAAGCAGCCCA
>PJTO01000286.1_pt1 | contig 32955 bp, 37 predicted proteins | sample 1512101 | NCBI WGS metagenome assembly PJTO01 (sample SAMN08177690, study PRJNA422409) | Soil metagenome, whole genome shotgun sequencing project.
CTATATCAGTTACTTTAGGTAATAAACCTACGCCGTCTTTCAGTTTTAATAAACCATTTTTCTGTAAAAGTAATAACGAACGACCTCCGTTTGTTGGGTCATTTGGAATAATAATAGTGCTTTCATTTTTTAGTTCAGAAAGGCTTTTGATTTTTTTAGAATATCCGGCAATTGGATAAACAAATGTATTACCAATAATGGCAAGTTTATAACCGCGCTGTTTAGACTGCTCATCTAAATAAGGTTTATGCTGAAATGCATTAGCATCAATATCACCCTGACTTAAAGCTTCATTTGGAACTACATAATCGTTAAAAGAAACCAATTCTACTTCTAATCCAAATTTTTCTTTAGCAACTTTTTTAGCAGCTTCTGCTACTTTTAATTCTGGTCCGGCAGCAACTCCCACTTTTATAAAATGCGGATCATTGTTTTTGCTCTTCCCGCAGTTTGATAAAACAAGTGCCAAAGCCAAAACTCCAGCCGTTTTTAAAATATTACGTTTCATATCTTTTATTGTAAATTGTTAATTATTAATTGATGATTATCTGTGGTCAAATCGTTTTGATAAAGCATCTCCCGCAAATTGGATAAGAAATACTAATAACACCAGCAAAGCCAAAACCGAATTCATTGTTAAGGCATCATAACCAATATAGCCATATTGATATCCTACTTGTCCTAAACCTCCTGCGCCAACTGCTCCGCCCATTGCAGAATACCCAACAAGAGTAATTAAAGTAATCGATGCAGCGTTTATTAATGAAGGCAAAGCTTCTGGAAGTAATACTTTATATACAATCTGGAAAGGTGTTGCACCTAAAGCTCTTGCCGCTTCAATTAATCCGGACGGAAGTCCCAATAAACTGTTCTCAACCAAACGGGCAATAAACGGTGCGGCGCCAATGCTCAACGGAACTAAGGCTGCACTTACACCAATCGAAGTTCCCACGATAGCGCGTGTAAACGGAATCATCCAAACGATTAAAATAATAAACGGAATAGAACGGAAAACGTTTACCACAACAGACAAAGTTCTGTTTAAAACCTTTTGTTCCAATATTTGATTTTTTCGGGTAAGGAAAAGCAAAACTCCCGTTGGAAGTCCGATTAGAAAACCAAAAAAGCCCGACACAAAAGTCATAACAATGGTTTCCCAGGTTCCTTTTACTAATAAGTCAATAAGTGAATCAGACATAACCTATAATTTCTGTTTTAATGTGTTTTGAAATAAAATATTGAATTGCTGCATCGTAGTTTTCACGTTTTCCTGATAATTCAATCAGCATAACGCCAAAATTTACATCTCCAGCCTGATCCATTTGCGCACTTACAATTTTAAAATTGGTATCAAACAATCTTGAAACCTCAGAAATAACAGGTTCATTAACCGATTTTCCGGTCATTTCAAGCTTTAATAACGGATTTAAGGTTCCGTTATCTTCTTTTTGTAATTTTTCCTCGTAAACGCTTGGAATTTCTAAATGAAGAGACGAAGCAATAAACTCTCTTGTCAGCTCATGTTTAGGGTCAGCAAAAATTTCGCCTACACTTCCCTGCTCTATTAATTTTCCGTGGCTGATAACGGCAACTTCATCACAAATCGATTTTACAACTTCCATTTGGTGCGTAATTAATAAAACCGTGATATTTAAACGACGGTTAATATCTTTCAGCAAATTCAAAATAGAGCGTGTTGTAGCCGGATCAAGTGCACTTGTTGCTTCATCACACAATAAAACTTTCGGATTATTAGCCAAAGTTCTGGCAATGGCAACTCTTTGTTTTTGTCCGCCCGAAAGACTTGCCGGATAATCATTTGCTTTTTCTGCTAAACCTACTAATTGCAGTAATTCTAAAACGCGCGTTTTAATTTCGGCTTTTGGAGTTCCCACTAATTCAAGTGGAAAAGCCACATTTTCAAAAACAGTTCTTGAAGAAAGCAGGTTAAAATGCTGAAAAATCATCCCGATTTGTCTTCTTTCAATCGCCAGTTCAGCGTTTGAAAGCTGCATTAGAGCCTTTCCGTCTACAATAATTTCTCCAGATGTGGGTCTCTCTAATAAATTGACACAACGGATTAAAGTACTTTTCCCCGCTCCCGAAGTTCCAATTACACCAAAGATTTTTCCTGGCGGCACCGTGAGCGAAACACCATCCAAAGCAGAAACTATCCTGTCTTTCTGATGAAAAATTTTGGTAACATTTTTTAATTCAATCATTTGTTCAAATTCAAGGTTTAAAACAAAAAAGCCTTTCAAATCTTCATGAAAGGCTTTTTGAAATAAATTGTATTATTTTATATATAAGCCAGATCAGTGAATTTCATAGTAATAGCACAGCACATCATACTGCTGCTATAATAATAATTCAAATTCTGGTTCTCGTTTCTCATTGCGGTTGCAAATTTAAACAGATATTTTTAATTTTTATGTAAAAAGTACAAAACTTTTATTAACCTATCAAAATAGTAGATTACTAAAACGATTCCTTGAAATTAATTACTCCTTTTTTGCATCCAGTAAAACAGCTAACTGAATGCAGGGCAAATCTGAACGATTGCTCCAGGCATGATTTGTACCGCGCTGAATTACGATATCTCCGGCTTGTAAAAGTGTTTCTTCTTCATCAACTATCAAATAAATCTCACCTGCCAAAATGACGATGTAATCTAAAGTATCAGTTTGATGCATTAACGGATGAGGCTGACCTTTAGGCGCTTCAATTCCTAAATCTTTATCAGGCGGAATTTGTACATACCGAAAATAACTTCCGTTTTTTGGTGTATTTGGAAAAGCGGTATTTTCAATTCTTTTTTCTTCAAATTTAGCCGGTGTACTATCAGTTGACCAGATATCAGAAATAATTAATCCCGGAAAATGTTCTGATACATTGCTCACGATTTCATCTTGTTCGATAATTGATTTTCCGTTTCGTAAGCCCGTTACGATTCTTCTTGGTATTGTTTTCATTCTTTATTAATCTTCATTATTAATTTTCTTCCATACGTTTTGTTCTCACGCAAAATAGCCAGCGCTTTATTGACGGTTTCTGTATTTAACTCACCAATTACAGAAATACTGGGCGGACTAATAATTTCATTTTCTATCAGATAACTTAACTCACTTAAACCATTTTTGTAATATTCATATTGTTTCTCAATTCCGTATGCATAATTAGAAATATTGTAAATAGCTGCGCCTTTAGTAAAAAGAATACTTCGGGATTCTGCCGTTAAAAAATTTGTGACGTCAATATAAGTTCCGTTTATTTTTAAAAGTTTTGCAGCGATATCAGCAATACTGTTTCCAACCAAATCCACAACGATATCGAACTTTTTATTTTCGTTTAAAGAAAGAGCAGTTTCGTATACATCTTCTTTTTTATAATTGACGATTTGCTCTCGCTTTACTCCTAAGTTTATCAAAGAAGAGATACTTTCATCATTTCCGGCTGTTACCCAAAATTTTTTAAAATTATTAGCTGTAAGAAGTTTTATAAACATATTTCCCACTCCGCCGGCAGCACCCGTAATAAATATCGAATCAGCTGCAGAAGCATTCATTCTTTTAAATGATTGTAATGCGGTTAGTCCTGCCGATGGAATTCCTGCTGCTGCTGCAAAAGAAATATTTTGAGGTTTTTTAACTGCGATTCCTTCCGGAACACAAATATATTCGGCATAAGTTCCATTAGATCCCATACTGCCTGAACCGGAGAAAACGGCATCTCCAATTTTAAATTCTGTTATTTCTGTACCAATTGCTGTAATTATTCCTGAAAATTCACGTCCCAGAATTGGTGAATGAATCAGTTTTCTTTCAAATTGATTTTCAGTCATTTGATAATCAATTGGATTAAATCCTGAAGCTGTAATCTTTACCTGAATCTGATTGGGTTCTGGCTGTGGAATTACCACTGTTTCGAGCTTAAATTCTCGGTTTTCCTGTAATATAACTGCTTTCATTTTTATCGTTTTAGTTTACAAAAGTATCGCTGTAATACTTTATTTTTGTTATGGGTTAACCCAAGGTAACCGGTTACCAAAGAGAAACTAGTATGGCAAAAATTAATGATAACGGAGTACTTCGGGAAGCCAATTGTTCTGAAGAACTTATGGCAATGCGTGACAGTCTTGACGTTTTAGGCGGAAAATGGAAATTGATGATTCTAAGATTTTTAACTAACCGAACTCATCAGGTTATTCATTTTAAAAAAATGCAGCGTGAAATTGACGGTATTTCGGCTAAAATGCTCAGCAAGGAACTTAAAGAACTTGAAACTAATCTGCTTATTACAAGAACCGAACAAGATACCAAACCCGCAACCGTAATTTATGCTATTACCGAATATGGAAAATCGGTGCTTCCGGTTACAGAAACCTTAGTTAACTGGGGATTGGCACACCGGGAAAAGATTATAGAATCGCTTAAATAATTCTAAAAAAAACATTCCGTTGGGAATGTTTGGTCGATAGAAAAAAATTGAATTTTGATTATACGTTCCATAGGAACGTTTGATGAATGACGTAAATGCCAAATTCAATCAAACAAATGTCCTTACAGGACATAACACAAAACGATACCATTTTTCTACCAGCGAGATATTCCTACGGAATATTACTCATTATAAACCCGACAGGTTTTTGAAAACCTGTCGGGTTTAAAACTTAACTAATTATACTTAAATTAACTTAAACCATTCGTTTACTTCTTCTGCTATATTTTCTTTTATTTCAGGGTTTTCAAATTCATTTGAAACCGGATTATATTCATAATCTTTCTGCCATTTTTTATAATTCGAAGCTATTTTCTCGATTGCATCACAGATATAAAAAAGCGCTTCATTTGTCATAATCGGATGCAGCGATAAACGCACCCAGCCCGGTTTATTAGATTGATTTCGCTGTAACAACTCATTTGTAATTTCAGCCGATCTTTTTTCATTGATGTTGAACAAATAATGCGCATAGGTACTTGCGCAAGACCAGCCGCCGCGAACCTGAATTCCGAAACGGTCATTTAAAAGTCTTACAATTAAATTGTAATGAATATCTTCGATTACAAAAGAAACACAGCCAATTCTTTCTGTGGTTAAATCGCCTAAAATGGATAATCCCTGTATTTTTTGAAGTCTCGAAAAACAAAGGTCAAGCAGTTCTTTTTCTCTCTTTTTGATTTTCTCAACTCCCATTTGTTCTTTTAATTCTAAAGCCAAAGCAGTTCTTATAACCTGCAGAAACCCCGGAGTCCCGCCATCTTCCCTCACTTCTATTACATCGCTGTAACAATATTTTCCTAACGGATTGGTCCATTTTACATTTCCCCCGCCTGGATTATCTGGAAAATCAGATTGGTATAATTTTTCATTAAAAACCAAAATACCGCAGGTTCCGGGTCCGCCCAAAAATTTATGAGGCGAAAAGAAAATTGCATCTAATTGCTGTTCTGGATCTTTTGGATGCATATCAATTTTGACATACGGTGCCGAAGCTGCAAAATCTACAAAACAAAGTCCGCCGTTTTGGTGCATGATTTTAGCTAATTCATGATAAGGCGTAATAATTCCCGTAACATTTGAACAGGCTGTAAATGAACCTATTTTTAAGCTTCTGTCTGCATATTTTTTGATTTCCTCAGAAAGCACCTTCGGATCAACTAAATTATTTTCATCAGGCGGTAAAATCACAACTTCGGCATTTGTTTCATACCACGAAACCTGATTGGAATGATGCTCCATGTGCGTGATAAAAACGACAGGTCTGTCCTGATCTGATTTTGTTCGCAAAGCCATAATACGCTGCAGTTTCGATAAAGCAGCGGTCATACCGCTTCCGGTTGTTATCAAAACATCTGATTCATTAGCGTTAACCGATTTTTTAATAATATCTCTTGCATACTGATACGCATACGTGGACGTTTTTCCTGTTTGACTTGAAAGTGAATGCGTATTGGCAATCATTGGGCCTATTTTGTTGAGCATTATATCTTCGATCGGGATATACAGCCTTCCACTGGCAACCCAGTCAGCATATATCAGATTTTGTTCTCCGTAAACCGATTCGAAAGTATGATCAATTCCTACTGTATTTTCTCTAAACTTAGAAAAGTAACATTCAGACTCTGTTGGTTTTGTTGTTGGCTCAATAGCATTCATTTCCTTTATCATTTTAATTAACTAAATTTATTATTGATTGAATCTTTTTTAAAAACATAGAAACATAGATTATATTCTAAATAATAGATATTTGAAAAAATCTGGATTTTCACACATAGCTATGTTTATTAAAACAAGTGAAACGCCTTTATACATAAAGAAAAACTATGTTTCTATGTGTTTAAATAAATTAATTTGCCTGCACTAAAAGTGATTTAAGTGTAGATTGTAATTCTTCTCCGTGCAGATTTTTCGCTACGATTATTCCTTTAGAATCTACTAAATAGTTTCCCGGAATAGCTCTTACACCGTACAATTTAGCAACGGCACTGTTCCAGAAAAGTAAATCAGAAACATGTGTCCAGGTTAAATTATCGTCCTGAATTCCTTTAATCCAGTTTTCTTTCTTTTTATCCAATGAGATTCCCACAATATTGAATCCTTTTTCATGAAATTCTTTGTAAGCGGCTACGATATTTGGATTTTCTCTTCGGCATGGACCGCACCATGAAGCCCAAAAATCGACTAAAGTGTAACCTTTTAAATTATCATAAAGACGAACTGGCTTTCCGTTAGGATCATTGGCTGTAAAATCTGGGGCTTTTTTACCTACTGCTAATCCGTCTAAAACAACAGCCAGTTCTTTTAATTCTTTCACGTAAGTGGTATTTTGAAGACTTTTATCCAGCAGGGCAATATTTTGTGTAATCTGCTCAGGTGTTAATCTGTACGACCAATTTCTGTATAAGACATAAGCAGAAACAATAGATTTTGGATGTTCAGTTATAAATTTGCTGATTTCTGGATCTTTGCTCTTTTTATAGGTTTCGAATAAATCCTGAGAAGCTGAACCCTCAACGACAGAAGCTGTATAATATTTCTTCGGACTCAGCTTTACTGTAATTGGTTCTTTTTCAAGGAAAACATACAAAGGCGAACTTTCTGTGTTTACACTTAATCCGTATAATTCAGGCGTTTTTACTTTTGTTTTAAAACTAAAATTTCCGTCTTTTACTTTTACTGAATCTATTGTGGTAAACATTTTATTGTGAAATTTCTGTAAGTAAACGTATTGTGCAACGGTATCGACAACAGTTCCTTTTAATTGTAAATTACTTTCCTGAGCCTGAGTTTGAACAGCTCCAAGAAACAAAGAAAAACCTAATAGTATTTTTTTCATTTTATTTTTAGTTTTTAGATTAGACAAAAGGGTTTCAGGCCGATGAAAAAACCATCAGCAGATTGTATTTTAAAAAGAAGGTTTAAGAGAGAATTCGTGTTTTTACATTCGAAAAACGGCCAGACTATTTTCTTCTAAAATTATATTCAAAAGCTCATAACCGGCGTATAAAATTGATTCTGTTTTCATTTTAATAAATTTTAATGGATGAACTTATTCAGATTTTGAGGAAATCTTTCTTATCTGCCCGCTTATAGCGGAAGGATTTAGCACCTTATTCGGCAACAGGTTGCTAAGACTTCATTGGGCCTATTCCCTCAGTCTTTCTGGATAAGTATCATTATATAATTTTTCTGTGATACAAATATATACTAATTCTACCAAATTAGTCAAGTATAAGATAAGTTTTTTTCATTTTTATTAAAAAAGTGTTATTCAACAAAATATAAATCACTGTATTTAAACTAATTATGCGAAAATATAAATTTAAAAGATGCATCAATTTTATAATGGAAATTCATACATCAATCCCAATATGATTGATTAGCTTGTTTTTATAAGACATAAAAAAAACTCATTTCGGTTATGAAATGAGTTTGTATTTAGAATTATGATTTTAATCCATCAAAATAAGCTGTAGTTTCTTCAATCAAAGCATTCATCAAAACAGAAGCTTTAGTATGTTTTAAAATTGGAGAAATCTGACCGCCCCAAAATAATATCATATCCCATTTTTGTTTATCCAGCGCTGCTTTTCGCAGTGGAGCAATAAAAGTAGTCTGTAATGGAAAAGGCAGAATATCTGATTCTTTTCCCATTATATCTTTAGCAAGCCGGCTTGTAATCCCGCGTCCGAGTCTTCCTGTGTAAGCGCGTGAAAGTGTGGTGTATTTTGCAGCATCAGAAAACAGCATTTCTCTGTGAATTGCCAGTGCATTAGATTCGTTTGTAGCTAAAAAAGCGGTTCCTATCTGGGCAGCACTTGCTCCTAAAGTTAAAGCTGCTGCAATTCCTTTTCCATCAGCAATGCCGCCGGCTGCAATTATGGGTGTTTTTATTTTTTCGCGCATTAACTGCAATAGAACAAAAGTTCCGGTTAAAGAAGCTTCAGATTTATCTAAAAAAGAAGGACGATGTCCGCCTGCTTCAAAACCAGAAGCAATAATCATATCAACGCCTTTGCTGTCCAGAAAAACAGCTTCATCGAGAGTTGTTGCTGCTCCAACCGTTACAATTCCTGATCTTCGGCATTGTTCTAAAACATCATCTGAGGGAACGCCAAACATAAAACTGAAAACTTTTGGCTTAACGTCTAAAATAACCTGCAGCTGATTTTCAAATCTAGATTGAAATGGAGCTGGTTTTTCCGGAAGTGCGATTCCAGCTTCATCATAATACGGTTTAAAAACGGCTTTTGTTTTCTCAAACTGTTCATCGGTTAAACCGCCTTCGGGAATATCATGGTCTGAAACCAAAAGATTGATATTATAGGGTTTATTTGTGGCTGCTTTTAACTGTTTATCAATGTCGAAAATTTCCTGCGGACTCATTGTATAAGCTCCATAACCGCCTAATCCGCCTGCATTAGAAACTGCAGCGGTTAATTCTACACTTGATAAATTGCCTCCAAAAGGTCCTTGTAAAATTGGATAATCAATTCCTAAGAGTTCTTTAGCTTTTGTATTGTACCACATTGCTTCAAGATTTAAATTATCTGCTGGTATCAGTCAGCATTTTGTTAACAATCAGCCATCGGCCGTTAATCTTATGGAAAGATAAAAAATCCCGATAATTAAAGTCATACATTTTAACATTTAATTCGGCCACAGCAATAGAATTTACAACGCTTATATGCAGAATTTCTCCTTTAAACGGCTTACCGGAATCCTTTGGACTTTGTCGGTTTTTAACACCATCCAGATACAAATCGACTGTTTTAAAATAAGGCTGTCCTTTTACATCCCCAAACAGGAATGTTCCGGGTTGAAAAACACTTCCTAAAAGTATTTCATCACCATCATAAATACCTTTAAAATAATAATTTTCTATGGCATCTGTAATAGCCTGAATTTCTATTTGATTTTCCATTTTAATTGTACTTTGAGCTTTTATGCCCTGAAAATTCCAGAGCATAAAAGCAGTTAATAAAATCGTTTTCATTTAATTTAAATTGTGTCCTGCACCTTTTCCGCCGTCAACATTAATAATGGTTCCGGTAATAAAATTACTTTTGGCAACAGTGTAAACCATTTCAGAAACATCATCGGTCTCTCCTACTCTGTTTAATAAATGCAGTCCGGCACTCTGATCAGCATTGTCACCATGCATTGGCGTACGAATTACACCCGGAGCAACGGTATTGACACGAATATTTTGTTTTCCAAATTCGGCCGCTAACTGAATCGTCAAGGCATGAATTGCTCCTTTACTTGAAATAGGTGCCGAAGCGGGCCATCCGCCTAAACCATGATTTACCAATGGTGTTCCGATATTAATTACCACGCCTCCCTGCTGTTTAAGCATTTGCGGAATAACAGATTGAGTTGTGAAATAAGTTCCTTTTAAATTGGTTTTTAGAAAGGTATCTAAATACGCCTCGTCTACTTCTAAAAATGGTTTACTGGCAAAAATTCCGGCATTATTGATTAATACATCTACAGAACCAAATTTTTCTAAAGCAATTCTAACCAGTTGTTCTCCTGTTTTTTTGTCGCTTACATCTCCGGCAAATTTTGCCAGATTATCGCCTGCACCAAATTCATTGAACGTTTTTTCTAATGCGCTTTCTGTTAGCGAATTGATTACAACATTATCCCCTTTGTCTAAAAAATATTTAGCGATTCCTTTTCCAATTCCCGAAGCTGCTCCGGTAACGATTATAGTTTGTTTTTTCATGATTTTATTTTTTATCGGCTGTAATGCCTTTTTCTCTTAATACTGATACTTGTTCTCCTGCATAACCCCAATCGTCGAGTTCTATTTCCTGAATTACAACATGGGTTAAATGCGGATCTTTATTTAATACTTCTGTAATCAAATTGGTAATACCGCTGATTAATTCTTGTTTTTGCCCGCGTGTTACTCCTTCGCGGGTCAATTCGATTTTTATGTAAGGCATGATAATTAGTTTTTAGATTGTCCTGAAAAAACGGCTTCGGCTGTGATATTAAAATCAAGCTCAAAGTCGTTGTAGATTAAAGTGTCTCCCAAATCTTTGAAGAAATTTCCTGAACGAAATTTGATATCGTATTTTGTACGATCGATAATTAATTTCCCTGCAAGTGAAATGCTATTACTGCTGTTTTTTATTTCAGCTTCAAAACCCACAAGATGTGTAATATCTTTTATGGTCAGGTTTCCTTCCAGGTAATAAACAGTGTTTGATATTTCTTTTACACTTAAAACATCAAAAGAAGCAGTTGGGAATTTTTCGATAGAGAAAAAATCATCTGAAGCCAAATGTCCTGCAAACTGAGCATTTGTTGCCGCATCTGTAACATCCAGAATTTTGATAGAGGTTGTATCGATAATAATGTTTCCTCCTTTTATTTTTCCATCATTAAAGATGAAATTACCTTTTTTGATACCAATTGTACCATTATGAGCACCGGTAACTTTTCTGCCAGTCCATTCTACGCTGCTGTTTGAGCTTACGATATTAAAATTTGTTGTTTCCATTTTTATTGTATTTAAAAGTACAATACAAAGGAACGGCGGTTATAGAAATGGGTTACGTGATGTAGATCACATTCGTTTTTTTAGGTTTAAAAGGTTCTAAGATACTAAGCTGCTAAGGTTCTAAGTTTTTTTATATAGATGTAGAATTAAAACATTATGACACCTAATTTAAAACATTCCCTGCGGTTTCAACCGCAGGGACACAATGTATAGTCCCAATCTAAATTCCCGTGGTTGAAACCACGGGCTATGTTTTACAACGCAAATTCAAATAGAATCTGCTCAAATCAACAAAATCTACTTGAAAACAAATCTGCTTAAAAAAATCATTTTAATCTGTGGAATCTGTGGCTAAAAAAGCTAAGAATTATGAAGCCGGCTTAAGGTTTCTCTGGAAACTCCTAAATAAGAAGCAATTAAATGTTTTGGCACCAAATTGTACAATTGCGGATATAAAGCCAAAAGTTCTTCATAACGCGTTTTTACATTATTATTCATAAATGATAAAAGGCGTTTTTGAGAAGCAATATACCCTTTATTGGTTCTCCAGCGAAAGAAATGTTCTATTTGATGAAATTCTGCACAGAGTTTTTCGCGATCGGTGCTGGATAAACACAGTACTTCGGCATCTGTAATACAGTCTACATTTATTTGTGCGGGAGTTTGGTTATAAAGTGCATTATAATCAGATGTCCACCAGGTTGGCATGGCAAACTGAAGAATGTACATTTTGATTTCATCATTTATAAAAAAAGCTTTTAAACAGCCAGAAATGACAAAATATTCACAATCGACTTTATCGCCTTCGCTGATAATCGTTTGTCCTTTTTTAAAAGTCAAAGATTTGAAATGCGAAAAGAAATAATCAAATTCTTCTTGATTAAGCGAAGCTGTTTTAGTGATATGCTCTTGTAAAAGTGTTTTAGCCTGCATTTTAAATGTCGCCTTTTTGATTTGAAAGTCATTTGTAAAGTTATAAAATCAAATGAACTTATCGATTGTCTATTTCGCATTTCAATTTGTCCGTTTCACCAAAATACCAATATGAAATCGCCTGTCGTTGACGCAATTTTGTCCTGTTTAACAACTTAAAATTTAAAATCATGAATGCAAAAACAACAAAAATTATTTATTGGACAGGAATTATTTTAACTTCTTTATGGTTTGGAGCCAGCGGATTTTTTGAATTGACAACAAACAAATTAGTTTGGGAAATCACACAACTTTTAGGTTATCCTGCACATTTTATTTACATTCTGGGTGTTATGAAAGTTTCCGGAGTTATCACCTTATTAATTCCTAACAAATTATTACGATTAAAAGAATGGGTATTTGCGGGCGTATTTTTTGACATCATCTTCGCTTTCTTTTCAAAACTGGTTGTCTTAGGTTTCCCTGCAACTATTGATGCCATTATTGCCTTTGTAATGGTGAGTGTTACTTATATCATGTTTAGAAAATTATACAGCGTAACTTATACAGCAAGAGTTTCTGAGGAAAATTAAGATTCTGAAGTACCGCATATTTTAATCTCGCAATCCCGATAGCTATCGGGATTGCGAGATTCTTTTTTGTTATCACATTTCAAAACTTTGTACCTCTGTCTCTTTGAACCTATGTCACTTTTTTTCTGAGCTTTAAAACAAATAAAATTGAGCTTTTCAACAAAGCAACAACCTTCCTTCCCGACGTAAATTTGTAATGAATTTAAAAACACAATTACAATGAACAAAATATGGTTTATTACAGGAAGCTCTCGAGGATTAGGTCGTAATCTTACTGAGGCAGTTTTAGAAAGCGGTGACAAAGTTGCAGCAACTGCACGAGACATTAATCAGTTAAATGATTTAAAAGAAAAATTTCAGGATCAGATTCTGCCTTTAAAATTAGATGTTACCAATTATGATGAAGTACATCAGGCAGTAAATAAAGCTATTGAACATTTTGGAAGAATCGACGTTTTGGTTAACAATGCAGGATTCGGAATTATTGGTGCTGCAGAAGCTTACACAAGCGAGCAGGTTCGCAGTCAGTTAGAAACTAATTTATATGCGCCAATTGAAATTACCCGTGCCGTTTTACCTTTTATGCGTAAACAAAAATCAGGACGTATTTTACAAATCAGCTCTGTTGGCGGACGTGTTGGAAATCCGGGATTAACAATGTATCAGGCAGCGAAATTTGGTCTTGGAGGCTTTACAGAGGCTTTAGCCAAAGAAGCTGCGCCTCTAGGAATTTTTGTAACCAGTGTTGAACCAGGCGGTTTCCGTACTGATTGGGCTGGCGCATCAATGACATATGCTGAAGATATTGAAGGTTATGAAATGGTAAAACAGCGTACGGATTTCTTTAAAGGGGGGAATTTTGTTCCCGTTGGTGATCCAGAAAAAGCAGCAAAAGTTATGGTTGATTTGGCTTCGCACCCAAATCCGCCTGTACACCTTGTATTAGGAAGTGAGGCAATTGGAATTTTACAACACGCTGATCAAAACAGAACAGAAGAAATGGAAAAATGGATGAATGTAAGTTTGTCTACAGATCATGAAGATTCTGGAAGTTTTTTTGATACAGCTCAGGGAAAATGGTATACTGGTAAGAAATAAGCATTATCAATAGTTAACGCATATTTTTTTAAACACATAGGAACATAGTTTTTCATTGTCTATAAAGGCGTTTCACTTGTTTAAACAAACATAGACTATTACTTTTTCACAAAGCTATGTGTGAAAATCTAGATTTTTTCAAACATCTTTTATTTAGAATATAATCTATGGTCCCGAAGCTTCGGGATGTGTTTAAAAATATTTGCTAACCTTTAATCAAAACAAAATCAAGCCGTATTAATATTATTTAGTACTGCTTGATTTTTTATAAATTTGTGATATGAACGATTCAAAAATAAATCAGAAAACCTCGCCAATTGCTTATTCCTGCTATTACACACAAAACAGAGAAGGCGAACAGTTTGCCTCACAGCATGTTTTGAGTTTTCAGATTTCGGGAGTACTGACTCTTAATAACGGTAGTAAAGAATATGTTTTCAATCCTCGTGATTTTAGATTCATTAGAAGAAATCAGCTCATAAAATTCATTAAACAACCGGATCCTAATACAGCTTTTCAGTCTATTTCGATTTATCTCAATCAGGAAGCGCTTCGTGATTATTCTATTCAATACAATCAAAAAACGAGTTTGATTAAAAGCCCGGAAACTGAAATGGTTCTTCATTTAAAAGAAGTACCGTTATTAAAAAGCTATATGAATTCGCTGATTCCGTACATAAACGAAGACCAATTAATTACCGAAGAACTTCAGGCTTTAAAAGTAAATGAAGCTATTACTATTTTACTGCAATGCAATCCGGAATTAAAAGATATTCTTTTTGATTTTAACGAACCCGGAAAAATTGACCTGGAAGCGTTTATGAAAAAGAATTTCCATTTTAACGTACAATTAGATCGTTTTGCGTATTTAACCGGAAGAAGTCTTGCAACTTTTAAAAGGGATTTCCAGCGCATTTTTGATATTTCACCAAGCCGATGGCTCATTCAGAAAAGATTACAGGAAGCGTATTATCAAATTAAAGAAAAAGGAAAAACACCTTCTGAAGTTTATTTGGAAGTTGGTTTTGAAGATTTATCGCATTTTTCGTTTGCGTTTAAAAAACAGTTTGGGTTACCGCCTTCTAAGGTTTAGTATTATTTTTTTAAACCGCAAAGCACGCAAAGATTTACGCAATCCCGATAGCTATCGGGAGCAAATTTTTTTTAATCTCGCAAAGACGCGAAGTCGCAAAGTTTTTTTGCCACAGATTAGATTGATTTCCACAGATTTTTTTAAATCATTTTAATCCTAATAATCTGTGGCAAAAAAAGGTCGTAAAGCTATTATTCGTATAGCTTTGCGACCTTCGTTTTTATAGAATTGCTGCTTTAAAAAACTTAGCGAGCTTTGCGGTTAAATCCTTACCTATCGATTCTCCAGCCAGCTCAAAAATGCTGTTGCTTTTTCTTTTCCAACTAATAATTTTTCCTCAGTTGGAATGGTAAGTTTAAGAATCAGTTTTCTTGAAAAATAATGTTCTGCTTCTCTAATAGCTGAAAAATTTACCAAATATTGTCTGTTGATTCTGAAAAACTGAATTGGTGATAACAGCTTATGAACCTCATCCAGAGATTGTGCAATTTGATATTCTGTTTTATCAAAAGTTACGATGGTTGGTGTTTCGTTTTTGATGTAGAAAAAAGCAATATTTTCTGTTTGTATGGTTTGGTATTTATTGTTTTTAAAAACCAAAAAACTGCTTTTACCTTTGTTTTCGCCTGTTCTGGTTAAGAGATAATCGAAATCAGGCATCATTTTTTTGTTTCTTTGGAAGAAATTTTTCAGTTCGCCTGCTTTTTTAATGGCCTGCGAAATGCTTTCTCTTGAAAATGGTTTTAATACATAATCGATTCCGTTTGATTTAAAAGCGTCGATTGCATAATCATCAAAAGCGGTGCAGAAAATAACCGGCGACAAAACCTCAACGTTTTTGAAAATTTCAAAACTCAAACCATCAGCAAGCTGAATATCCATAAAAATTAAATCGGGCTGATCGTTTTCTAAAAGATAACTTACAGCACCGTCTATACTTTGAATATACGACAAAATCTGAGCATCGGGTCTGATACTCAAAATAAGCTGACCAAGCGCTTTGGCCGTTTTTACTTCATCTTCAATTATTATGATAGTCATAAATTAGTGGTATTTTAACTTTAAAATGGGTTTCGGTTTTGTCAATTTCAATTTCTTTGTTCACCAAATGAAGGAATCGCTGATTGATATTGTTCAGTCCAACACCTGTTGACAAAGTACCTCGTTTCAGCTGGATTGGATTTTCGATTACCAGAAAATCATTTTCCGTATATAATTTAATTTTCAAAGGTTTATCAAGCGAAACTATATTGTGTTTGATACAATTCTCGATCAATAATTGCAAAGAAAAAGGCGGAATTGCACAATCGTACTGCTGGGCATCAATTTCTTTTATAACTTCAAATCCATCTTCAAAACGGGCTTTGAGCAGATATACATACGAATCCAGAATCTGCAATTCTTCTTTTAATGGAATCAAATCCATTTTTCGGCTTTCGAGGGTAAATCGGTAAAAATCAGATAATTTCAAGATAAAATCAGAACTCTGAGGATCCTGCATATCGACCATCGATTTTAAAGTATTCAAACTGTTGAACAAAAAATGCGGATTGACCTGCTGTTTCAAAAGTTCATACTGCGCTCCCAGATGTACAGCTTTGGTACGTTCCAGTTCTACTCCCATTTGCTGGGTTTGGTAATTTTGAAAAAGCAAATGCAGGAACATGTAGACAATTAAATTGATTAAAACCCCGCGGAGTTCAAACATAATAGGCGCATCCATTTTCGAAACCTGAAAAAGTTCCTGATGTGCGATTACGAGAATCACCATCAGCAAAATTCCCAGTACAACACTCAGCAAAAGTTTCCAGTTAAACAGACTTTTATTCGTGCGCTGTGATGAAAATTTAGGTAAGCTGTAAATGTTGTAATACCATATAAAAAGAGAAAACAGCAGTGTAATCGAAGAATTTATAATAAGGTCTCCAGGCGTAGAATCGGCATCAAATAATTTAGGTATCGAAGCCATAACTGCCAGCGCAATAGAACTTCCCCAAATAACTTTGAGCGAAACCTGAAAACGTTTTGCTTTTTCCATAATGATAGTGGTTTTGTTATTCTGTTAATCAAAGATAGGTTTATTTTGAAAAAACATTTCACGCAGATTTTAAAAGTCAGCCCAGAGTATTGCCATTTCAACGAAGTATTTTTTTTAATCTCGCAAAGCCGCAAAGTTTTATTCGCAAACTTTATGGAAATAGAATCAAAATAAATCTGCAAGATCTGGGTGAAAACACATAGAAACATAGATTAACTTCTTAATAATAAAGAACTAAAAGAAAATCTAGATTTTCATACATAGCTATGTATTTTTAAACAAATGAAATGCCTTTTTTATAGACAAAGAAAAACTATGTCTCTATGTGTTTAAAAAAAATTACGCTCGTTTTACTTCTAAAATTTCCCCTGAATTCATATCCTGAACAAATCCGATAATCTCAAAATCATGTGCATTATAATTTTTAGGAAGATGAACCAATGCTGTTCCTTTTTTGGCTTTGTTTAAATCTACAGACTGCAGATTGCGAACGATTTGATAATGTGATAAAACCCTGTGTGCGTTCTCTCCTCTTTTTACATTGCTTTTGGCTTCTTTTTGAACAACTGCAATTAATAAACGACTGTTTTTTGAAGTGCCTTCAACATTATAATTTACAGAAAGTGAATTCGTATTTTGATTTGTTTCTAAACTTAAATTTGTAGAAACAGGTTTAGAAAGTGCCGATTTAATTCCGTTTCGCAGACTGGTTTCCTGAGAACCAACATAATCTATTTTTCCGTTAATAATTACCTGCGGTGTATAGATTGGTTCTTTCTCCATGTATTTTGCGTAATCGTATTGTCTTTTAGTAAAATCTGCATTGCTGAAAATGTCTTTCCAGCCTTGTTTATCCCAATAGTCAACGTGATAAGAAAGGACGTAAACATTTTTATCTTTTAATTCATTTTGAATTTTGCCTAATAATTCGTCTGCCGGCGGACAGCTCGAACAGCCTTCGGAAGTGTATAATTCTAAAAGGGCAAAACCTTTTTTATCTTGATTGCTTTGGCTGAAAATGATGTTTCCTGTTAAGAAAAACAGCATTGCAAAAGCACTTATTATTTTTATCTTTTTCATGATTTTTTAAATTATGAATTATGAGTTATGAATTATGAGTAAAATTTAAGTTTAAAAAAAACTCATAACTCATAATTCATAACTTATAACTCTTTAAAGAATATTAATCTCAACGTTTATATTTCCTCGTGTTGCTTTTGAGTAAGGACAAGTTTGATGTGCCTGAGAAGCTAAAGTTTCGGCAGTTTCGAGGTCAATTCCCGGAAGGCTGATGTTTAAACGAGCCTGCAATGAATATTCTCCTTCTGTTACACATAAATCTACTTCTGCATCTACCGCAGTTTCTGCCGGAAGTCTTACGCCTAATTTAGAAGCTGCAATTCCTAAGGCTCCAATAAAACAAGCCGACCATCCTGCTGCAAATAACTGTTCCGGATTTGTTCCCGGATGTGATGATCCTGGTGCACTTAATTTGATATTCAATTGTTCGTCTGAACTTTGAGAAGCTCCTTCTCTACCACCTGTTGTGTGTGTTTTTCCTGTGTATAATACTTGTGTGCTCATGTTATTAATTGTTAATTGTAAATTATTAATTGTGAATTTTATATGTATTATGTTATTTTTTTGAAATGCAAAAAGTGACGAGTGAAAATAATTAACCATTCACCATTTACAATTCACCATTAATTTGCAACGTCTATTATTGCTTGTGCAAATGATTTTGGGTCTTCTTGCGGAACATTGTGTCCTATTCCTTTTAGGATTCTGTGGGCATATTTTCCGGTGAATTTATTGGCGTAGGCTTTTCCATCTGCGAAAGCGCCGTCAAAATCACTTCCTATTGTAATGGTTGGTACTTTAATTTCTGGTCTTGCTGCAAGACGTTTTTCTAAAGCATCATATTTAGATTCTCCTGCTTCCAGAGATTGTCTCCATCTGTAATTATGAATTACGATTGCTACGTGATCCGGATTGTTAAATGACTGTGCTGTTTGGTCGTAAGCCGCTTTGTCAAAATTCCATAATGGAGAAGCAATCTGCCAGATTTGTTTGTTGAATTCGTAGGTATTTTGGCTGTAGCCAAGTTTTCCTCTTTCGGTTGCAAAGTAGTATTGGTACCACCATCCTAGTTCTGCTTTTGGAGGCAATGGTTTTAGGTTTGCTTCAAGGTTTACAACTAAATAACCGCTTACCGAAACCAGACCTTTTACACGTTCCGGCCAAAGTGCCGCCATAACTACTGCTGTTCTTGCTCCCCAATCGAATCCGCCAACTACGGCTTTGTCGATTTTTAAAGCGTCCATAAAAGCAATAATATCTACTGCTAATGCTGCCTGCTGTCCGTTTCTAAAAGTATCTTTAGAGAGGAAAGTTGTAGTTCCTGAACCTCTTAAATAAGGTGTAAAAACATGATATCCTTTTGAAACTAAAATTGGCACTACTTCATTGTAACTGTGAATATCATAAGGCCAGCCGTGAAGCAGGATTACCGGAGTTCCGTTAGATGGACCGGCTTCGGTATAACCTACATTTAATAATCCGGCATTGATTTGTTTTAAAGTTCCTAGCGAACCTTCTTGTTTTTCTGTCTGTGCAATTGTTGCTGCGTTTACTAAAAGAAAGGCAATTAAAAGAACTGAGCTTGTAATACTGTTTTTGATTTTAAATATCGTTTTCATAATTTTTAATATTTTGATTAGTTGATTATCAGTTAATTTCTTAGTCAAAGGTATCTCGACAATCCTCGTTTTAAAAGGAGAAAAAAGCCGAAGTGGACAAAGTAAAAGGTGAAATGGACAGTTGTTTAGTTATGAGTTTTGAATTATGAGTTATGAGTAGTTTAACCGCAAAGGACGCTAGGGTTTACGCAAGGTTCGCAAAGTTTTTTCCCATAGCTTTGCGCTCTTTGCGTTTTTATAGAACCCAATAAGCTAAAAATCTTTGCGCTCTTTGCGGTTAAACTATCCACATTTCAACCTGAAACCTGAAACCTGAAACTTGAAACTTGAAATTATTTCTTCATAACCAAAACTGGTTTTCCTTTTTCTACTATATATGTTGCCAGTTCTGATGCTTTTAAGTTTGTATTATTTTTAGCTGAGTGAATTACTCCAGCTGGAATAAAAAGTACTTCTCCTGCTTTTAAGGTTATGGGTGTCTGGCCTTCCACTTCATATTCAAGTGAACCTTCTAATACATAAATGATTTCTTCACCCGGATGAGAATGTTTTCCGAAAGCGGTATGTCCGTCAAAATCAATTTTGGCCTGAACGGTTTCTCTTCCCGGAATACTTAAATCGTGTTTTTGCAAATCAGTGCGTTTTATTCCGGTTTGTGCTGCTATTTGATTCGGGATTAAAAAGGCGATTATTCCTAAAATGATGATAGCGATTATTACCCATGTTTTTTGTTTTTTAGTTTCCATAACTTTTGATTTAAATTATTTTGTTGTTGTTAATTTCTGTGTCAAAAGTATTTCGATAACCCTTCTTACGAAATGAGAAAACAGTCCAAGCGGACGAACTTTAGGCTGAAACGGACAGTCTTGGAGTTAGGAGTTTTGAATTATGAGTTATGAGTTATGAGTTTGAAATGCGAATAACTGAACCGCAAAGTGCACAATGATTTTGACTCGTAAGACTTAGTATAAACGCAAAGTTCGCAAAGCTTTGTAAATAAAACTTTGCGAACCTTGCGTAAACCATAGCTCCCGATAACTATCGGATTGCGGTTAAAAAATCAACTCATAACTTATAACTAATAATTTATAACTTTAAGAAAGAACCATTCCGCCATCCATAATAAAATCTGCTCCGGTAATGAATTTTGCTGCGTCACTGCTTACATACGAAACCATTTTGGCAACGTCTTCGGCTTTACCCATTTGTTTTAGCGGCACTTTTTCTACAACCATATCCATAATACCATTTACAGCGGCTTCGTCTAAACCTACTTTCTTCATAACCTCCGTTTGAGTTGGCCCCGGACTAACAGAATTCACTCTGATTTTTCTAGGCGCTAATTCTAAAGCAGCTGATTTCATAACCGAATTCAAAGCAGTCTTACTCGCAGAATAAACCGAAGATCCCGGTCCCGGCATACTGGCAGTATTTGAAGAAAGAAAAACAACCGAAGCACCATCATTCAAAATTGGAATAAATCGGCTTAATGTGAAATACGCTCCTTTAAAATTTACGTTCATAATACTATCAAATTGTTCTTCTGATGCTTGTTCGATATTACCTAATCCGGCAATTCCGGCATTGATGAAAAGAATATCTACTTTACCAAAATCCTGTTTAACTTTTAAAGCCAGACTTTCAATATCAGAAATACTCGATTGATCTGCTGTTATTGCCGTAACGCCTAATTCCAGTGCTGCTTTTTCGATTGCTTCTTTTCTTCTTCCGGTAATAATAACTTGTGCTCCCTGTTCTTTTAACTGTTTTGCTGCTGCATAACCTATACCGCTGTTTCCACCTGTTATTACGACTGTTTTATCTTTTAAATTGTCCATTTTTATATGTTTTAAATTAACAGGACAAAGTTAAATTGCAAAAGGTATTCCTTTTTTAACGGTATCATTGAGTATACTGGAAAGCCGATTTTAACATTTAAATATTGTCAAAAATCAATTTCAGGCAAAACAGAAAAATTAGTGTTAAATATTTAGAACAATTTTGCAATTATTTGGTTAAAATTCTCCGATATATTGATATTTTTAGTCGTTTTTTCTTAATTTACTTTTAAAACTTCATTAAACAGCTGTTAAATCTTAGTCAGAATTCATTGTAAATACTGTAAGAAAACGTATATTTGAGATAATACTGAATTTTATTATCGTGCAGGAAAAAACAAAATCACATCATTTTATATTCCCAAAGACTCCTACGGGCGTTGACGGACTAGACGAGATTACAGAAGGTGGTTTCCCAAAAGGGCGCCCTACTTTAATCTGCGGTGGTGCCGGCTGTGGAAAAACACTAATGTCAATGCAGTTCCTTATTAAAGGAATTACAGATCATAATGAAAACGGAGTTTTCATGTCCTTTGAAGAACCTTCAGATGATCTTACTTTAAATGTAAAATCTCTTGGTTTTGACCTTGAGCAGCTTAAAAAAGATAAAAAGCTCGTAGTAGATCATGTTCGCGTAGAAAGATCAGAAATTGAAGAAGCGGGCGAATACGATCTAGACGGTTTATTTATACGATTAGGTCATGCGATCGATTCTATAAAAGCAACCCGTGTTGTTCTGGATACAATCGAATCTTTATTTGCAGGTCTTGACAATCAGGCGATTTTAAGAGCCGAATTACGAAGATTATTTCATTGGCTTAAAACAAAAGGCGTTACAGCGGTTATTACAGGCGAACGCGGCGAAGCAACCTTAACCCGTCAGGGATTAGAAGAATACGTTTCTGACTGTGTTATTGTTCTCGATCATCGTGTTATAGAGCAGGTTTCGACCAGAAGACTCCGCATTGTAAAATACAGAGGTTCTACACACGGAACAAACGAATATCCATTTTTAATTGATGAAGAAGGTATTTCGGTACTTCCTATTACATCATTAAAACTCGATAACGAAGTTTCATCTGATATTATTTCTACAGGAGTTCCCGGATTAAACGAAATGTTTAACAGCGGCGGATTCTATCGCGGAAGCAACATTTTAATATCAGGAACTGCCGGAACAGCAAAAACAACAGTTGCCTGTTATTTTGCCAACGAACAATGCGAAAAAAACGAAAAAACGATTTATTTCGCTTTCGAAGAATCGCCGCAGCAATTGGTTCGCAATATGAAATCAATTGGAATTGATCTCGACAAACATATTAAAAAGGGTATTTTGCAAATCCATTCTTCACGTCCGTCATTGAATGGTCTGGAACTGCATTTGCTTACACTTCGAAAATTAATAAAAGAATTTCAGCCTACCACTATTATTATTGATCCAATCAGTAATCTTATTACAGTAGGAAGTGAACAAGAAGTCCGTTCTATGCTGGTAAGGCTCATAGATATGCTCAAAGCAAATAATATTACGGCTTTGTTTACGTCATTAAATAAACAAACGGATAATTTTAGACCAGATCTGGCAGAAGAATCCGTATCGTCTTTAGTCGATACCTGGATAACGGTTCGTGATATGGAAGGCGTTGGCGAAAGAAACCGCGGCATTTTTATTATCAAAGCCAGAGGAATGGGACATTCTAACCAGGTCAGAGAATTTGTGATCACTAATAAAGGAATTGAATTATTGGATGTAGAATTAGGTCCGCAGGGAATCCTGACCGGAGCAGCCAGAAAATCACATCAGTTTAAGAAAACCATTTCTGATATTAAGCTGCAAAATGAAATCAGCCGAAAAGACAGAGAAATTGAACGCAAACGCAAAGTCCTTGAAGCCAATATTGAAGCGTTGAGAACCGAATTTGAATCGGCAGAAGAAGAACTGAGTATCCTTAAAGCAACAGAAGAATTGCAGGAAAAACTGTCTTCTAAGAAAAAAGAAAATTAAAATGAAAAAAGAAGTAGCCGAATGGCAATTATTGCTTTATATAGCAGGCCAAACGCCAAAATCGATCAAGGCGCTTGAAAACATAAAAAAGTACGCCGAAGAACACTTAAAAGGAAAATACAGCATCGAGATTATCGATTTGCTGAAGAATCCGCAATTGGCAGAAGGCGATCAAATTTTGGCTGTACCAACCCTGGTCAGGAAATTTCCTGAGCCAATCCGTAAAATTATAGGTGACCTTTCTAATGAGGAAAGAGTGCTTGTAGGGCTTAATATTAAACCTATAAACACCTAATTATGGAAGATTCATCTGATGGCACAAGTACAACCAAACATAAATTCATGCTTTTTGTTTCCGGTATGTCTGTTAAATCAGGACATGCAATCGAAAATTTACGCAAAATCTGCGACACTTATCTAAGCGATAATTACGAATTAGAAATAATAGATATAAGCCGTGATAAGGAACAAGCCGTGATTCATCAAATTGTGGCAATCCCAACATTAATTAAAGTTTATCCAGAACCCAGAAGAATTATTCTGGGCGATCTGTCAGATAAAGAAAAGGTTTTATATATACTAAATATAGGCACATAGTTGAAAAGCAAAGAAATAAATATAGAATCATTACTCGCTGAAATAGAATCATTAAAGGAAGAACTTTATGAATCTAACAGCATCGTCAATGCCATAAAACAAGGAGATGTAGATGCTTTGGTAGTGAACAACAATGGAGTTCCTGAACTTTATTCTCTGGAAACGGCAGATTATACGTACCGTCTTTTAATAGAAAAATTCCGCCAGGGTGCGCTTAGTATTTCGCGCAACGGACTCATATTGTATTGCAACGACTATTTTTCAGAACTAGTCGGCATTCCTTCAGAGCAGATTATCGGGACGTATTTAAACGAATATTTTGATAATCCCACGCAGTTTGTACAGATTATTCAGGCGCTTCGATACGGAATCGCCACACACGAAATCCTTTTTAAATCCAATAACGAAAAAAAAACTTTTCCGGCTTATATTGCCTTAACTGATCTCGAACCTGCTGTAGAAGCCATTGGAATCGTAATTACCGATTTAACCGAAAAGAAAAAACACGAAGAAGCCCTCATTCGACATCAGCAGGAATTAGAAGAAAAAATCAAAGAACTAAACCGAATCAATACCAATCTCGAAGAGTTTATTCATGTAATCTCACACGATTTAAAAGAACCGCTTCGGAAAATTGTAATGCACAATGACAGAATCGACGGAAGTTACCTTTCTGAAACCGATGCCAAATCAATGAACGTTCTAAAATCATCGGCCTTGCGGTTAAATTCACTGGTTGACGATTTAGTGCAGTATTCGTCGCACACTGCTCAGGAAGAACGAACCGAAATTAATCTCGCTTCGATAATTGCCGAAGTCATCGAAGATCTCGAAATTATTATTACCGATAAAAAAGCTGATATTCGAATAGGAAAACTTCCCGCCATAAAAGCCTCAAAAGTTCAAATCCGCCAGCTTTTTGGCAACCTTATCACCAATGCCATAAAATACAGCAAAGAAACCGTTGCGCCGCTTATAGAAATTTATCAGGCCGAAAATTTAAATGTTGAAATGCCAAATCAAAATGCTAAATTTGTAAAGATTCAAATTAAAGACAACGGAATTGGCATGGAGTCGAGCCATCTTCTTAAAATCTTTACCATTTTTCAGCGCCTTCACGCCCGAAACGAATATTCAGGAAACGGTATAGGCCTTGCGATTTGTAAAAAGATTATGGAAAACCACTCCGGAAACATTACCGTTGAAAGTACATTGAATGAAGGAACGACATTTAATCTTTACTTCCCAATTTTATAAAATGCCACAAAAAAACAACCTGCATATCATAATTGCCGAAGATGACAATGATGATGCTGATGTAATCTTCGAAACATTCAATCAAAACCCAAATTTTGGCAAAGTAAGCCTTGTAGCCAATGGTGAAGAACTGCTCAATTACCTAAAAAACACATCAAACGAAAGCCCAGACGTAATCCTGACCGACATTAACATGCCTATTGTTGACGGCATCGAAGCCTTACAACAAATTTTAAACAATTCAGACTTAAAAAACATTCCCTGCTTTGTGTATTCCACAAGCATAAATCCCTCATACAAAGAAAAATGCGACGTTCTGGGCGTAAAAGCCTATCTTATTAAACCTTATTCTTTTGAGGCTTTTGCCGAAATTCCAAAAACCATTTTGAGTATAATACAAGCCTAGGTTTTCATTTCCATTTCATATCTTCGTATTTGATTTTTAAGGAGCTGATTCCTGCTTTTCACTATATCTTTTGTGGTGAACCCCACCACAAAAGGATGTCGTTACAATCAGGGCTAGAACACTCATTTTTATAAGAGAATTTTCTGGAAATTTGATTTACAAACAAAAAACTCAAAAGAAATATTTTTCTTACAATTAAAACATTTTTTGATATCTTTACAGTCCTAATAGTTAAGATATGATATCAGAAAAAAAGTTTGCCCGTGTGGTATGGTGGCGGTATTGGAAACAACTGCAACGCTCTCTTAACAGCGTAGGACACCTAAGTCACGCGGGTTTCATTTCCATAAAGTTAAGATTATGAGTACCAAAACCCTTTCAAAAGAAACCGAAATCAGGCTTACCAATTTCTTTAATCAAAACGTAACGCCAGAACAAATGGCAAAAGCCCTAAGGCAGGTAAATTTTGTTCTTTCGTTAAGTTTAATAAGAGAAAACGAAACCCTGCAGCAAGAAATACCCAAACTAGAAAACAGCTTTTACTGGCTCAATGAACTAGCCGAAATTTTAAATCCTTATCTGGATGTAGAATAAAATTATACTGCATTTCAAATTAAAACCCTTGATCTTAAAAAGATTAAGGGTTTTGTTTTTTGTCAAAAACCGTCTTTTATTACCAAATCTTCCAACTGCTAGAAAATCAAAAAAAAGCTTATTCTGATACTTTTATGCCGTTTAGGGGTATATTTTGTAATTCACTTCCCTATAATTTTATAGCCAATACTGCATAACAAATTCTTCGAATGCCTATTTCGTAGAAAATCCAAATACAAATATTACGAAATATTCTAATTCTTTTCTTTAAAAGAATCTGGAATGACAATCTATTGTATCAAATCAAAAAAATAAATAATGAGCTTTTTAGCAAAACTACAAATTGACGGAGAAGAATTTAATGTGCTTGATTTTAATATAAAATTCTGGCAGAAAATTGACGGATTAAATAAACCCGTTGGAAACGCCAAAGGAGGCACAATAAAAATAAGTATCGAGGCCAGCCAAAGCACCAGTTTTTTATCCTGGATGTTAAGCGGTGATTTAACCAAAAACGGCAAAATTATTTTTTATAGAAGAGATGCCATGAGCAAAATGAGGGAATTAACTTTTGATAAAGCCTACTGCATTTCTTATAACGAAGAATTTAAAAGTACAACCCAAACCCCAATGCTTATTTCAATGGAATTAACGGCTAAGCAACTGGTTTTTGGAGATGCCGACTTTTCTAAAAAATGGATTTCACTTAACTAAATCAAACTTATTTTTATACACCAAACCATGTCACATTTTTCAGAACAAGTACAAATTACGATAGAAGGTTTTTCTCAAAATGTTATTTATTACAATCTTCAACTGTCTCAAAAAATGGCCGATCATCACCATTTTTCTTTCTTTTGGCAGTATACCGGAAAACCTATTATAGAACCTCAGGATCAGGAAAAAGCATTTAGTAATTATATAGGCAGTGAAGTAATTTTTACCTTCAAAGTAAATGGCATCAGGCTCATGTCTAAAGGAAGAATTACAAAATTAGGTTCTCTTGACGAAGACGGAAGCCCGGCCGGACTTCAGGTTTCGGGAATCAGTCATACCATTACGCTTGACGACATGCCAAAATCCCGAATATTCCTTGAAAAAAATCTACAGCAAATTGGACTCGAAATTTTTGCCGAAGAAAGTTCTGGAGAATTCTATCAGCGTGAATCTATTGTTCCTACTTATACAAAAGAATTTAAATTTAAAACCCAGTATAACGAAACCAATTTTGATTTCCTTAAGCGTCTTTCTCAACGTTATGCGCAATGGTTTTATTTTGACGGAATGCGCATGCAGTTCGGAAAAATAAAAAATTCCAACATCAGGCTTATAAACGAATCCTCGCTTCATAACTTTAGTATCGAAGCCAATTTGGTTTCGCAAAAAACTTCATTCAGCGGTTACGATTATACTACTGCGTCTAATTTAAAAAACGGTGCCGAAAAAACTTCACAAGGAAGCAGAGACAGGTTTGCTTCTATTGCCAATTTTAAACAACCTTATATTGTTCGTCCGGGATTAGAAAACGGTGCTTATACCAACAATGCCCAAAACAAACAAGATATTGAAGAAATGGTAAAAATGCAGACAGCCGGGCACGATGCCAACAGCATATTTTACAGCGGTACCTCCTACCTGCCTATAGGTTTAGGCCAGACTTTTACCATAGAAAACAAAACCGTAGAACATCATTTACTGGCAATTGAAATTGTACACCGCTCTGAAGTAAACGGAAATTACACCTGCGAATTCAAAGCCATTCCTGCCGATGTTGCGGCGCCGCATTATACTAATGTAAATGCATTTGCTGCTGCCGAAAGTCAGTCGGCCAAAGTAATTGATAACAATGACCCCGAAAAACTCGGACGCGTAAAAGTGCAGTACAATTGGTATACTTATGCTTCTAAAAGCGAATGGATGCGTGTTGCACAATCGTACGGAGGTTCAGGAAAAGGAAATTATTTTAGACCCGAAATTGGCGAAGAAGTTCAGGTAAGTTTTGAAGGCAGTAATACCGACTGTCCGTACGTATCTGCCTGTTTCTATAACGGAATGGAAAAACCAGATTTTTTTGATCCCAAAAATTTAATTAAAGGCTTAAAAATGAAATTTGGGCAAATGCTCAAATTCGTTGAAAAAGCAGGAATCTGGCTTTCTGACCCAAGCGGCAATGAACTGCACATGAATGAGGAGACTAAAAGCACTACTTTGACAGTTCCTGAAACCTTAACGCTAAACTGCAAGAACTTAATTATAAATGCTTCTGAAAGTATTACAACAAATGCGGGAGTAAATATTTTGGAAACTGCGGGTTTAAATAAAAGCACAAATACAGGACAAAACTTATACACGAATGTTACAGGCAGTAGTACCTTTTTTGTTGGCGGCAATCATGATGAACATATAGTGGGAGATTTAAATTCAGATATCAAAAAAAATAAAAATTATACTGTTGCCGGAAAAAGTACAGCTCAAAGTGAAAATGGACACGAATTTCATTCTGATAAAACTATAAAAAACAATAGTTCTGAAGATACGAGACAAAATTAACCCAATAAAATTTAACATTAAAAGTTATGACCAAAACCAGATATGTTGGTGGAAATGCCACTTATATTACCAGAGGAGTATCGAGAGAATTCGCCAACGAAATAGAAATAAACTCAAACGGGCCTATAAATTATTATGCGCCAGAATATACTTATGGAGAACCAGAACCGAGACCAGTTAGAGAAGAACCTGAAATTGCTTTCTCTGGTTGTTGGACTTCAGATTATGAAGGAATGAGAAATTTGGAACATGACACTAGAGGGCCTAAATCTTATTTGAGTCAAACTGTTTACTTTCAATTGACTGTAAGCAATGATATTCCTATTGGTACAGTTATTACATTTCAGCTATGGGATAAAGATACAGGAATGTTTATGGATTGGTTAGTTCCAGATGATTATAAATTTGATGGAAAAAAAGTATATAGAAATGCTGTTGTTAGAGAAGTAAATGGAAAACATTGTATGACCATAGAATTATTTTTGAATCCAAAATGGAATAGTGATCTTTTGTCTGACAAAGGTTATTTTAAAGATGGCTGCCTAGATTTTTATTGGACTTGGAAATACAATAATATAGATTGGACATCAAATACCAATTTACTAAGTGTATACCCTTCTGAAACTACATTATATATAAAACCTGCAATTAGTGATACTAGATACGGACTTCCTGAAATATACTCTAACAATGGTTCAATAATTTTGTATGCAATTGATAAAATGCCTGATGGAACAGTAAAAAACTTTTCTATTATTAAACTTCGAACAATAACGACTTTTAAATTTCAAGCAGATATAAATAAATTCAAAAGAGAAATTTATAAAGAAGCAATCAATCTAGATACAAATAAATTAGAGTCAGCAAATTACAGTGTCGAAGAAGTAAATACATTATTTAAAACTAAGAAGGATTCTTCTCAAATTTATATTGATGAAGAAATTATTGAAGTGCCAATTGAAGGACGAGGAAAAGTGGCAATTAAAAATTTTGGTGTTAAACTTGTAAAATTTGCAAAAGAAGCCGGAAAAATATACGGACAGTTTGAGATACTAAAAGAAATGAAGGAAATGATACCAATGTTAAGCAGTAACGAAAAGTTTAACATGCCGTCGCTGTCTACTTTTGTTGGATTTGTACCTCAACTAGCTGTTTTTTCTTTTGGCGTGGAAGTTATCGGATGGATGGTAAAAGGTTCCTTAAAAGAAGTTGAGGAAATTGTTGAAGAAAGTTTTTGGGCAGACTGGCAGAATGCAAAAGCAAGAGGATTGAAAGAGGCTTTGAAATTTGTAGAAAGCCCTTGGGCTAAGCGCAACCTATTTAATAGTTTATATATTAGTAAATCAGTTTTAGATAATCTTTTAAAGGGTAAATTTAAAAACCTTGCCGAACTAAGAAATTATGCTAATGAGAATTTTAATGAAGATAAAATTTATGTAGTAATTCATCATGAAATAAACGATGAATCTTCGAGAGTTAACTTTATCATCATAGATTCAATATTTATTAACGAAGAATAATATTTATGAAAAAACATATTTTATTTTGGACAATAATCTTTTCAATGTTAAGTTGCAAACCTTTTAATGATCCATATTTTGAAGAAATAATATCTAAAAAGAATATTTTCTTTACAAGAATCCGTGGGGCTAAAGAAAAAGATAGTATCAATATGAATATTCCTATTGAATTTAAATTAAATTTAAATTCTTCAAAAATTCGCAGTGTCGGACTTTATTGTAAAATAAACGAAAAGCAATTAATACAAATTGAGGATTTTTCAATTTTTAATTCAGAAAATGATAGGATTATTTATGCGATTGAAGATTTAAATTATCAAACATATCCAAAAAAAATATTTATTTCACAATATCAACATATTTCAAAAAAAGAAGCTGAAATGTTATTAAAAAAATACAACCCTTCAGCTTCCATTAACGATATAAAAACAGGTAGTGACACAATAAATTTAGTTTCTTACAAAAAATATATAAAAGACAATCCCAATTTTATAAAAAAAATGAGAAAAGATTCTGATTCCCTTATTTTAAGCATTGGCTTTTTTAAGGGAGAAACAAAAATTGTAAGCGAGAAAATAAAATGGTTGGATAAATAACTTTTGATAAGGATTTCCCTATCGCTGGCGCAAGCGTCCCCGCTGGTGCAATATTCTTTTGGATTGAAATGCTAATAATTTCACTAGCAAGGATGCTCGCACCATCAGGGAGTAAAAAAAGATATGACAATAATAGATTCTATATTTAATTCATAAAGCAATGAAAAAAAGGTACTTATTACTTTTAGTTTTTATAGTCTCTTGTAAAAACAAAAAACCTATACTAATTGAACCAATCATCTCTAATGAAATTGTTACTATTACAAGCAATGAAAAAAAAGAATCCTTTAAAAGATAGTGTAGATATTCATTTTCCAAATGAATTCAATTTATCATTACAGTCAAGGGATATTATTTCTTTAAATATTTATTATTTTATAAATAAAAAAACCTTAATGAATGTTAGTGATTATGAAATCCTTGATAAAAAGAACAAAAGCGTAATACTCTCTTTTGAGCCTTATTTATCATCTAAAGACCCTATTACTATAGTGATAAATGAAAGAAATCATTTAATTTCAAAAAAAAAGGCAAAAGAATTATTGTTAAAATACAATACTAGTCAAAAGTTAGAAAATTTAAAATTTGGAGATACTATTAAATTAGTTAATTATAAAAGATTTCGAAATGAAAATACTTCAATGATTAATGATTTAAAAAAAGTTGAAGACTCCATATACTTCAGGGTAACACTAAATAATGGAAAAGTTTTTGTAAAAGGAGAGAAAATAAATTGGTGATCTCATGTAAGATAGAAATTTTAAATAATTAGGACAAATAAGTTTCCTAATGTTGACACTAGCGTCACGCTCGTATCAGTGGGGGAAGCATAAAACTTAGATAAAAACTAGTCCTGAGTTTGGGGGACATATTTGGTCAGTAATATCAAGTTACGTACACCCATTTGAATATGGCCTCTATTTAAAAGATAATTATAAAATAGTTTAATTTCAAATCTCCAAAAAATGAAACAATTACAAATTAAACATCTCTTATATTTATTAATTTTTCTTTTTATATCGTGTTATCTAAAAGAAAAAAAAGAAAATTATTGCTTAAAAAAGGCAGAATATTTCCCACTATCAAAAATGCTAGTACCTGAATCAGCAATTAAATTATATATTCAGGATAGAGACAGTGTATTGCAAAAAAGAGTAAACTTAGAGACGGCAAAAAAAATACTTTTTTATTCTGTAAAAGAAAAGGACAGAAACCAGTTTCATTTAGTAACGCCGCAAATTAAATCATTTCAAATAAATAATGGGATTATTACAATTTCAGTTTTAACAGCATATTTTCGTCCAAATATTTATATTGATGGCGTAAGACAAAAAAACAAATGGACTCATGAACAAATTAAAAAAGTGATTGAAAATGACATAGGAATAATCTTCGATAAAGATACAATTCTTATTAAAAATTGCAATTGCAAGTCATAATTTAGCTGATAGATCCCCTGCTGGCGTGAGCGTCCCACTCGTGTAATATTCCATTTAAATTAACCACGATAAGACTCCTATAATTAAAGATAGAAAAAGAACAGTAGCTAATGAAAATGATGTCTTAGGACTGTTATGGTTAACAAAAATAAATATAAAATGAAAAAATAAATCTATTAATATTAGCATTATTATTTATGTCATGTGTAAAAGATACCCAAAGAGTAGAAATGAAATGTTATATATACGATTCAGCTTTAAAAACTCCAGTTAAAAATGTAGAAGTATTACAATTATTAGATGGAAAACATGTAGTTATTACTATGTCCTCTGTAAATGGCTATTTTGAAGTAAACAAACAAACCAAACTGACTGTGGGAATGGAATCTCATAATTTGGGTAATTTAATTCTTTTAAAAAAGCAAGGTTATTTGACAGATACAATTGAAATATATGGAAACTCAAATGATTTGTATAAACGAGACTCAATTTTTATGAAAAGATCAGAATAAAAGTTTCCCTTCTAACGAGAGTTTGGCTGATTAAACTTAAAATTAATTAGAATGAAAAAAAAAGTTTTGTGCTTAATTGGAATAGTTTTATTTGGAATAATATTGTTTTCTATAAATAGAAAACAATATGGATATATTAAAGATATAAATTCTAATTTACCAATAGAAGGCGTTTTAGTAAAAGATTTTATAAA
>PJTO01000289.1_pt1 | contig 32758 bp, 30 predicted proteins | sample 1512101 | NCBI WGS metagenome assembly PJTO01 (sample SAMN08177690, study PRJNA422409) | Soil metagenome, whole genome shotgun sequencing project.
AACAGAGCAGTTAAGCCCGCCAGAGCCGATGGTATTGCCGTAACAGGCGTGAGAGTAGGTCGGTGCCTTATTTTATTCAACAACCAAGCCCTTGCAGTAAAATGTAAGGGCTTTTTTTTGTGCCTGTAAATTACCTCTATCATAACATTTTTACAAATAGTTTGTTTGAATAACTTTATATTGTGGTTTTTAACATCTATAATATAGTATGACCAGAAGAATTGCGTTTTTCTTATCAGCGATAGGTATAATTATTATTTCCTTAGTCATTTATCGACTATATAAGAATAATCAAAATAGCAAGCAAGATAACGCTCGTAAGGAAAGGGGGGCGGCTATAGTATATGGAAAAGTAGTAGAGGGTCGACCTTTTTCAGATTATTTATCGTTAACAGGTGCGATAGAGCCTAATGAAATTGTTGATCTTCGATCAGAGATTTCAGGTATTGTAGAGACTTTAAATTTTGAAGAGGGGTCACACGTTAGTTCCGGTCAAGTATTACTGCGGATTAATGATGCAGAACTGAGGGCTCAATTGGCAGAAGTAACGACTAGGAAAAACTTAACTGCTGAAAATGAACGAAGGGCGAAATTATTGTTAGAAAAGGAAGCCATTAGCCAGGAAGAATATGACTTGGCAAGTGCTGAATATAAAACCACACAATCTCAAATTCAGCTTATAGAAGCACAACTAAGTAAGACGGTTTTAAAAGCTCCTTTCTCTGGAATAATAGGTTTGCGAAATATATCTAAGGGTAGCTACATTACACCGACTACTGAGATTGCCCAAATAGTGAATACGAGTAGGTTGAAAGTTGATTTTTCAGTTCCTGAAAAATATGCTACAAAGGTGAAAGCCAATACCTCTATCAATGTTTCTGTTCAAGGGGACTCTATATTATACAAGGCCCGAATCTACGCCATTGAACCGAAGATTGAAGCTAATACTCGAACCTTGCGTGTAAGGGCCATGATCGATAATAACAATCATAACCTGATACCTGGATTGTTCGTCAATATCAATTTTCCATTGGAACCCTTGGAAAATGCAATATTAATTCCGACAGAAGCATTGATCCCGATCCAAAATGGAAAGAAAGTCTTTATTCTTGAGTCTGGTCAGGCTAAAGAAATAATCGTCGAATCAGGAGCTAGAACAAATGAGGAGGTTTTGATAACGAAAGGCCTACATATCGGAGATACAGTATTGACCTCGGGAATGATGTCATTGCGTGACGGGAGTCCAGTTAAGGTTTCATTACGCTAAACTACTTTATCATGAGCTTATCTACACTTAGTATCAAAAGGCCAGTATTGGCTATAGTGATGAACTTAATGCTCATACTATTTGGTATAATAGGTTACACGTTTTTAGGGGTTCGTGAATTCCCCTCCATAGATCCGGCCCAAATTTCCGTACGTACAAACTATACCGGTGCAAATGCTGAAATTATTGAATCACAGATTACCGAGCCGCTAGAGAAAGCTATAAATTCTATAGATGGGATTCGAAATATCTCCTCGTCCAGCAACCAAGGTAGTAGCAGCATCACGATTGAGTTTAATTTAGAGAAAAATTTAGAAGAAGCTGCGAACGATGTTCGCGATAAAGTGTCTCAAGCACTACGGAGCCTTCCGCAAGACATAGATGCCCCTCCAGTTGTATCCAAAGCTGATGCCGATTCGGAGCCGATCATTACCATGACCGTACAAAGTTCAACCAGAGATGTCCTGGAGTTATCAGACTATGGGGAAAACGTAATTGCCCAACGTTTGCAGACTATTCCAGGGGTCAGTTCGATTCGGATTTGGGGGTTGCGAAATTATGCTATGCGGCTATGGATAGATCCAGTCAAGTTAGCCTCATATGGTTTGACTATATTGGATGTACGTGCTGCTTTAAATGCTCAAAATGTCGAACTTCCGTCGGGAAAATTGACAGGAGCAAATACTGAACTAGCGGTTAAAACCATGGGTAACCTCGATTCAGAGGAACAATTTAACAATATCATCATTCTCACGGAAGGGGAACGAATAGTGCGACTAAAGGATGTTGGAAATGCAGCATTAGAGGCGGAGAACTTTGAGACGAGCATGTCCGATTCGGGTTACCCAATGATCGCCTTAAATATTATACCCCAGCCTGGAACTAATTATCTCGATATCTCAAAGCTTTTTTATCAAGAGTATGAACGTTTGGAGAAGGAGATACCAGAAGGATTTGAACTTAATGTGGCTATTGATAATACCATGTTTATCAAGAAATCCGTCTTGGAAGTTGTGGAGACTCTAATCATTGCCATAGTCTTAGTTGTACTTATTATTTATCTGTTTTTTAGGAATTGGTCTATAGCTTTTCGGCCACTTATAGATATTCCGGTATCCTTGATCGCCACATTTTTCATTATGTACTTATGTGGTTTCTCGATCAACGTTTTGACTTTACTGGCAATTGTTCTTGCGACAGGATTAGTAGTTGACGACGGTATTGTCGTTACGGAAAATATCTTTAAAAAAGTAGAAGAGGGGATGTCTCCAATTGCGGCAGCCATTAAGGGCTCAAACGAGATTTTCTTTGCTGTTATTTCAATTTCCATAACGTTAGCAGCAGTCTTTTTGCCTGTTATATTTTTAGAGGGTTTTGTGGGGCGTCTATTTCGGGAGTTTGGTGTTGTCATCGGCTCAGCAGTTCTTATATCGGCATTTGTTTCTTTATCCCTCACTCCGATGTTGAATGCCTACCTCATGAAAGGAGGAGAACAGCGGAAGTCAAAATTCTACACCCGAACGGAGAAATATTTTGTAATGATGAACAAAGAGTATGAGGGCTCGCTCCGTGGTTTTTTGAAATTTAAATGGTTGGCGGTGGTCATCGTGCTTTTTTGTTTTGGATTGACTTATTTGTTTTATCAAGTCTTACCGAAAGAAACGGCTCCTTATGATGACCGAAGTTTCGTGTCGTTGCGTGTTACCGCACCAGAAGGCGTTTCGTACGATTATATGGATAAGTTCATGACAGATTTAACGACCCTTGTTAATGATTCTATTCCCGAGAAAAAGGTAAGTCTAGTTATTACATCACCCAGCTTTGGGTCTGCATCGGTCAACACGGGTATGGTTCGTCTTGGACTCGTAGAGCCGGGGGATCGAGAGCGTTCGCAAGCGGAGATCGCGAATTCACTATCCCGCCATACAAGACGTTATTCAGAAGCTCATATAACAGTGTCACAGCAACCTACTATTGCTGTAAATCGACGGGGCGGACTACCTATCCAGTATATTATTCAAGCCCAGAATTTTGAAAAATTGGAGGAAAAGGTTCCTGAGTTTATGGAGGAATTGTCCAGAAATAGAACGTTTTCGGCAGTGGATGTGAATTTGAAGTTCAATAAGCCTGAAGTTTATGTCACGATCGATCGGGAGAAGGCACAGACATTAGGTGTATCCGTATTAGATATTGCCCAGACGTTGCAGATGTCTCTTTCGGGCCAACGTTTTGGTTATTTTATGATGAACGGTAGGCAATACCAAGTCATGGGACAGTTTGACAAGAGTGATCGAGCTACACCTATGGATCTTGCAGCTATTTACGTGAAGAGTCAATCCGGGCAATTGATCCAGCTAGATAATATTATTGAAGTGGAAGAACACAGTAGTCCACCACAACTGTTTCACAACAATCGGTATATGTCGGCAACGGTGTCTGCAGGCTTAGCGCCAGGGTTCAGCATGGGAGATGGTATTGAAGCTATGGATGCTATCCGCGATAGGGTCTTGGATGACACTTTTACAACGGATCTCGGTGGGGAGGCTCGAGATTTTGTAGAGAGTGGCTCCAATACCATGTTCGCCTTTGCGCTCGCTGTGTTACTTATATTCTTGATCCTTGCAGGACAGTTTGAGAGTTTTGTGGATCCAGTCATCATATTGCTGACAGTACCTATGGCTGTCGGGGGAGCGATGTTGTCCTTATGGTTATTCGGTCAATCGTGGAATATTTTTAGTCAAATTGGCACAATTATGTTAATAGGTTTGGTCACTAAAAATGGGATATTGATTGTAGAATTTGCAAATCAGCTGCGTGATGATGGCTATGAAAAATATGAAGCTGTGGTGAAAGCGGCAGAGGCTCGACTTAGACCTATTCTAATGACATCTTTTGCAATAGCCTTAGGGGCTCTACCTATTGCGCTGTCTTTGGGCGCCGCATCTGTGAGTCGTATTGGTATGGGAGTGGTCATTGTCGGTGGTACGGTCTTTTCATTGCTATTGACATTATATGTAATTCCTGCATTTTACTTGATGTTGTCTCGGAAGCGGGTGCATAGACCAGAATTTGATAATATTGAAGATTGATATGGAAAGGTTATTTGTCACATTAGTTTTTTTTGTTCTCGGTTTAGCGCTGGGTTATGGGCAGAATGTGTTAACGGTGCAACATGCTGTGGAAATTGCTTTAGAGAATAACTATGATATCAGATTGTCTAAAAATGATCTGCTGATTGCAAAAGAAAATGTTTCCTATGGACATGCAGGGATGTTGCCAAATGTTACGGGGAATTTTACACAAAATAACAATCTTCAAAACTCAACCCAGACGCAAAGTACAGGTGTTGTACGGTCACTGGATAATGCCCGGAACAACAGCATGACATATGGGGTGAGTGTGGGCTGGACTATATTTGACGGATTAGGAATGTTTTCCCGTTATGAAACATTGAAAGAGTTGGAGAAGCAGGGAGATATTCAGTTTAAGAAAGCGGTCCTTACGCAGGTGTCGGATGTGATAAGCACCTATTATACCATAGTTGAACAGAATAATATCTGGAAAGCATTGGATTCCACGATTACTATTTCTAAAGAACGGTTACAGACTGCTGAAAATCGTTATTCGATAGGGAAGGCTTCAAAATTGGAAGTCTTGAATGTTCAGGTTAACCTGAATGCGGATGAAACAGCTTGGATCAAACAGCAAGAAATCGTCAAAAATCTAAAGATTGCGTTGAATAGTTTGTTAGCAAGGGATCTGGATATCGAATTTAATGTTGTGGAGGATGTGGTGATGGATGAAAATCTTGTTTTCGCTGAGTTATTGGATAAATCGAAGCGACATAATCCTGATTTGCTAGCGATAGGCATATCGAAGCGACTAGCTGATTTAGAGCTTAAAGTAATTAAAGCAAACCGATATCCTAGTATCCATCTTCATGGAGGCTATAATTTTTCGGAGACGGAATCGAGTTTAGGTTTTGTGGCACAATCCAATTCCAGGGGACTCAATTATGGTATTACGGCTTCTATTAATATTTTTGACGGTTTTAATCAAAGGAGAAATGAACGTATTGCCAAGATAAAAATTGACAATGCGGATTTATTAGCATTACAACAACAACATGTCGTAGAAACCTCTTTGATGCAGGCCTTTCAGAGTTATCAGACCAATATCGCTTTATATAGACTGGAAGAAAGGAATGTGCAGATTGCCAAGCAAAATCTTGCGATTACCATGGAAAAATTTAGAATAGGAACGATTAATTCTGTAGAGTTCAGAGATGCTCAGGAAAATTACCTCGATGCTGTTACAAGATATAATTCGTCTAAACTGCAGGCTAAACTGTCCGAAACATATTTAAAAGAAATTGTGGGTTCAATTGGATTTGAGCAGTAGATAGTAAATAGATTCTATTTTATCGTAGACAAACGATTTCGTTTTTAGAACAAACGTTTGCGTTTGTTTTTTATTTTTTTATGTCCGTTATAAAAATTAATATTGTGATAGATAAGCGGATAACACCGCAGTATCTATAGCCAATAAGCCTTTAAAGTTCAAATTGGTTATATTTTGATGGACTGTTTAGTTTGTTTTAAAATAGGTGATTTTAGAGGGGGCTTAATGTCCCCTTTAATTTTTTTGTTACGAATAATTTAAATCTATATTATATTAATAAATTCACTGTATGAATTCAGATAGAAGAGATTTTCTTAAAAAGGTATCGTTGCTGTCAGCAACCGCTGTTACTTTGCCAACATTGAATGTAGAAGCAAAGACGAGTTCTAGTTTTAATATGTCTGGTTATCGAGCCCCAAAACTAGATAAGGTAAGGGTCGCTATTGTGGGGTTAGGGAATAGAGGTTCGGGTGCTGTGGATCGGTATACCTATATTGAAGGTGCTGAGATTGTGGCATTATGTGATAGACACGAAAGCCGTGCACTAAAACAACAAGAGATGGTGACTGGAAGAGGATTGACTAAGCCTGCTATCTATTCTGGTGATAATGGATGGAAACAAATGTTGAACGATATACAGATTGACTTACTGTATATCTGTACGCCGTGGGATTGGCATAGTCCAATGAGTATTGCTGGAATGAAAGCGGGCGCACATGTGGCGTGTGAAGTGCCAATCGGCCTATCTGTAAAGGACTGTTGGGAAGTTGTGAAAGTGTCGGAGCAAACGAAGAAGCATTGTATGATGTTGGAAAACTGTTGTTATGACTTTTTCGAAATGTTAACATTAAAAATGGCTCGCGAGGGAGTTTTTGGGGAAATTATACATGCAGAGGGGGCATATATCCATGATTTGTTAGATCTGAATTTCAGTAAAACCTATTACGACGATTTTTGGAGACTAAAAGAAAATATTCGCTTCAATGGCAACCTCTATCCAACTCATGGTATAGGTCCAGTTGCGCAGTGTATGAACATCAATCGCGGTGACGTGATGACCTCATTGGTTGCCATGCAGACAGATGATTTTCATATGGGCGTAGAGGCCCGAAGATTGGCAGAAACGGATGATGTGTACAAACAGTTTGTGGGTAAGAAATATAGAGGTAATATGAACACCACATTGATACGCACCCAAAAAGGAAAAACGATCATGATTCAACATGATGTGACGTCGCCTCGTCCGTATTCGCGTATTCATTTATTGAGTGGAACCAAGGGGTTTGCCGAGAAATACCCTAAGCAGGGTATATCCTTGAAGAGCTATAAGCATGGACATAGTTTTCTGACCGATGATATGGTAGACGAGTTGCGTCAAAAATATACACCCGAATTAGTTCGGTTTATTGGCGAGGAAGCTAAGAAGGTCGGTGGACATGGAGGGATGGACTTTATGATGGACTGGCGGTTAATTGACTGTTTGAGAAATGGACTTCCGTTAGATCAAGATGTATACGATGCAGCGGCTTGGAGTGCTATTGTTCCCTTAAGTGTAGAATCTGTAGCTAAAAATAGTAAAACAGTTAGTTTTCCTGATTTTACTAAAGGAGCGTGGACGTCAAACACACCTGTAGATTTGACGTTGAATGGTGGGGGAAATACCAAAATACGTCCAAAGGTAGATAATAAAGGAAAGCAATTGAATGTGTGATTTTAACATACTTTCTTAAATAAAGCTCGACGATAAGTCGGGCTTTATTTTTATATGGATGATTTTTTTATAGCGTGTGCTGGAGTTCAGTTCGTTTTTTTTATGTAATTTTAGGTTGATTTTAGTGTTCAGGCAGTTAGTCTGTTAAATATATAATACATGCTTTTAAGATTTTTTTATTTTTCATTGTTCTCTTTTTTCTTGTTGGGATGTACCAACACCAGACAACAACATACGCACTCATTTGAAACAGATTCTGCAGCGACCTGTGCGATGTCCAGTATTCCTAGTCGATTTAGTCGGATTTCGGAACGAGATTCACTTCAAAGTCAAAGAGGAGACGACAAGGCGAATATGGTCTATATCGAGGGAGGAGTATTTCCAATGGGGTCTGAAAACTTTCCTGATGCACTTCCCCTTCATCAAGTAGAGGTGTCATCGTTCTATATGGATGAACATGAAGTGACCAACGCGCAATTTGAAGCCTTCGTGAAAGCTACAGGATATGTTACCGTTGCTGAGAAAGAACTGGATCCAAACGAGTTTCCCGGTGCCGATCCAGCTATGTTGGTGCCGGGTTCCGCCGTATTTGCAGCTCCTAAGGATGTCCGTGATCTACATAATCACCTGCAATGGTGGAGATATATCCCTGGAGCAAATTGGCGTCATCCTGAAGGTCCAGAGAGCGCTATAAAAGGAAAAGAAAATTACCCTGTTACACAAGTGGCTTATCAAGATGCTGAAGCTTATGCAAAATGGGCAGGTAAGCGTTTACCTACAGAGGCTGAATGGGAGTATGCAGCTAAGGCGGGAAAACATACTTCGGAGACGTATTATTGGGGTAATGAAAAGAAGGAAGATGGAAAGTGGCTAGCCAACATTTATCAAGGAGACTTTCCTCGACAAAATACCAAAGAGGACGGATTCGAAACTACTGCGCCCGTGAAATCTTTTCCCTCGAATGCATACGGATTATATGATATGGAAGGCAATGTGTGGGAATGGTGTTCTGATTTATATACGCCGGATTATTATGCGAGTAGTCCTAATAAAAATCCAAAAGGGCCAGCGACTTCGCATGATCCACAAGAGCCAGGGTTGGTAAAACGGGTACAACGAGGCGGATCTTTTTTATGCAATGATCAATATTGTGAGCGCTATAAAGCAGGTAGCCGTGGTAAAGGTGAAATCAACAGTCCTACGAATAATGTTGGTTTTAGATGTGTAAAAGATATCTAAAAGAATGAGAAGGTTGAAAAAAATAAAGGCTTGCGGTTAGCAGGCCTTTATTTTTTCCTGACACTTTTTACTGTGCATTTAAGAACATCGATTTCTTCGATACCAGCTCTCTGAAATAAGGGTCTTGGAGATCTTTTATAAAGCGTATCGCTTCACCGGTAGATTTCATCTCTGGCCCCAATTGTTTGTCTACTTCTGGGAATTTTGAGAAAGAAAATACAGGTTCTTTGATCGCCCATCCCTCTAGTTTGCGCTCGATCGTGAAGTCTTTTAATTTGTTGGTGCCTAACATGACCTTCGTCGCAATATTGATATAAGGCACATCGTATGCTTTAGCAATGAAAGGAACGGTACGTGAAGCACGCGGATTGGCTTCAATAACATAAACCTTCTCATCTTTTATGGCAAACTGTATATTCAATAAGCCTTTTACGTTAAGAGCCTTAGCTAATTTTACCGAATATTCTTCCATTTTATCTTGTACCGCTTGGGATAAACTAAATGGAGGTAATACGGCATAAGAGTCTCCCGAGTGTATACCTGCAGGCTCAATATGTTCCATCATTCCAATGATGTGTACATCGTCGCCATCACTGATCGAATCAGATTCAGACTCTTCGGCTCTATCTAGGAAGTGATCGATAAGGATATGGTTTCCAGGAAGAGCATGCAACAGATTTACAACAGCTTTTTCAAGATCTTCGTCATTAATAACTATACTCATGCCTTGTCCTCCCAAGACATAAGAAGGGCGGACTAATACAGGGTAACCTACCTCATTAGCTACTTTAATAGCTTCTTCGGCCGATGTTGCGACACCATATTTCGGATAAGGGATGTCTAGTTCTTTTAATAAATCGGAGAAGCTACCGCGGTCCTCTGCGAGATCCATGTCAGCGAATGAAGTTCCGATGATTTTCACACCTAATTTTTCCAGACGTTCTGCCATTTTCAACGCTGTCTGACCTCCTAGTTGTACAATAACCCCTTCTGGCTTTTCTAATTCGATGATTTCCCGAACATGTTCCCAGAAAACTGGCTCGAAATAGAGTTTGTCCGCCATATTGAAATCTGTAGAAACCGTTTCCGGGTTACAGTTGACCATAATAGCTTCATAACCACATTCTTTGGCAGCTAACAAGCCATGTACACAAGAATAATCAAATTCGATACCCTGACCGATACGATTCGGGCCTGATCCTAATACGATGATTTTCTTTTTATCGGATACGACAGATTCGTTTTCATCTTCAAAGGTAGAGTAGTAATAAGGTGTTTGAGCTGGAAATTCTGCTGCGCAGGTGTCTACCATTTTATATACGCGGTGAATGCCTAGTTCTTGACGTCGATCGTAAACCTCGTCTTCAGACACATTGCCTAATAGCCAAGCGATTTGTGTATCGGAATAGCCTTTTTGTTTCAGCGTCATAAAAAAGTCGCGTGGAATATTGGAAAGCTGATAGCGACGAAGTTCTTGTTCTAAGTGTACCAATTCTTGAATCTGTACTAAGAACCATTTATCGATAAGCGTTGCTTTGCGAATAGATTCCAACGGAACACCTAGTTCGAAAGCATCCTTAATATGGAAAAGACGGTCAGAACTTGGATGTTCGAGACTGTACATGATTTCTTCCAGATTACGTAGTTGGCGACCATCTGCTCCTAAACCCGCACGACCGGTTTCTAGCGATTGTGCTGCTTTCTGTAGCGCTTCGATGAACGTACGGCCAATGGCCATTACCTCACCGACAGCTTTCATCTGTAATCCTAACTCTTTGTTTGCGCCCTTAAATTTGTCGAAATTAAAACGAGGAACTTTGACAATAACATAATCTAGCGTAGGCTCGAAGTAAGCTGATGTTGTTTTGGTTATCTGGTTTTGTAACTCATCCAAGTTGTAACCGATAGCCAATTTAGCCGCAATTTTAGCGATTGGATACCCTGTTGCTTTAGATGCCAAAGCTGAAGAACGAGAAACGCGAGGATTGATTTCAATAGCAATAATTTCTTCGTTCTCTGGATTTATGGAGAATTGCACGTTACAGCCTCCAGCAAAATTACCTATAGAGCGCATCATACGGATAGCTTGGTTACGCATATCCTGGTAACACTTGTCGGATAATGTCATTCCCGGAGCTACGGTAATAGAGTCCCCGGTATGGATACCCATAGGATCGAAATTTTCGATTGTACAAATGATAATGACATTATCGTTTGAGTCACGCAATAACTCTAATTCAAATTCTTTCCAGCCTAATACTGCCTGCTCGACCAAAACCTCATGCGTAGGAGAGGCATGCAAACCTCTATTTAGTGCAGCATCAAACTCGTCTTTGTTATGCACAAAGCCCCCCCCTGTTCCGCCCAAAGTATAAGAGGGGCGTATTACGAGTGGATATCCAATTTCTTGAGCAGCTTCTTTGCCTTCTAAAAAAGAGTTTGCAATTTTTGATTTTGCTACCCCTATTCCAATATCAACCATTAGTTGGCGAAATGCTTCACGATTTTCTGTTTTTTCGATAGCCGCTACGTCTACACCAATGATTTGAACATTGTATTTTTCCCAAATACCGCGATCGGAGGCCTCAATACATAAATTCAATGCCGTCTGTCCGCCCATAGTTGGCAGTACAGCATCAATTTGTTGCTCTTGAAGGATGTGTTCAATGCTCTCACAGGTAAGAGGTAGTAAATAGACATGATCCGCAACAACTTTGTCAGTCATGATAGTTGCAGGATTTGAATTGATAATAGAGACCTCTATGCCTTCTTCTTTTAGAGATAAAGCGGCTTGAGATCCAGAGTAGTCAAATTCACATGCTTGCCCGATGATAATAGGGCCAGAGCCAATAATTAAAACAGATTTGATGGAAGAATTTCTAGGCATTATTTTTTTAATTCAAAAAGTTAAAATACTAGATTGTCGTAATTTCCAAAGCGGGGAAAATGCCTTTTTAAGAAGTGATATTCCGACTGCTTTGTCGGAGTGCAAAGTTATAATTTTTATTTTGAAAAATAAAACAAAAGATGTCCTATAATAAGGAGACGATAAAATTGTAGGGAGTCCTAAAATAAAATGGTACGTTTTTTGTATCGTTAACTTCGAATAAAAACAATTTTAATTTATTTTTAGAGTTATGAAAAAAATTACTTTAGTATTAGCTGCATTGTTGTTTGCAGGAGCTTCCTTTGCCCAAGATTACAAGAATTCCATTGGTATTCGTTTAGGATCAGGTTACTATGATGTGGCATCGGTTGCCTTTAAAACATTTATTTCTGAACCTGCTGCATTAGAATTTGATTTGGGAGTACGACCTCACTCCATAGCAGGTTATAGCTGGACCAACGTCGCATTGTCGGGGGCCTATCAGCATCATTTTCCCATTGGAAATGTAGAAGGGTTTAAATGGTTTGTCGGTGGGGGAGCTATTTTGTCCAATACATTTTCTGATGACGATCTGTACAAGGGTTTTAGCTTAGGGATATTTCCTACAGGAGGAGTCGATTATAAATTGAAGAATGCTCCTTTTGCTTTTTCTGCTGATATCCGTCCAACGGTACATATTGTAAACGGAGCAGGATATTATAATGGTTTTTATGCGAATGGTGGCTTAACAGCTCGTTATACATTCTAGAAGGTAGCGTTTCAATCATAAAGAAAGCTTGGCAAAGATCTTGTCAAGCTTTTTTTATGTCTTATTGTGAGAAAAGAAATAATTAATGATAAATTTGTTCATGCCTTGTTGGTAGGACCTCCGCCATGAAGAAAGGTGCATATGATGTGTATAAATTTAAAACTTAAACTAAATAAAACAGAAATGATGAAAAAATCTACTGGCCTATTTATTTTATTAGGCTCTATGGTCAGCATGACGCAGATTTCGTGTAATAATGCCAACAAAGACAAACAAAAGGAAGAGGTTCACAATCCAGCTTCGCAAACAATTCCTGAAGAAGCCAAAGGTCTGATTGGCCGTTGGGATATTACGGTAGATAAGGACGGGAAGCAAGCTCCTTCATGGTTAGAGGTAAAGTTATCGGGCTTTAACGTTTTGGTCGGTGCCTTTGTTTCCGATGCTGGAAGTAGTAGGCCGGTTTCACATATTAAATTGAATGAAGGAAAGTTTTCTTTTGAGATTCCACCGCAATGGGAAGGGGGAGAAGGAGTTTTTACCATTCAAGGAGAGTTGGTAGGTGAGGAGCTAAAGGGTACTATCCAGACCAACAAAGGGAGTACGTTCTCTTTTACGGGGGTAAAAGCACCTTATTTAGTGAGAACAGGTGAAGTACAATGGGGGGAGCCTGTCGAACTTTTCAATGGTACAGATCTGACAGGATGGACGACTTCGTCAGATGACAATCAGTGGATTGTAACGGAGGGTGTTTTAATCAACCAAAAAGCTGGTGCTAACTTGATCACGGAACAGAAATATGAAGACTTTAAGCTTCTCGCCGAATTTCGCTATGCCGAAGGAGGAAACTCGGGGATTTATTTGAGAGGGCGTTATGAAGTACAGATCGAGGATTCGCCAAAGGATAGGCACCCTGGTCCATTATACTTTGGAGGGGTATATGGCTTCTTGTCACCAAGTGAATTGGCTACCTTAGGACCAAATGAATGGAACACCTATGAGATTACACTACGCGGTCGTATGATTACGGTAGTGGCTAATGGAAAAACGATAATTAATAACCAAGAAATTCCGGGTATTACTGGAGGTGCGTTGGACAGCCATGAGGGAGAACCCGGTCCGATTTATTTACAAGGAGATCATACGGGTGTAGAGTTTAGGAAGATTACGATTATTCCTGCAAAATAAGAAAGAAATACTATAGTCTGAATTGTGGTTTCTTGTTTTCGGGAAATCACAGTTCAGACTTTTTTATAATCCAATGACTACCACAACAATATCTTCATTTTGATAGGAAGGATAATAACGAGCTATAGATCCACTTTGCTTATAGTAGCTTAATTCTTCGTACACCAGCTCACGAAGTATCCCCTTTCCTTTTCCGTGTATATATCTTATTTCTTCGAACTCCCAATATATCGCAGCATCCAGTGTCTCACGAAACCGGTCTATGGATGCAGCAATTAATTCGTCGCTTTCATAGTTTTGCCAATCTTCTAATAAAGCATCGGCATGTAGGTCTACAGTCTTCGGAGGTTTGGGAAGAGTTCTGGTCATGGGTATACTATTTCAGATGGTTTTATCAAGGGTTTAGCATTAAAATGCACTATTACAAATATAGTTAAAATGTAAAGAGATAAAATATCTAATAGCAGATTAGCGACTTATAAGTTTGCCGATTGTTTTATTTGTAGTTGATGAAAATGGTTTATATATTTGTCCCACAGAAAAAAGGTGATACCTTTTCGGGGTGTAGCGTAGCCCGGTATCGCGCCACATTTGGGATGTGGAGGTCGTAGGTTCGAATCCTGCCACCCCGACCGAAAAGCCTGCAAAGGCGGTCAAAACCCCTTAAATCGTATGATTAAGGGGTTTTTCTTTTTTTTCTTATCCCAATTTGTTCAAGTAAAACCAAAGAAAATGGGATCAATCTGAATCTTTTGGGGGATATAGTTTTTAAGCATACAATTTCATAATACGATACAAGAAGAATTACGTATCTCTGATATCCCGGAATACACTTCTGAAAGGTTTCAATTTTGCATTGAAGGACTCCGCCGAAGCATTGGTACTTTTGTTATCAAAGTAATGTAGGATATAGGGATGACGTGCAGCAATTGACTTGGCCACGCTTTCAAAAGATGCTATTCCTGAGGCTTTGAGCGTATCTCCGTTAAGTAGTAGCCGAGCATTGTAAGGGGACACATTCTTTACGTGTCTTGGCAATCTTCCTGCTTTCACCGGCATCTGTTTGGTAGTTGCCCGGATCAACTTTTCCCCACATTCACCTTCTCCGTTATCATTCCCTTGTCGTGCTTCGGTCGTGCTTCGGTCATGACCGAAGCACGACCGAAGCACGACAAGCACCGGACAACAGAATGCTAAAGAAAGGGGTGTGAAAAAAGTGAAGACACGGTTTAGAAAAGGTAGTATAGGGTGAGTTTCCTTTATCGTGCCGCTCAAACAGGTGGCATCTTTTAGTATAAATATATGAAATTATACCGCTAAGGGTAGAGTTGATCTTTATTGTGCTTGATGGCCTTGCCCCAGACGAAAGTGTACCGGTTTGCGTTGGTCTCGATCTTGGTGCCGTCGGTATACAGTTCTTTGACGCTTAGAAGGCTCTCTTCGCACAAGAGCAGAACAACCTGTGTGAAAATGGGCTTCAGATAGCCCTGCAGCCACTTTTCCCGGAACCGATTGATTTTGTGTTGTGGTCCGGACGGCTCATCCCTGCCAGCCACATGTAATGGATGTTCTGGGTAACGGCCTCTTCGATCCTGCGGCTGCTGTAAAGTTGTTGATATACGAATAAACCAGCATCTTGAGCAGCATCCGGGGATGGTAGCTCGATGTGCCATCGGGGCCTGTACTATCGTAAAAGTTCGGTGATGTCGATACGGTCTAGGATATCATTTTTGAGACAGTCTCTTTTCTCTTTTTGGACATATTTCGGGACGAAAGCCACTTGTTTTTCAACTTATTATTAAGCTAAGTAAGTTTAGCTTCCAATAGGCTCGTTAAGTATTTTTACTGAGAATTTATAAAAAATCCAGTGGACTGGGTGTCTTCTTCTTGTCAACATCGGTGATATGAGTGTAGATCATTGTCGTCTTGATGGACTCATGGCCCAATAATTCTTGTACAATACGGATGTCGATCCCAGACTGTATCAGATGAGTGGCATACGAATGTCTTAGTGTATGCACCGTGCCTTCTGTCTTAATATGTGCCTTTGTCAGTGCTTTTTTTAGTACCATCTGCACACTCCGCTCACCGTACCGCCCACCTTTATCGCCCTCGAAAAGATAATCTGTTGGTCTATAAACTTGATAATATTCACGCAAGACATGGAGTAGCTTATCCGGCAATGACACGATTCTATCTTTGTTACCCTTACTTTGGTTGATTCGGACAATCTGATCTGATGAGCGAATATCGTTAATCTTGAGATTTAACAATTCACTAAGACGTAATCCACAGCTATAAATAGTCATCAGCATCGCTTTGTGCTTGAGATTGCCTGTATTGTCCAATATACGGCGCACCTCCTCCTTTGAAAAAAACTTCGGTAATTTATGCTCGCCGCGTTTGGGTAAAAGATAATCCAACTTCATTTGTTGATTCAACAACAAAGCGTATGCCTTCTTAATTGCCCCCACCAATGAACGCTGATAAGAAGCACTTATATTCTCGTTCTTGACCTTCAAATTGATGAAACACTCAATCTCCTCGACAGGTATCAAAGCTAATTTATCATATTTCTGCATAGCATGCAAAAAGAGCTTCAGGTATTCCTTGTAAGACTTTATTGTACTAGCAGAATAACGTTGCAAGCGCATACGCTCAACAAATACAGTAACTATTCTTTCGCTATCCATACTTGACATAACAGTATAATCGTGATTTTGTTTCGCTAATTACTTATTTTTCAGATGTATCTTTTTGTATTACAAGTTTTTATTATATTTACTGGTATTTTTTACGCAATACCGATATAGAGAATATTTGGCGCAACGAATTGCGCTAAAAAAGTAGTTAGCGGTCATTGTAACGACATCCCGTGACTAACAAAAAAATTATAAATAAATTGAACAATAAATGAAAAGCAACAACAATCCAATTGTAATTTATAACGCTAAGACTATCGGCTCTTTTTTTCTTTTGGCTTTTATAGCCTATGGGTTTGGACGACACCTCTTTGAAAGTAAAATTGTTTCTGAAAAATATCTTGGTTCTGTGCTTATCATCACGAACTCAATTATGGTTCTCTTTATTGGTATATTATTGAGAAAAACTTTACAGAAATACAGCGTTTTAGTTGGGAATATTTATCTTTTTACCAGAATATTTGAGGCAACTGCTCTTGCAAGTATTGTATTGAATTTAATTCCTGCAGTTAGTGTTTCGTATAATTACGGATATTTAATTGCAATGCTTGTTTTAGGACTTGGTAGTATTCCAATGTGTTTGACATTATTCAGACAAAGACTATCGCCATCGTGGTTAGCAATTTGGGGAATGATAGGTTACGCTGTTTTTGCTTTTGGGTTTTTAATGGAGTTCTTTGGCAAAGAATGGAGTATGTATCTTCTTGCACTTGGTGGTTTATGGGAGATAACTTTTGCTATTTGGTTAATTATCAAAGGTGGACAAAACAAAGAAACAACGAACCGCTAACAGGGGTTTTGCAAAAAAGCGGGTTCAGTGCTAAATTGAACATTCGGAATTCTAATAAACATTTGTGCTAAATTGAACATTTGTGCTTCTAAATCCGCTTCTTCGCAAAGCCCCAAAACGTTATAGGCAAGCGTAAAGACGACACAATAACCATTAAACTGACAGAAATTATAGAAACGACAGGACAACATATAAACTTAACTGTGGACTTTTTGCTGACACGTCAGACCAACGCTTCATGTTTTATTTTTTTTGCCGACCCGCATTTTTTGAAAAATAATTTTAGCCAACCGCACATTGGCACATTTGGTTTTGCCCCGACACACAAAGCCGACCCTTCGGCAAAACCAAAAGAGCCACTTTTCCAACCGCCCCGTTAAAATCCTAACTTTGACACTATGAATCAACTCTTCAAAATATTTAAGGTGGACGAAGCGGAAGCAACTAAAATCGGTGCTTCGCCAGACGAGCCTCATCAACACGATTATGAGGAGTTAATTATTGGCATCGAAGGACAATTAGAACATTTTATTGATTTCAAGAATACTTTGTTGGAGACTCCTTTAATAAGTTTTGTAACAAAGGGAAAGGTGCACCGTGTGATTCCAAAATTGAGCAATGGTAAATGCAACATGTGGGTGCTTCGGTTTAAAAGCGAGTTCATTCCTGAAATTACTTTTCAGCTTTATGCCAATTACCACAACCACGCCATGCTAAAGTTGCCAAATGATAATTGTTTTAGTCGCTTAACAACCATTTGCGAAATCATAAACGGAGAAATGAAACAGGAGAATCCCGACTTGAGTGTAGTGAGGCATTTATTGAGTGCTTTGTTCAATATGATCGAATCGGAAAGAAACAAAATCACACCAAGTGATACCGAATTATCAACCACTCAAAACACAACGCTCCAAAACTTCTTGAAAATACTGGAAGAAAATTACCACAGACCGCTGGGTGTAGATTTTTACGCAGAAAAATTGTTTATGTCCACCAGAAACCTGAATCTCATCTGCAAAAATATTCTTCAGCAAACAGTAACCGAAATCATTGAAACAAGAAAACTGACAGAAGCTAAAAATCAATTAACGCATTCAGATAAGAACATTTCTGAAATTGGTTTTGACCTGGGATTCAATGAAAAAGCCCACTTCACCAATGTGTTTAAAAAACGAACCGGACAAACTCCTTCTGAGTTTAGGGATGAGATGAAAATGCTTCTTTCCTGATTTTACAACCCTTCTTCCAAATACTGTTACCAATTGCCCTTTAAATGATTGCACCTTTGTAGTGTCAAATTTAATTAATCATTTAAAAACATAAAAAAATGGAAACAGTAGCAAAAACAACAACAAAATGGGTTTTAGACCCAACTCACAGTGAACTTACTTTCAAAGTAAGACATATGATGATTACTAATGTAAAAGGTGAGTTCAAAAACTTCTCGGTAGTAGTCGATGGAGACGATATTTTAAAATCGTCATTAAATGTTAGCATAGACGGTTCGTCTATCAACACAAACAATAATGACAGAGATAATCATCTAAAATCAGCCGATTTCTTTGATGTGGAAAATCACAAAGAACTTTTATTCAAAAGCACTTCATTCAAACAAAAAGATGATGATGAATATGAATTGAAAGGTATTCTTACCATCAAAGGAAATAGTAAAGAAGTAGCTCTCGAAGTAGAGTTTGGAGGCATCAACAAAGACCCTTGGGGTAATGAAAAAGCTGGTTTTTCTGTAGAAGGAAAAATAAACCGCAAGGATTGGGGACTTAACTGGAACGCGGCTTTGGAAACAGGCGGGGTGTTGGTTAGTGAAGAAGTGAAAATCTTCGGTGAACTTCAATTTGTAAAACAATCTTAAAACAGTAAACAATGAAAAACAAAGTAATCATAATCACAGGTGCCGGGATGGGACTTGGATTAGCAACAGCAAAAGAACTGGCTTCAAAAGGGGCAAAACTTGTATTGGTTGACTACAACGAAAAAAGTTTGACTGATGCGAAAGCTGAAATCACTAAAGAATTTCCCGATGTAAAAATCATCATTGTAGTGGCTGATGTATCAAAAGAAGAAGCAGTGAAAAATTATGTAGATGAAGCGGTAAAAGCATTCGGCAGAATTGACGGACTATACAACAACGCAGGCATTGAAGGAAAGCAGGCAAGCATTACCGAATATGATGTCAATATTTTCAAAAAGGTAATCGACATTAACCTTATGGGTGTGTATTACGGATTACGTTATGTAATACCTGTGATGCAAAAACAAAAGTTTGGTCGCATTGTAAACGTAGCATCCGTTGGCGGTATTCGTGGGGTGCTCAACCAAATGCCGTATGTAGCAAGTAAACACGCAGTATCAGGTATGACCAAAAATACTGCTTTAGAATACGGCAGAGATGGCATTTTAACTAATGCCATTGCACCCGGAGCAATTTTAACTCCTATGGTTGCCGAGGCATTCAAACAGGTGAATCCTGAAAACCCGAAAGCCGCAGAAACCGAATATGCTCAACGCAACCCTACCAAACGCCTGGGACAACCACATGAAGTAGCCAAATTGGTTGCCTTCCTTTTGAGTGAAGATAACGGCTATGTAAGCGGACAAACCATTGCGATTGATGGTGGCGAATCAAACATTTATGGTAATTCATAAATAAATCCTTAAAGTCTTGTCATCAGTATTTGATGACAGGACTTCTAAATAAGAATTTCAATATGAAGTCACAATTAATTGCAATCATAAGTATTTTAATTTTTAGCAGCTCAAGCTGCCAATCTCAAACAACAAAAAAAATGACTGAACAAACTAATCCGCTTTTATGCGACATAGAAACAGGTATTTGTGAAATTCCGATAGGAAAAGAAAACGACAGCATCGCTACAATTACACAATCCTCTAAAAAGCCGGTAAAGGTTATTTATTATACCGACCCAATCTGTTCATCGTGTTGGGGCATTGAACCACAATTGCGAAAACTGAAATTGGAGTATGGCAATTCCATTGAAATAGAATACCGAATGGGCGGTTTATTACCTGATTGGAGTTACAATAGTGGGGGCATCAGCACACCATCTGATGTAGCTCATCATTGGAACGAAGTGAGTGCTCATTACGATATGCCAATTGATGGCGATCTTTGGCTGGAAGACCCATTGAATTCATCCTATCCACCATCTATTGCGTTTAAAGCAGCACAAGTACAAAGCGAGGAAAAAGCGATTTTATTTCTTCGTGAAATCAGAGAAATGGTTTTTCTGCAAAAGAAAAACATTGCCAAATGGGAACATTTAGAATCAGCAGCAAAAATAGTTGGGCTGAATATAGAACAATTTAAAACAGATTTTGAAGATAAAGCGAAGGAGTTGTTTCAGGAAGATTTGAAATTGGGAAAAGAGCTTGGCGTAAGAGGTTTTCCAACTATGTTTTTTGTGGACGATAAAGGAAATAAAGAATTCGTTTATGGTTCAAAACCTTACTCATTTTATGAAGTGGCAGTGTTGAAATTAGCTCCGAATACATTGAAAACTGAATACAAGAAAAGTTGGGAAGAATTGTTTGCCAAGTATTCAACACTTACAGCAAAAGAGTTTGCTGAATTGTCAGGAACACCAAGAAAGGAAAGTGAGCAAGTGCTAAATGATTTGGTTGCCAAAGGAAAATTGGAAAAACACACCACCAAGAACGGTTCATTGTGGAAATTAAAAAAATAAATTATGAAAACATACATCACCTTATCCGAAGCTATAAACGACCTAACAAAAAAAGGTTACACATTCAATTTCAACATATAACAAGATTGTATTTGGTGTGCAGAAAATAATATGCAACTGCAACCTGATGAATTTGAGATTGACGAAGTGTATCGTTTTCAGGAAATGTCGGATGTGGATAATGAGCGTATTTTATACGCCATTTCATCAACACAAAATAATGTAAAAGGGCTTTTGATAAACGCTTACAGCATTTATGCTGACTCCGCTTCAACAAAACTCATTGAAAAACTGAATAGCAGATAAACAAAAATTGAATGACATATGAAAAAGTTAACTACATATCTGGCAAAAAGTCAATTGCATTTCATCAACCTAACAAGAATATCCATATTCATAGTGATGGCTTGGATTGGCGGATTGAAAGCTTTTCAGTATGAAGCAGATGGCATTGTTCCTTTTGTAGCAAACAGTCCGCTGATGTCATTCTTTTATGCCAAAGACGCACCGGAATACAACGAATACAAAAACCCTGAAGGAAAAACCGTTCAAAAAAATATTGACTGGCACAAAGAAAACAGAACCTACATTTTTTCTTACGGTTTGGGAACTGTTATAATGATTATTGGAATTTCCACCCTGTTTGGAATCTGGTATGCAAAAATCGGTTTGATTGGAGGGCTACTCACCGTTGTAATGTCGGTAGTTACGCTTACTTTTTTAATTACCACACCCGAAGCATATGTTCCAAATCTTGGTGGAGACTTTCCAACACCACATCACGGGTTTCCCTACTTATCAGGGGCAGGACGATTGGTAATCAAAGACATCATCATGCTTGGCGCAGGATTGGTTATTGCTTCGGATAGTGCAAAACGAATATTGGGAAAATAATGGACAGAAAAACATTTATAAAATCACTGGCAATTTTGCCTTTAACAGCAGCAGCTATGAAATTAGACGTATTAAATAAATTAACAGAGCCTATGAGCAAAACGGCTAAAATGCCTGTGTTGTTTCTTGGTCATGGCAGCCCGATGAATGCCATTGAAGAAAATGAATTTGTAACAGGCTTTAGAAATATTGCTAAAGAAATTCCAAAACCCAATGCCATTTTATGTGTATCGGCTCACTGGGAAACTAAAGGAACTTTTGTAACAGCCATGCAAAATCCACTCACTATTCATGATTTTGGTGGCTTTCCAAAAGAATTATTTGCTGTGCAATATCCTGCTCCGGGGAGTCCTGATTTGGCTAAAGTAACCAAAACACTCATCACAAAAACCGAAGTAGGTTTAGACGATAAATGGGGACTTGATCACGGTGCATGGAGTGTTATCAAACATTTATATCCAAATGCAAATATTCCCGTCATTCAAATGAGCATTGATTATAGTCAAACACCACAATACCATTATGAATTAGCACAACAAATAAAATCGCTACGAGAAAAAGGTGTTTTGATTATTGGCAGTGGAAATATGGTTCATAATCTTGGATTGGTTGAATGGAAAAGATTAAATGAAACTTTTGGCTATGACTGGGCTCTGGAAGCCAACGAAAAAATGAAGAAGTATATTCAAAGTGGAGATCATAAACAATTAATCAATTTCCGTTCGCAAGGAAAAGCGTTTGATTTGGCTATACCAACACCTGAACACTATTTGCCGTTACTTTACTCTTTGGCATTGAAGGATGACAAAGACAATGTGAGTTTGTTTAACGATAAAGCTGTGGCGGGTTCCTTAACTATGACATCTGTAAAAATTGGATAAGCATTGGAATTTAGTTTCACTATTCTCTTAGACCTACTTGGTACATTTGCTTTCGCAATAAGTGGTATCAGGTTAGCATCAGGCAAACAAATTGACTGGTTTGGTGCATACATTATTGGCTTAGTAACTGCTATTGGTGGTGGAACACTAAGAGATTTATTGCTCGACTTGACTCCTTTTTGGATTCTGGATGCTAAATATTTCTTAACGACCGGAGTTGCTCTCATTGCTGCTCTACTTTTTAAAGACAAACTTTTCAAATGGGGCAGCACTTTATTTCTGTTTGATGCTATTGGTCTTGGTTTGTTTGCCATCGTTGGAATTACAAAAAGCATAGATGCAGGACTTCCTTTTTGGGTTTGCATTGTAATGGGAGCAATTACGGGTTCTGTTGGTGGAGTAATAAGAGATGTTTTATTGAACGAAGTGCCTTTAATTTTTAGAAAAGATATTTATGCTCTTGCTTGCGTTGCAGGTGGCGGTGTATATTTCCTTTGCATTTACTTTCACTTACCCACAGGTGTAACAGAAACCATTGCAGCTATGACTGTAATAGTTTTTCGATTGGTAGCTGTTAAATATCATATTCAATTACCAAAGTTGCAGCCATTAGACAGTAAATTCAAAGATAAATAATAGAGTCAACGCATTTTGCAAGCACAATTAAAACTGCACCAACCAACTCACATCCCTAGTTTTAATAGAACTTGCAAAGCCAACCCAAGACAAATATTGTTTTTAAAAAATTCCCAACGCTTAAAAAAAATAAAACACCCGACAAAAAAGTCCTCGACAATGACAGCAAAGTATGTCAAAATAACTGTTTATAGCCCACGACAGACAAGAACGCCAGCCTATAACAGCACCTACCCAAAAGTGGCGGTGACGTGCTTCGTAGGACAGTTTGTGTATATTTGAACAGCAGTTCTCCGAATGAAAGTTAGTGCGTAAAATCGCCACCTTCGGGTAGCTGCCAACCGTTACAGGCAAGCGTAAGAACAACCGTACTACTATCAACATTCACGACAAAACAGACAGTTTCGCTACAACTTGACACAGACAGACCCGAAAGGTTTTAAAAAATTTTCCCACCGCACATTTTAAAAAATAATTTCAGCCTACACACATTGGCACATTTGCAAACCGCACCAAGCCCACCCACCACCCAAAGTTTGAAAAGAGCCAATTTTACCTGCCCTAACAACAAATTCATTTTTTTTGTAAAAAACTTGTTGAATTAAAAAGTTTACTTACTTTTGCGAGTGAATACTAACTAACTTTTTTAATTTAAAAAGTATGCAAGAATTTACAGACAGACAAATTGAGATAATGGAAGCAGCAACAAACAGGATTTCAAAATTTGGAATTCAGAATTTGACCATTAAAACACTTGCCGAAGACATTGGTTTATCTGAACCCGCATTATATCGACATTTCAAAAGTAAAAATGAAATTTTGTTGAGCTTATTGTCGTATTTCAAAAGCGAAATGAAAAACCGCATTCAGTCTCTTCCCTTCAAACCAAACGATACGGAAGGTGATAAATTGAGAGCCATTTTCAATTCACAACTACAAACATTTACCAATAAACCGGCGATTGTCAGTGTGATTTTTGCAGAAAGTATTTTTCATTATGATGAAGGATTAAGTTATAAGGTTTCCGAGATAATGGACTTAATGTACCAATACGTCAATAAGAACATCGAAAAAGGACAAAAAGACGGAACATACAACAAACTAATAGGTGCATCTACGCTTACCACCATTATACTTGGAGGAATGAGAATGACGGTTTTGAAATGGAAAATTTCGGGGCATAAGTCTAACCTAATGAAAGACGGCACAGCAGTTTTAGAGGGAATTTTAAAAATGATAGAAAAGAAATAATCAGATTATGAAAAAAGTAATTGTATTTGGAATGAGTGTTGTGCTTTTGTGGAGTTGTAATAATTCTACTGAAAAATCAACAGCACATCAGGAAACCGAAAACCACGCAGGACATCATCACGATGAAAATTCAGATGCTATTGAACTCAACAATGGCGAAAAATGGCTTGTGAACGAAGAAATGAAACCCTTTGTATTGAAAGGTGAAGAATTGGTTAATGCCTATATTCAGGACGGAAAGACGGATTATAAAACGCTTGCCGAACAACTAAAAAACCAAAACAGCCAACTCATAAAAAGTTGTACAATGGACGGGAAAAGCCACGATGAACTGCACAAATGGTTGCACCCGCACCTTGAAATAGTTAAGGCATTAGAGAATGAAACAGATGCAACAAAAGCAAATGGATTTGTTTTGCAACTACAATATTCTTATCAGCACTATCATCAGTATTTTAATTAGTCTAAATATTTATTTGTATAAAATAAACAGAACGTAATGGTTGCTAATCAACACGTTTAAATAAATACATACCTTTGTAGTATGAAAAGATTATTGGTAATATTTTTTCTTTTTACCTTTCTGAGTGCAAATACGGCATTCGGAGAGGTACTGAAATTGCCAATGCTTGTACAACATTATTTGGAACATACCAATGAAGATAAAGACGTTACCATCTTCAATTTTTTAGTGCAGCATTATACGGGAGGGATCAATCACGACCATCGGGAAAACCACAACCACCACGACCAACTGCCGTTTAAGGCTATTGATGGTCACTTCTCGTCGGTTGTTTTCATTGCTGCATCGCCTTCTATTGTGATTTCTCACAACACTTTAGTTGTGACAGTTGTAAAATTACCTGCTTACAGCCAGCAAAACTATTCAAACACATATCTGAACAGCATCTGGCAACCGCCACGCTTTAGTTAATCATTTTTTGAATGAACGATAGGCTTTTTACTGTGCCTATCGCAATTGTACATTTCTCAAAACGATTAATTAAATGAATTATGCTGAATAAAATCATTGAGTTTTCAATAAAGAACAAACTCATCATTGGGCTGTTGGTACTTACCCTTATTGGTTACGGAATTTATGAAGTTAGAAAGCTTCCAATTGATGCCGTCCCCGATATAACAAACAACCAGGTGCAGGTAATTACGGTAGCTCCTGCATTGGGTGCTCCCGATGTGGAACGCCTCATTACCTTCCCTATCGAACAGGTCAACAACAACATTCCCGGACTGATAGAACTCCGCAGTTTTTCACGCTTTGGATTGTCCGTGGTAACGATTGTTTTTGAAGATGATAATGGCACTGAAAAATGAAAGTGAAGAATAAATTATTTCAAACAAAAAACTAAATTTTTCAATTATGAAAACAGATATCAAAATTCAATTTACGCTTATCCATCGCATTTTGCATTGGATAATGGCTTTTGCAATGCCTGTGTTATTTCTCACCGGTTTTCTTCGTATGAACTGGATGAATAAAAAACATATAATCGGTATCATCGAAAGTAAAACAGATTTATTAGCCAAAGAACAGTCAATGGAAATTGCTAAAAGCATTCTTGAGCCTATGTGGCAATGGCACGAAGTATTTGCACACATTATGATATTTTCATTCCTTGCAAGAATAATTTATATGTTGGCAAAAGGCATTCGTTTTCCAAATCCGTTTCAGCACAATCAACCGCTTAAAGAGCGGTTACAGGGTTTTACTTATGTGTATTTTTATCTTTTTGTATTCATTTCTGCCGTTACGGGTATTTGTATCAGACAAGGATTTTTTCCACAATGGAAAGAAAATATTGAAGCTGTCCATAAATGGGGTGTTTATTGGTTTCCTATTTTTATTCTATTGCATTTTGTGGGAATTGTCATTGCTGAATTATCCAGTAAAAAAGGAGTCACCTCAAAAATGATTGGTGGGGATTAAAGAAAAATTTTGATATTGATAAGCCAAAATACTTTACAATAATATAACCTATCGACCTTATATATTTTGGAAAAATATATATTAATTAAATGATTATGAACCGTAATAACCAATAATTTTAACGCAAAGATTTCATTAGTGAGCGAACATAACAACATCAAAGAAATTGCCCGACTTTTTCTGAAACTGGGATTTACGGCATTTGGTGGTCCTGCTGGTCATACTGCTATGATGCGGGAGGAAGTTGTAGTGAAAAGAAATTGGTTATCCGAGCAGCAATTTCTTGATTTGATGGGAGCTACAAATTTAATTCCTGGTCCCAACAGTACTGAACTCGCCATACATATTGGTAAAGAAAAAGGCGGCTGGAAGGGAATGCTTGTTGCCGGAAGTCTTTTTATTCTTCCTGCCGTACTTATCACGGGGATTTTTGCTTATTTGTACAAAATATATGGACAACTTCCTCAAGTCGAACCATTTGTTTATGGTATCAAACCCGCAATTATTGCCATTATTTTGGCAGCAGTCTATCCATTAGGCAAGCAATCTGTAAAATCTAAAGAGTTGGCTATTGTTGGATTATTGGTTTTAATTTTTTCATTTTTTGTGCAAAATGAAATCTTATTAATGTTTGGTTTCGGTTTACTATTTATGCTTTATAAATCACTTAAAGAGAAGCATACACTCAACAGTTTTTTCCCGATTCCGTTCTTGTCCATTCCCTTAATGACCACAATTTCTGTTACCAACCTCAAACTGTTTTGGATTTTCCTAAAGATAGGAGCAGTTTTGTACGGAAGTGGTTATGTGTTGTTTGCATTTTTAGATTCTGAACTCGTGACCACAGGTATTTTAAGTCGCCAAGAACTGATTGATGCCATTGCCGTGGGGCAGTTTACGCCCGGCCCCGTTACGTCTTCGGTTACATTTATTGGTTATCAAATCAATGGAATTTGGGGTGCAATTATCTCAACATTTGCTGTCTTTTTGCCTTCTTTTATTTTCGTCGCATTATTGAATCCAATTTTGAAATTTTTACGAAAATCAACACGTTTCTCTTCCTTTTTAGATGCAGTAAATATTGCTTCGGTAGCACTCATTATTTCGGTCTGCATCATTATGGGAAGAGAAGTAATAACCGACTGGCGGACGATATCCATTGCAATCATCAGCCTTTTTCTAACCTTTGGCTTCCGAAAAATAAGCTCCGTCGTTATCATACTTCTGGGGTCTTTGACGGGCTATTTATTACATCTAATATAATTAAAATATTGTTTTATGACACCCTATAACATTCCCAAACACCTGACCGGACTTTCGGAAGAGGAACTGAAAATCTCTCGTAGCCAATTCGGTTACAACCAGGCAGACAACATTAAAAAAAATATCTGGTACACGATGCTATTGGACATCCTGAAAGAGCCGATGTTGCTTTTGCTCATTGCCGTGGCGATTATTTATGTGATTGTGGGCAATTATTCCGAAGCAATTTTTATGTTGGGAGCGATTATAGCCGTTTCGGGTATTTCGTTCTATCAGGACAATCGTAGTAAAAAGGCATTGGAAGCCTTGGAAAAACTGAACGAACCGCTCAGTACCGTTATCCGAAATTCAAAAGTAATACGAATCCCTACCCACGAAATTGCCGTGGGCGACTTGTGCATTACCGAAGAAGGAAAGATGATCAATGCGGATGGTGAGATTGTGCACAGCAATGATTTTTCGGTCAATGAAGCATCGCTAACAGGGGAAAGCTTTTCGGTGTTCAAAAGTCAGGAAACCGAAGACCGGAAAGTATATAGCGGTTCGTTGACCGTTTCTGGACTGGCGGTTTTCAAAGTGGAAAAAATCGGTGCGGAAACCAAGCTGGGAAAAATCGGACAATCCATTCAGAACATCAAAGGAGAGCAATCTCCCTTACAAATTCAGATTACAAAATTTGTCAAATGGATGGCAATCATCGGCATTGTTGTTTTTTTATTAGTTTGGGCATACAGTTTTTGGCAATCAAGAGATATTATTGAAAGTTTATTGGTTGGACTGACTTTGGCGATGTCCATTTTGCCGGAAGAAATCCCTGTGGCTTTTACCACTTTTATGGCATTGGGAGCCTGGAAACTGATGCGAGAAGGAATTATCATCAAGCGAAGCAGTGTAGTAGAAACATTGGGGAGTACCACGGTGATCTGCGCAGACAAGACTGGCACCATTACCGAAAACTCAATGCACTTGAAAGCTTTGTTCGATTATAAATCCAACAATATTTTTGACGAAGCTGATTTTAACTCACCCGAACTTTCAGAACTCATTGCGTTTGCGATGTGGAGTAGTGAACCTGTTCCGTTTGATCCGATGGAGAAAACGCTGCATCAGGTTTATGAACAAACTCAAGCTGATGACCAACGGAAGAACTTCCAAATGATACACGAATATCCCTTGGAAGGAAAACCACCGATGATGACCCATCTTTTTGAAAATGGATTGGGAGAGCGAATAATAGCCGCCAAAGGTGCTCCCGAAGCCATACTTGCCGTATCCAATCTCTCAGAAGGCGAAAAAGAAAAAATGCGTCAGCATATCAGCGATTTTGGCAAACAGGGCTATCGGGTATTGGGTGTAGCCAAGTCAAATTTTGAAGAAAATGATTTCCCTGAAAAACAACGGGATTTCAACTTTGAATTCTTAGGATTTACCGTGTTTTACGACCCACCAAAGAAAAATATTCAGGAAGTATTCCAAAAAATATACGATGCCGGAATTAAAGTAAAGGTGATTACAGGCGATAATGCCGATACCACTAATGCTATTGCCCGGCAAGCGGGAATTATCAATGAAACTCCGGCTGTAAATGGCGCTGAAATTATCCACCACACCGAAACGGAATTGATTGAACTTTCAAAGAAAACAACTTTATTCACTCGGATGTTTCCCGAAGCAAAATTAGCGATGGTCAATGCGTTCAAAAAAGACGGCGAAGTCGTGGCGATGCTGGGTGATGGTGTGAACGATGCTCCTGCACTGAAAGCCGCTCATATTGGTGTAGCAATGGGAAGCAAAGGAACGGAAATAGCGAAAGCAGCAGCTTCATTAGTGATTACCAATGATGATTTGGACAAACTCATCACAGGAATTGCAGCAGGGAGACGAATTTATGCCAATATCAAAAAAGCCATTCAGTATATTATCTCCATTCATATTCCTATTATTCTGACCGTTTCGCTGCCTTTGTTTTTGGGTTGGATTTATCCTCATATTTTTACGCCGGTACATGTTATTTTTCTGGAGTTGATTATGGGACCCACCTGTTCCATTGTCTATGAAAATGAACCGATGGAAAAAGACACGATGCAACGAAAACCACGGAAAATGACCGAAACTTTCTTGAATTGGAAAGAATTAAGCATCAGCATTATTCAGGGATTGACCATCACAGCAGGTGTATTGTTTGCCTATCAATTTGCCGTTCAAAAAGGGAGCAGCGAAGAAACAACAAGGGCCATGGTTTTTACGACCTTGATTTTTGCCAATGTGTTTTTGAGCCTGGTCAATCGCTCATTCGTTTACAGTATGTTTGAGAGTTTCAAATACAAAAACCGTTTGTTTCCAGTTATCATCGGAACAACATTGATATTACTTTTCGCCATATTGTACATACCGATATTTGCCGGTTTCTTTCACGTAACCGGATTGAACATCCCAGAATTAGGAATGACATTTTTAATCGCAGCAACTTCAGTTTTGTGGTTTGAGATGTACAAATGGATAAAAAGAAGAAAGTAAATCAGTGATTTTTCAGAGAAAGGTATTGTTCTCTCTGAAAATATTTATACTTTTGCGAGTGAACACTAACTAACAAGTTTTAAAAATGAAAAGGTATGGCAGCATTTGAAAAAGAAACCGTATTCTCTTTAGAAGAGGCGATTGAATACACAGATGGCGGTGTAATTAGCAAACAGCTTACAAAAAGTAAAGCAGGAAATCTAACGCTTTTCTCGTTTGATAAAGAACAAGGTCTTTCGGAGCATAAAACTTCTTATGATGCGATTGCTCAAATCCTTGATGGTGAAGCAGAAATAACCATCAATGGACAACTATTTCATTTGGGCAAAGGGCAGGCTATTATTATGCCTGCGAACGTTCCACATTCCCTGAAAGCCATCGAACGCTTTAAAATGTTATTGACAATGATACGGCAAGAATAATTAAGATAATTAAAAACTAAACAAAAAAATTTACTCAATTATGTTAGTGAACGCTCGCAAACTATTTATTATTCCTCTGATATTTATCGGATGGAATACCGTTCAGGCACAGGAAGTCTGGACACTGAAACAATGTATTGATACAGCACAGGTCTATAACAAAACCCTGCAAATCAACAGAAACCATATCAGCATTAGCGAACAAAGGGAAAAAGAAGCAAAGGCCAATCTTATTCCGAAAGTTACAGCCAATGCCGATTACAAATATTTTATGGAATTGCCTACGCAATTAATGCCAATGAATGCACTTAATCCGCAAGCACCGGAAGGGCAATTTAGGGACATACAGTTAGAGAAAGCAAAAATTGTAAACGGTAAATCCGAAATCACTTTTAAAAACCTGCCCAAAGGAAAATATGCCGTGAACATTTTACACGATGAAAATAACAACAGTAAGATTGACAAAGGTTTACTCTTACCCAAAGAGGGAATTGGATTTTCCAATTATCAGACAATAGGATTAAGAAACAGACCCAATTTTTCTAAAGCAAGTTTTGAATTAAATGCAGACAAAACGGTTGAGGTAAAGGTAATTTATATGTAAGCCTTAAAGATAAGCGTAAGTACATTTACAATTCCCACGAGCAAACGCACAGGCCAAAAATTACAAAAGAACTTACGATTTACCCAACAGAAAATTATTTTTTTAAATTCCTTCCCTTCTAAAATCTTTTAAAACCGCAGACACACAACCGACACGGAAATGACAGCGAAACTCACGATAGAAAACGACTTGACAACACGAATGACAGAACGCCAGCCTGTAACATCGGTTTTGCAAGATAGCGGGCAAAAGTCTTCGATTGAAACTTTTGTGCTATATTTGAAGTTTTGGCTTCGTTTCAAAGTTAGTAATATAGATCCGCTACCTCGCAAAGCCGTTTCCCGTTACCTGCAAGCCTAAAAGACGACACAGCAATAATGAACGACAGAAATAAACATAAAGTGACTGGACAAATGAACCATCAGACAGCCGACCCAAAAGCCAACGCTTCTGTATTTTTATTTTTTCCCACCGCACATTTTTTAAAAACAATTTTAGCCAGCCGCACAAATGGCACATTTGGTTTTGCCCGACACACAAGCCGACCCTTCGCAAAACCAAAAGAGCCATTTTTTGCCAACCCACAATAGACGACTGAATGCAGAATTACATTAATCCAATAGAACTTTTAAATCTCGACACAGACATTCCAACTGGTGTTGACGGTCTGGCTATCCGCAAAGCAAAAAAGACTTTGTTGGCTGAAATTGAACTTAGCGACACTGATACAGTTATTCACAATGGTATTGAGCTAACAAAATCGGACTGTTTAAGAGCAATTGACGACCTAGACCACAAAGACAAAAGAGATTTTCACCTTTTTATTTATGAGAATTCTGATTTAAACCATTTTTTGACTTCAGGTGACTTAAATTTTTTCAAAACATTCAAAACAGAAAGCATTTATAAACTGCAAGATTTTATAGACTTTATCAGCCCTTACTTTTCTGTTCAGTACGCCAAAGCCTTATCAAAGAATTTCAAACTCAACAATTTCAATAATGTAAAATCTTTGCTTTCAGTAAAACCGATAGTTAATGATAGTTATATAGAAGATTGTTACAAATCAACTTATGCAACACTAAAGGAAATTGAAAATGAAATAATCAAAATCACAAAAGACATTGAGTTTAAAAAAAGTGAACACATTAAAGATAATTTTAGCGAATTACCAAAACTCATCAAACAAAAAGTAAATGTAGATTTAATCAATCTTCTGCCATCGTATTTTCAAAGTTTAAGAAATCAATTTGCTCAATCAGTTAGGAATTTGGCTCGTGATATAAATAATGACCCATACAACCTATACAAACCTGCATTTGAAATTATTGAAATTGCGAATGCAATTCAAACAGATGGACTAGTCAAACAGACTATTACAAAAGGGTATTATACCATAAAAAAGAATTATGAAGATAGCATCCCCAAATCGGTAAAAAATAGCAATCAGCAGCCAACCCCAACTAAAATAACTCCAGTAGAAATTGAGGACGAAGACGAAGATGATGAAGAAAATGAGACAACCGAAGTAATTGAAGAAAAAAAGGAAAGCAAAAACATTGCATACTGGTTGTAAATCGTCAGCAAAAAGTGGACACGATATTTTAAAAACTTAAGGAGTGTTTTCATCAAAAACGTTAGATTTAATTATGGGAACATCAAAGAAGAAGAGCACGGAATCATTTGTAAAAGA
>PJTO01000300.1_pt1 | contig 31705 bp, 21 predicted proteins | sample 1512101 | NCBI WGS metagenome assembly PJTO01 (sample SAMN08177690, study PRJNA422409) | Soil metagenome, whole genome shotgun sequencing project.
ACGTCCAGCCGCCCGCGTCGACACCGCGACCGGTGAGCGCGAGGCCCGCGGTCGTGGCCGTGCCCGAGAACGCGACGTTCGACGCCTTGAGGTCGGCGACGAGGCGCGGCGCCGCCTGGACGGGCACGCGCAGCTCCTGGTCGTCGGTCGTCGAGGTCAGCACGACGCGACCCGAGAGCGTCGTGACGTACTCGCGCGGGAGCCCGAACTGCGCGAGCTCCTGCGTCGGGTCGATCTCCCGCTCGAGCGTCGCCGGGTCGACCGTGAGGGTCAGCGTGAGCGTGGACGCCCGGCCGGCCGGGACGGTGACCTGCGACGGCGAGACCGTGATGCCCGCGCCGCCGGCGGTGGACGCCGCGACGAACGCCGTGTCGTACGTGCGGGCCGACGAGCCGAAGTTGCGCACGGTGACCGTGGCCTTCTTCGTCACGACCTGGTCCGCCACGTCGACGACGCCGAACGCGACCGACGTGAGCTCCTCGTCCTGCGAGGCGTACGCGATGACGTCCGTCTCGACCGCGGCGAGCGCGTCCACACGGCCGGAGCCGACGCGCTCGGGGCCGTAGGCGATGCCCGCGCCGTCGGCCTCGGTGGTCACGTCGTGCGTCGCGGTGTTCATGACGGCCGCCTTGACCTGCTGGGCCGTCCAGCCCGGGTGCGCCGCCCGGACGAGCGCGGCGATGCCGGCCACGTGCGGGGTCGCCATCGACGTGCCCGAGAGCACGTGCCCGGCAGCACCGCCGCCGGACGCGGCCGACAGGATGCCCGTCCCGGGCGCGGCCACGTCGGGCTTCACGATGCCGAGCGACCCGTGCACACCGCGCGACGAGCCCGAGTTGAGCAGGTCGCCCGCCCCGGCCTGCGTGCCGCGCATCGCGAGGCTCGGACCGATCTGCAGCCGCAGGGAGCCGGCCTCGATCTCGCTCATGAGCGCCTCGGTCGAGGACTTCGTGAGCTGGATGCCAGGGATCGCGGCGTTGCCCGAGATGCCGGCGGAGAACACGTCGACGTCGGTCGGCAGCACCACACCGGCTGCGCCGGCGTTCGAGGCGTTCGTGAACCGGGCGACCGAGCCGCACACGCGCGCGGGCGTCTCGTCCCACCACAGGTACACGATCCGGCCGGCGACGGCCGCGGCCTGCTCGGGCGTGAACGGCGTGCAGCCGTCGAACCTGGCGCCCAGGGACACGACGGGCGCGGTCACGTCGGCACCGCCCGAGTACGCGATCGAGTTCTGGCCGGCGAACGTCTGGCCGCGGAGCGCCGCGGCGTCCGCCTCGATGACGCGCGCCGCGTCGAGCACGGGGGCGCCGACCGAGTTGGCGACCGTGAGCGAGCTCGCGGCGTTGCCAGGTGCGCCGCCGACGTCGGTGATGTCGCCCGCGTTGCCGGAGGCCACCGCGACGACGACGCCGAGCTTGGTCAGCTCGTCGACGAGCAGGTTGTCCGGGTCGTCGGCCGGGGAGCCGTCCGAGCCGAGCGACATGTTGACGACGTCGACGTGGTCGGACAGGTCGCCGTCGCCGTTCGGGTCCGCGGCGCGGTCCAGGGCGAGGCTCGTGAGGTTCGTCGAGCCGCCGATGTCGCCGAAGACCTTGAACGCCCAGACCGTCGCGCCCGGCGCCGAGCCGGGGCCGATCTGCCAGTCGGAGACGTCCGTGAGGTCGTCGTACCCGCCGGTGAACGTGGTGCCGCTCTCCGTCACGCCGTACCCGGCGGCCGAGCCGGCGACGTGCGTGCCGTGGCCCGAGTTGGGGGACGTCGACAGCGAGTCGATGGGGTTCGCGTCGGGCGTCGGGACGTCCGTGGAGCCTGGCTCGTCGAGGCTCGCGTCGTACAGCGGCCCGGCGAAGTCGTAGCCGCCCGCGTACTTGGCCGCGTCGAACCACGCCGGGTCCACGGCCTGCGTGCCGTCGTCGCCGTACGCGGCCTCGTACGCCGCAAGGGTGCCCGCGCCGCCGAAGTCGGCGTGCGTGTAGTCCAGGCCCGTGTCGATCACGGCGATGCTCACGCCGTCGCCGGTCTCGCCCGTGTCCTGCCACGTCGCGAGCGCGCGCGTGAAGTCGACCGTGTTCGCGTTCGACGGACGCTTGGTCGCCACGCGGTAGATCGCGGTGACGTCGTCGGACGCGGCGAGCGCCGCGATCTTCTCGGCGTCGCCGGTGACGAGCGTGCCCGCGATGAGGTTCGTCAGCGTGCCCAGGCGCTTGGGCGTGGCCGAGCCCGCGTTCTTCGCGGTGAGCTCGGTCGGCACGACGTCGGCCGCGAGGTCCTCGGCAGCGGCGGCGGCCTCGAGGACGGCGTCGGCGCCCTCGTCGGCGACGTCGACGCCCGCGTCGGTCGCGAGCTGGACGAGGGCCGTGATCTGGCCCTCGTCACCGGTGACGCCGATGCGCTTGCGGGCCTCGGCGAGCGTGGTCGAGGACAGTGCGGGGTCGAGGCGCGAGGCGGCCGGCCCCGCGTCGGAAGGCGCAGCGGTGGCGGACGTGGCGAGCAGCGCGCTGGTCAGCGCGACCGACACCGCCGTGGTGGACGCCAGGAGTGAGCGCCGGACTGGTCGTGACATGCGTGTCCCTTCGTGTATCCCTCGGGGCGCCCCGCGACCCGATCTCGACGAGGGCGCGGTGCGGAGCGTGGGGCGCACGTTACTGACCAGTAGGACGATCGAGGGGCGAGTTCACCTGATCGCAACGAAGTCGCGGCGAGATGGCGGCAACATCCCGAGGGGTGGACATCTCGCCCCGGCGACGACGCCCTGAACAGGGGCGACGACGAAGGTGTGGACGGTGACGACCGTGCGCGTCCGGGTGGCCGACAATGGTCGGCGATGATCACCGTGAGCACCGACGGCTCCTGCCTGCGCAACCCCGGGGGTGCGATCGGGTGGGCCTGGGCCAACCATGACGGCACGAGCGCCAGCGGCGGCGAGACGTCCGGCACCAACCAGATCGCCGAGCTGATGGCCGTGCTCGAGGCCGTCCGGGCGCACCCCGGCGACGAGCCGCTGCGCATCGAGGCCGACTCGCAGTACGCGATCAAGTGCTCGTCGGAGTGGGTGCACGGGTGGCGGCGCCGCGGCTGGCGCACCGCGGGCGGCGGCCCGGTGCAGAACCTCGCGCTGGTGCAGGCGATCGACCGCGCCATCGCGGAGCGCTCGGGCCCCGTGACGTTCACGTGGGTCCGCGGGCACCGCGGGGACCGGTTCAACGAGCGGGCCGACGAGCTCGCAGGCATCGCCGCGCGCGCCGCCCGCGACGGGCTCCTCCCGCGTCCCACGACCGTCGCCGACGCCGCGACCCGGCCCGACGGGGCGGCTCAGCCCGCTGCGCGCGGGCTCGTCGTCGACACGCTGTTCTGAGCGGGCTCGTCCTCCTCTGACCGGTCTCGTCTTCTGAGTCGGCTCGTCGCGCGAACGCCCGGGCCGGGGCCCCGCACGACGGCGGGGCGCCGCGGCCGTGGCCACGACGCCCCGCCGAGGGCGTGCTCGTCAGGGCGACCGCGTCAGCGGCGGACCGTGAACGTGACCGAGCCCTGCGAGGCCTCGGTCGACTTGCTGCCGGCGTAGCTCGCCGTCAGCGTGTGCGGGCCCGGCGCGAGATCACGCGGGAGCGCGATCGACACCGTGCCCGTGAGGCGCTGGACCTTGAGCGTGCCGGTACCGATGACCTTCGTCCCCTCGGTCAGCGTGACCGTCCCGAACGGGGCCGCGGTCGCGCCGGTCACCGTGACGACGGCCTGCGACGCGCCCGGACCGCCCGGGTACGGCTTGCCGCCGCCGCTCGTCGTACCCGACGTCCCGGAGCGGACGGAGGCACCGGTCACCGTGACCTTCGTCGTCGTCGCCGACTTGGCGACCGTCACCGGGACCGCCGCGGACACCGACGGCAGGAACGTCGAACCCCTCGCCGGGACGAACGACGCGGTGATCGAGTGCGCGCCGAGCCCGAGCTGCACCGACGCGGTGGCCGCGCCGCGCCGGACGTCCGCGACGGCGATCAGGTGCGTGCCGTCGCGGAACGCGACGGTGCCCTTCGCCGACGGCGGCGTGAGGCTCGCCTTGAGGAGCGCCTTCTCGCCGTACGACGTCCCGCCGACGACCGACAGGGTCGTCGTCGTGGCGGTCGGCAGGGTCGCCTTGACCACCTGGACGCGCTTGCCCGCGACGTTGTGGTGCTGGAACACCAGGAGCTCGGCCGAGGCTGCGCTCGCGGAGCGGTGCACGGGGATGGTGACCCCGCCGGCGCCGTTCGTGGAGATGAGCGAGTCGCGGTCGTTCTCGAACCAGAACGGCGGGGCGTACGGGTCGACCGTGAACGGCTCGGCCTCGTCGACCACGTCGTCCTTGCCGTACGGCGAGTACGTCCAGACGGTGACGGTCGGGGTGGCCCCCGGCTCGATGCCGACGGCACCGAGGCTGATCGGCGCGACGAGCACGTTGTTGTCGAACACGCCCGTGTCGACGTCGCCGAGCTCGTTGTTGATCGGCTCGATGTCGACCGCCGGGTTCGACGCGGGTGCGTGCAGGTCGAACGTCGAGACGACCGTGAGGTCGATCGACGGGTCGAGCTTCCACACGTACGACTCGAGGTCGTACGTGCCGTCGCCGTCGACGTCGGTGTCGATCACGGGGATGACGGCCTGGCCGAGCGAGGCCCAGTCGCCCTGCGTCGCGACACCGATGTTGAGCAGCCCGTACTCCTGCGGGTCGGCGCCGAGCGCCTCGACGTAGGGAGCGGTCGAGGACCAGCCGACGTACCTGATGTCGCCGGACGCGAGCGCCGAGGCCGACGTGGTGAGCGTCGGGTCCTCCTCGAGCTGGGGGCTCGTCGTGCCGAGGATCAGGGGCGTGGTGAGCGACTGCCAGCCGCCCGAGGACACGCCCGTGCCCGTGAGCGCCAGGCCCGCGGTCGTGGACGTCCCGGAGAACGTGACGTCCTTGGCCTTGAGGTGCGAGACCAGACGCGGCGCGGCCTGCACCGGGACGCGCAGGTCCGACGCGGCGGTGCGCGAGTCGAGGACGACCCGACCGGTCAGCCCCGCGACGTACTCGCGCGGCAGCCCGGACTGCACCGAGGCGGACGTGGGGTCGATGTCACGCTCGAGCGTGGCCGGGTCGGCCTTGAGCGTGACCGTGAGCGTCGTGGAACGGCCCGGCGGCACGTTGACGCGCGTCGGGTGGACCGTGATGCTCGCGCCGCCCGCGGTGGACGCGGCGACGAACCCCGCGTCGTAGCTGGCGAGCGTGCGGCCGGTGTTGCGCACGGTCACCTTGGCGGTGCGCACGACCGTCTTCGGGCCGACGTCGACGACGCCGAACGCGACCGACGTGAGCGCTGGGTTCTTGGCGTTGTACGCGAGGACGTTCGTCTGCACGGCCTGCAGCGCGTCGACGCGACCGGCGCCCACCCGCTCGGGTCCGTACGCCAGACCGGTGCCACCGGGCTCGGTGGTGACGTCGTGCGTCGCGGTGTTGACCACGGCGGCCTTGACGTCGGTCGCCGACCAGCGCGGGTGCGCGGCGCGGACCAGCGCGGCGATGCCCGCGACGTGCGGTGCGGCCATCGAGGTGCCCGACAGCAGCTGGCCCGCCGTGCCGCCGCCCGAGGCGGCCGACAGGATGCCGGTGCCGGGTGCGGCGACGTCGACCTTGGCGATGCCGAGCGAGCCGTGCACGCCGCGCGACGAGCCGTCGTTCAGCAGGTCGCCCGCGCCCTCCTGGCTGCTCGACTGCGCGAGGCCCGGGCCGATCGTCAGCGACAGCGTGCCCGCCTCGATCTCCGGCAGCAGCGCGTCGGTCGACTGCTTGGTGAGCTGCGCGCCGGGAATCGTGGCGTTGCCCGCGATGCCTGCGGCGAAGACCGCCTGCTCGGTGGGCAGGACCACGCCGACGGCGCCCGCGGCGGTCGCGTTGTTGAAGCGGACGGCCGATCCGCACAGCCGCGCGGAGTCGTCGTCGTTCCACCACAGGTACGCGATCTTGCCGGCGACGAGCGCGGCCTGCGCCGCGGTGAACGCCGTGCAGCCGTCGAAGTCGGCCGCCACGTAGGCGACCGGGGCGGTGACGTCCGGCCCGGAGTACGCGACCGAGTTCTGCGCCGCGAACAGCTTCCCGACGAGCGAGGCGTCGGAGGCGGCCGTGACCTTGACGGCGTCGAGCACCGGGGCGCCCACGGAGTTCGCGACCGTGATCGCGCTCGCGGCGTTGCCCGGCGAGCCGCCGATGTCGGTGATGTCGCCCGCGTTGCCCGAGGAGATCGCGACGACCACGCCGAGCTTGGTCAGCGCGTCGATGAGGGCGTTGTCGGGGTCGTCGGCCGGGGTGCCGTCGCTGCCGAGCGACAGGTTCAGGACGTCGACGTGGTCGGACAGGTCGCCGTCACCGTTCGGGTCCGCGGCACGGTCGAGCGCGAGGCCGGTGAGATCGGTCGAGCCGCCGATGTCGCCGAACACCTTGAACGACCACAGCTGTGCGCGGGGCGCGGCGCCGGGGCCGATCTGCCAGTCGGAGACGTCGGTCAGCGTCGAGTAGTCGCCGTCGAACGTGCTGCCGGTCGAGTCGACGCCGTAGCCGGCGGCGGTGCCGGCGACGTGCGTGCCGTGGCCCGAGTTGGGGGACGTCGACAGCGAGTCGATGGGGTTCTCGTCGGGCGTGGGGACGTCCGTGGAACCGGGCTCGTCGAGGCTCGCGTCGTACAGCGGCCCGGCGAAGTCGTAGCCGCCCGCGAACTTGGCCGGGTCGTAGGAGCCCGCGGGGATCGGCTGGGTGCCGTCCTCGCCGTACGCGGCCTCGTACGCTTCGACGGTGCCCGCACCGCCGAAGTCGGCGTGCGTGTAGTCCAGGCCCGTGTCGATGACGCCGACCGAGACGCCCTCACCGGTCTGGCCGGTGTCGTGCCACGCCTGCAGCGCACGCGTGAACGTGACGGTGTTGGCGTTCGTCGGGCGCTTGGGGACGACGAGGCGGATCGCGGTGACCTTGTCCGACGACGCGAGCGCCCGGATCTTGGCGGCGTCGCCGCTGACGAGCGTCCCGGCGATGAGGTTGGTGAGGGTGCCGAGCCGCTTCGGTGCGGCGCTGGCGACGTTCTTCGCGGTGAGCTCGGCCGGCACGACGTCCTGCGCGACGGCCTCCGTCTGCGCGGCGGCGTCCTGCACGGCGTCGGCACCCTGGGCGGCGACCTCGACGCCCGCGGCCGTGTCGAGCTCGACGAGCGCGGTGATCCGACCCTTGGCACCGACGATCCCGGCGGCCTTGCGCGCCTCGTCGAGCGTGACCCTGCTGAGCGCGGGGTCGATGCCGTGGTCGGACGGGGCGGGTGGACCGGGTGGCGCGGCGGTGGCCGACGAGCCGAGGAGCGCGGTGCTGAGGGCCACCGCGAGCGCGGTGGTGGAGGCGAGGACGGATCTGCGTGACATGTGCACCCCTGGAGTTGTGGGTTCTCACGGAGCGTCCGTGGGACCGTCGGGCTGACCGTTGCCCTCGTCGGCGGAGACCACGCACGCCCGACGCACGCTACTGACCGGTACGCCCCACGTCATCCGGTACGACCGAATTGGTGGCGGCGCTCATCGAACGCCCCGCCGGGGACCGGCGCGCCGGCGCGCCCCTCAGCGCAGCGGGACGAACGCGTACGACCCGTGCGTCGTGTCGCTGACCTGCCCGTCCGCGACGACGAGCAGGTGCATCGTCGACCGGATCGGCAGCACCAGGCGGCCCGGGTCGGCCAGCATCCCGACGAGCTCGTCGGGGAGCGTGCGCGCGGCCGCCGAGACGAGGATCCGGTCCCAGCCGCCCGGGCGAGAGCGCCCGACGGTCCCGGGCGGCGCGATCTCGAGCCGCGCGCGAGGGGTCGCACGGCCGGCGCCGGCCGGGGTCCCCAGGTACTCGGCGACGTTCGCCGCGCCCCAGACCGCGAGCTCGGGGTCCAGCTCGAGACCCAGCACGTCGCCGTCCGGTCCGACGAGCCAGGCGAGCAGTGCCGTCGTCCACCCCGAGCCCGCGCCCACGTCGAGCACGCTCGCACCCGGCGGGACGTCCAGCAGGCGCAGCATCGCCTCGACCGTGCTGGGCTGCGAGCCCGTCGAGCCGTGCCACAGCGGGAGCGCGCGGTCCTCGTCGGCGTGCGCCCGCTGCGCGCGCGGCAGGAACTGCACCCGCGGCACCGCCCGCAGCGCCTCCCGTACCCGGTCCTCGCTCATCCGATGGTCACCCGGCCGTCGTCGTGCTCGTCGCGCCCGCCCCGCCGCGCCGCTGCGCGGCCGTGCGCGCGGTCGGCCGTCCTCAGCACCGACACTAGGCGCGTGAGTGATCCCCGGCCCGCGACACCGTCGTCGCCCCCCGGCCCGACCACGGCCCGTGCCGCGGCCCTCGACGCCGACGTGATCGTGGTCGGCTCGGGCTTCGGCGGTTCGGTCGCGGCGCTGCGGCTCACCGAGAAGGGCTACCGCGTCATGGTCCTGGAGGCCGGGCGGCGGTTCACGCCCGAGACGCTGCCGCGGACCTCGTGGGACGTGCGGCGGTTCCTGTGGGCGCCGCGGCTCGGCTGCACCGGGATCCAGCGCATCCACGCGCTGCCGGACGTGCTCGTGCTCGCGGGCGCCGGGGTGGGCGGCGGCTCGCTCGTCTACGCCAACACGCTGTACGAGCCCGAGCGTGACGAGTTCTGGGACGACCCGCAGTGGGCCGGCATCGCCGACTGGCGCGCCGAGCTCGCGCCGCACTACGACCAGGCGCGGCGCATGCTCGGCGTCGTCGAGAACCCCGCGACGACGCCGGCCGACGAGGTCGTCCGCGGCGCCGCCGAGGAGCTCGGGGTCGCGGGCACGTACCGGCGCGCACCCGTCGGCGTGGTGTTCGGGCGCGAGGGCCGGGTCGAGCCGGGGACCGTGGTGCCCGACCCGTTCTTCGGGGGCGTCGGGCCCGAGCGCCGGGGCTGCACGCAGTGCGGCGCGTGCATGACGGGCTGCCGGTTCGGGGCCAAGAACACGCTCGAGACCAACTACCTGCCGCTCGCGGAGCGCGGCGGCGCGCGCGTCGTGCCGCTCACCACCGTGACCGCGGTGCGCCCGGCCGACGACGGCACGTGGGAGGTCGACGTCGTCGCGACCGGCCGTCGGCGTCCTCGTCGGACTGCTCGTCGGACTGCTCGTCGGACTTGTCGGACCCTGCGGGCCGGGCAGGTGGTGCTCGCCGCGGGCGCGTGGGGGACGCAGGACCTGCTGCACCGGCTCAAGGCCGACGGCGTGCTGCCCGCGCTGTCCGACCGGCTCGGGCACCTGACGCGCACGAACTCCGAGGCGCTCGGCGGTGCGGTCGCGCGGTGGCGCGACCGGCGGACCGGGCCGGACCTGACCCGCGGCGTCGCGATCACCTCGTCGATCTGGCTCGACGAGCGCACCCACCTCGAACCCGTCCGGTACGGCCGCGGGTCCAACCTCATGGGCCTGCTGTCGACCGTGCTCACCGCGGGCCCGACGACGGGCGAGCGACCGACCGGTGCGCGGGTGCGCCACGGAGGGCGCTGGTGCGCCGCGGCCCTGCGCCACCCCGGCCAGATGGGCTCGCTGCTGCTGGGCCTGGGCTCGTGGTCGCAGCGCACCGTGATCGGGCTCGTGATGCAGACCGGTGCGGCCTCGATCGTCGTGCAGCCGCGGCGGACCTGGCGCGGGCGCGTGCGCCTGACCTCGACGCCGGGCGACGGCGAGCCCAACCCCACGTGGATCCCGCAGGCGCACGACGCGTACCGCGCCATGGCGCGCCAGCTCGGCGGGTTCCCCGCCTCGAGCGTGGCCGAGGTGGTGGACGTGCCCATGACGGCGCACTTCATCGGCGGCTGCACGATCGGGCGCTCCGCGGCCGACGGCGTCGTCGACCCCTATCACCGCGTGCACGGCTACCCGGGGCTGCACGTGCTCGACGGGTCGACGATCTCCGCGAACCTCGGGGTGAACCCGTCGTTGACGATCACCGCCCAGGCCGAGCGCGCGTGCGCGCTGTGGCCCAACCGGGGCGAGAGCGACCCGCGGCCGCGACCCGGCGAGCCGTACGTGCGGTTGGCGCCGGTACCGCCCGCGCGACCCGTGGTGCCCGCGCACGCCCCGGCGGCGTTGCCCAGGCACTGACGGGTCCTTCACCGCACCCGTCTTTCACCAGACCCGTCCTTCACCGCACCCGACGCTCGTGCACGTGCCGGTGGCCGCGGCGCTCCGGGCGTCGGCGACATGGAAGCGTGTGCACGATTCGTCCGACGTGTCCGGTCTGCGCAGGTCAGCACGGCGTGTCGCGGCTCCTGTGGTCGCTGTCACAGCCTCGTCGGAGCGGGTGAACTTGTGTGTCGGAGACGTGAAGACGCCCGTCGAGGGCCTGCGGCGAGCCCGTGTCCGGTATGCGGAAAGTGCTCCGCAGGGCCCTCGGCGCGCATTCGGGACGTGACCAGGAGGGACGTCCGTCGGTCGCTCCGGAGGCGTTCCGCCGCCTGATCGCTGCCCGGTTGGGCGTTGTGTCGGACATGTGCGACTGCGCCGGCCAAGCCTTGCAGGACCTTGACGGATCTCAACCTGGACATCCCGCGAACGCTCCTTAGCGTGGAGATCGATGACTGACGAGCCGCAGCGCCGGCGTACGTCCGGAGGCGGCCGCCACGCGGCAGCAGAGCGGACTCGCACGCGCCCCACCACCCGCATGACCCCCAGCCGACTGGCGAAGGGGTTCGTCGTCGTCGCCCTCACGGCGGCGTTCGGCGGATTCGTCTCGCAGAGCACGGCCGCGAACGAGCAGGACCGCACCGCGATGCGCGACGCGCGAGCCGCCGTCGCCGACGCCGCGCTCGACGCCGTGCAGACCGCGCGCGCCGCGACCGACGCGGCCGAGGTCGTGACCCCCGACGACGACACGCTCGACGAGCTCGACGCCGCGACGGCCGAGCTCGAGGACCTGCTCGACGAGGCCGGCGTCCTGCGGGCGCGGTCCGCCGATGCCCCGTCCCGCAGCGGCGACCGCACCGCCGACGGCACCGCTGACCGCACCGCTGACCGCACCGCCGACCGCACCGCCGCGACCGAGCGCGGCGCCGACGGCTCGGCCACGACGCCCTCCGACGACGCCGCCTCCGACGGTGCCGCGACCGCTGAGACCGCGACGGACGCCCCGGCGCGTGTGCCCGGCCTGCTGAGCGCGTCCGAGGACCGCCTCGCACCGGCCGCCCCCGACGCCACGACGACACCCGACGCTGCGGCCACGGCCCCGGCCGACGACGCCACGGCTCCGGTCGACGGCGCGACCGCCGAGCCGACCGCCCCGGCCGACGGCGCGACCGCCGAGCCGACCGCCCCGGCCGACCCGGCCGCAGACCCCGGTGCCGCGGACCCGAGCAGCGCAGCCGACCCGAACACCCCCGCCGAGGTCGTCGACCCGGCCGACGAGGTCGTCGTGCCGCCCGTCGCCGGGCCCGAGGACGAGACGACGCGCAAGATCCGCGAGGCGGTCGCGCGAGTCGTGGAGCTCAGCAGCGAGGTCGCCGAGACGACCCAGGAGACGCGCGAGCGCATCGCCGCCGAGCAGCAGGCCGCAGCCGAGAAGGCGGCCGCCGAGAAGGCCACCGCCGAGGCCGCGGCGAAGGCCGAGGCGGAAGCCGCCGCGAAGGCCGCCGCGGAGGCCGCCGCCGCCAAGGAGGCCGAGCGTGCCGCCTGGAAGCAGTCGCTGCTCGGCTACGCGAACGGCCAGATCCCGTCCTCCGCGCTGTGCGCCCCGTCGTTCGACTCGAGCGCGCTGCTGCGGTGCGACGCCGCCGAGGACCTCGACGCGCTCGACGCCGCGTACCACGCCGACTTCGGCGTGCACCTCGCGATCTCCGACTCCTACCGCTCGTACGGCAACCAGGTGAGCTGCCGCGCGCGCAAGGGCTGGCTGTGCGCCCAGCCCGGCACGTCGAACCACGGGACCGGCATCGCCGTCGACCTCGGCGGCGGCATCCAGGTGTTCGGCACCAAGCAGCACGCGTGGATGCAGCAGCACGCGGGCGAGTTCGGGTGGGTGCACCCGGCGTGGGCGCGGGCCGGCGGCAGCAAGCCCGAGGCGTGGCACTGGGAGTACACGCGCTGAGCCGCGGAGGTCCGGTTGCCGTGGCGCGCGAGAGCGAGCGCCCGGTGCGCCGGCCGCGCAGGCAGTCGGCCGCCCGTGCGTGTCCCGCTCTTCACCCAGCCTGGTAGTGGCCAGCTGCACCTAGCATCGGTCCATGCCTGCACCGGGTCGTGCCTGGCCGCTCGTCGGCCGCGCCGCTGAGCTCGACGACCTCGAGGCCTACCTGACCGAGGCCACCGACGGGCCGGGCGGCGCCGTCCTGCTCGAGGGTGAGGCCGGGGTCGGCCGCACGAGCCTCGTCGAGGCGCTGCAGTCGGGCGCCCAGCTCCTCGGCATCCGCGTGTGCGGCGGCGCCGACGCGCTCGACGAGCTGCGCCGCCCGTGCGTCGACGGGTCCGCGCGGCTCGTCGTCCTGGAGGACGTGCACTCCTGGGACGACGACGAGCTCGCGGGCCTGGCCGCCGCGTCGGGCGACGGCTTCCCGCCGCGCACGCTCGTCGTGCTGACCCTGCGCCCGGTGCCGCACCGCCCCGCGGTCACGCACGTCGTGAGCCGGTGGACGCGCGCCGGCGCCCGCTACCTCGAGCTGCGCCCGCTGCCGACCGCCGCGGCCGTCGAGCTCGCCGAGGCCATCGTGGGCGCGAGCCTCGGTCCGTCGCTGCGCGGAGCGATCTCGACCGCGGGCGGCAACCCTCGGTTCGTCGTCGACGTGGTCACGACCGCGCACGACGCCGGCGCGCTCGTCGCCGTCGAGGGCGGCATCGACGCGGTGCTGCCCGGCTGGCGGGGCGAGGTCGAGGAGGTCGTCCGGTCGCGCGTCGCCTACCTGGGCGCCGACGTGCTCGCGCTGCTGTCCGCCGCGTCGGTGCTCGGCGTCTCGTTCGTCGTCGTGGACCTCGCCGCGCTCGTCGACCGGCCGGTCGCGGAGGTCTGGCGGACGCTGCGGCACGCGCTCGCGGCGGGCGTCGTGCAGGCGCGTGGCGACCGGCTCGTGTTCCGGCACGACGTGGTGCGCGCGGCGCTGTACGGCGGGCTGCTGCCCGCCGACCGACGTGCGCTGCACGCCCGTGCGGCGTGGACGCTGCGCGAGGCGGGTGCGCCGCAGGCGGTCGTGGCGACCCACCTCGAACGCGCCCGCTGACGCTCGCCGCCGTCCTGGTCGTGGCCCTGGTGGACCCCCGTGCGCGGGTCGTGCCGCGATGTGGGCGCCGGGCTGCGCCGCGGCGGGCGGGGGCCTAGCGTGGGCGGACGGGCCCGGCGGCGTCGCTTCGCGCGGCACGACGAGCGCCCACCACCCCGACGAGAAGGAGCGGACATGCCCACGCGCAGCGCGAAGACCTCTTGGCACGGCACCCTGGCCGAGGGCACCGGTCACGTCGAGCTCACGAGCTCGGGCGCCGGGGCGTACGACGTCTCGTTCCCGCGCCGCGCGGCCGACGACGCCGAGGGCGTCACCAGCCCCGAGGAGCTGATCGCCGCCGCCCACTCGTCCTGCTACGCGATGCAGCTCTCCGCGGTCATCGCCGAGGCCGGCGGCACGCCCGTCGGGCTCGACGTGACGGCCGACGTCACGCTGCGACCCGACCCCGCTGGCGGCTTCCGGATCTCCGGGATCGCCCTGCGGGTGCGCGGGCAGGTCGAGGGGCTCGACGCCGACGGCTTCCTCGCCGCCGCCGAGAGCGCCAAGCTCGGCTGCCCGGTGAGCAAGGCCCTGACCGGTACCGAGATCACGCTGGACGCAGCTCTCGCCTGACCCGAGGGCACCTCGCCCCGGAACCCAGGTCCCGGGGCGAGGTGTTCGGGACTTCCGTCCCGTGAGGATTGCCTCACCTCATCACTAGCGTCGAGTGCGTGAACCTCGCGCAGAGCACGCCGGGCGACGTGGTCCGGGTCACGCGCATCGACCTCGACGGGGCGATGCGCAGACGCTGCCGTGAGCTGGGACTGGCTCCGGGGGCGGTCGTGCACGTCACGCACCGCGGCGGGTTCGGCGGCCGGGTCGTGGGGATCGGTGCGGACCGGTTCGCGCTCGACGCCCAGACGTGCGTCCACGTATACGTCGCCCCCGTCGCGCCCGTCGACCTGACCACGTCATGAGCTGCCACGAGGCGCCCGCGGCGATCTCGCCCGGGCCGGTCGGCACCGCCGTGCTCGACGAGCCCCGCATCGTGCTCGTCGGCAACCCGAACGTGGGCAAGTCGACCCTGTTCAACGCGCTCACGGGCGCGCGACAGCGCGTGGTCAACGCCCCCGGGACGACGGTCGAGCTGCAGGAGGGCCGCTGGCGCGTGGGTGGCGTCCCGTGCCGCCTCGTCGACCTGCCCGGTACGTACAGCCTCGACGCGCGCTCGCCCGACGAGCAGGTCGCCGCGCACGCCGTGCACGACGACAGCACCGACCTCGTCGTGCTCCTGGTCGACGCCGCGGGGCTGGCCCGGTCGCTCGTGCTGGCGGGTCAGGTCGCGAGCGCCGCGCGGCCCGTCGTCGTCGCGCTGACCATGACCGACGTCGCTCGCACGCGAGGGCTGACCGTGCCCGCCGACGCCCTCGCGGACCAGCTCGGCGTCCCTGTGGTCGTGGTCGACCCGCGCACCGGGGCCGGCCTCGAGCGGCTCGCCTCGGCCGTCGCCCTCGCGCTGACGCACCCCCGCCGCCTCACCACCGCGCCGAGCCGACGCGTCACCACGCCCGGGACCGCTCCGGACACCGTGCTCGAGGGGGAGGCGGCCGCGGCCGGCACCGCCGCGAGCGACGACGAGGCCGAGCGCGTGTTCGCGTGGGTCGCCGACGTGCTGGCCGCCGTGCAGCTCGGGGGCGACGCGCCGCGGGCACCCGTGCGCACCTGGTCGGACCGCGTGGACCGCGTGCTCCTGGACCCGCGCGCGGGGATCCCGGTGCTGCTCGTCGTCATGTGGGCCCTGTTCCAGCTCGCGACGACCGTGGCCGCCCCGCTCATCGCCGCAGTCGACACGCTCGTGAATGGCTGGCTCGCCGACGCGGTGCGCGCCGCCCTGCCGTCGTCGGGCCCGTGGCACTGGCTCGAGGGCCTGCTCGTCGACGGCGCCCTCGCGGGCGTCGGGACGGTGCTGTCGTTCGTCCCGCTGCTCGCGCTGGTGTTCGTCGCGGTGGCCCTGCTCGAGGACTGCGGCTACCTCGCCCGCGCGGCGTTCGTCGCCGACCGCGCGATGCGGGCGATCGGACTCGACGGCCGGGCGGTGCTGCCGCTCGTCGTCGGCTTCGGCTGCAACCTGCCCGCCCTGGCCGCGACCCGCACGCTCCCGCACGCGCGTCAGCGGCTGCTCACGGGGCTGCTCATCCCGTTCACGTCGTGCACCGCACGGCTCACGGTGTACGTGCTCCTCGCGTCGGTGTTCTTCCCGCAGCACGCGGGCACCGTCATCTTCGTCATGTACCTCGCGTCCGCCGCGCTCGTCGTGCTCGGCGGTCTGGCGCTGCGGCGCACGCTGTTCCGCGACGTCCGCCGCGAGCCGCTCGTCCTCGCGCTGCCCGCCTACCAGCGCCCCGCGCCGCGGCCGATCGCGTTGTCGGTGTGGGTCCGGGTGCTCGCGTTCGCCCGGAAGGCGGGCGTGATCATCGTCGGGACGCTCACCGCGGTGTGGTTGCTCATGGCGATCCCCGTGACGGGCCATCACGCGATCGCCGACGTGCCCGTGCAGGACTCGCTGTACGGGCACGCCGCCTCGACCCTCGCCCCCGTGCTCGCACCCGCCGGGTTCGGCACGTGGGAGGCGGCGGCCGCGCTCGCGACCGGCTTCGTCGCCAAGGAGGTCGTCGTGGGGTCGCTCGCGCAGACGGCCGCCGTGGCCGAGCCCGACGACCCCGCGCACCCGGGCGGCCTCGGCGACCGGCTGCGGGCGACGTTCGAGCGGTCGTCCGGTGGGCACCCGGGGGCCGCGGCCGCGGGGTTCCTGTGGTTCGTGCTCGCCTACAGCCCGTGCCTGGCCACCCTCGCCGAGCAGCGGAGGATGTTCGGGCTGCGGTGGACTGCGCTCGGGGTCGGCGTCGGGTTCACCGTCGCGTGGGTGGGCGCGGTCGTGGTGTTCCAGGTCGGGCGGTTGCTGGGATGAACGCGGAGAGGGACGTGCCACGACCCGTGCGGACAGCGCGTGCGAACGCTGCTGGCCCGGAGGTGACCCGATGAGCGTGCTCGACGACGTGCTGCGCGTGACGCGTTCCGGCGCTACGCCCGCCACGACCGCGCGCACCCTCGGGATCGACGAGGGTCTCGTCGTCGCCGCGCTCGACCACTGGGCGCGCCGCGGCGCCCTCGCGCCGACGCTCGCCCGCCGCGACGCGCCGTGCTCGTCGTGCGACCCCGGCACGCCCAGCGACACCCCGCTCCCACTCGCGTGCGCCGGCTGCCCCCTCGCCCGCCGCTGACCTGCCCGCACCAAGCCCGCCCCTGACCGGCCGGCGCCACAGACCAGCCGCCTGACTGGCCTGCACCTGACCGGCCTGCCGTGACGGGCCTGCCGCTGACGGGCTCGGCCTGGTCGTGGCTCGAGGGCCATGGGGGTCGGCGTCCGGTCTGCGACCGGTCCCGGTCCGGCTCCGCGCGCGAGTGCGAAGATGCCCCCCGTGACTGCCGTGGCCGACGAGAACCGCTTGCGCACCGACGTCGTCGCCGCGCTCCGGTCCGCCGTGCGCGGCGCGGTGGACGACTCGTCCCGTCGCCGCGCCGAGTACTCGACCGACGCCTCGAACTACCGGGTCGTGCCCGAGGTCGTCGTCTTCCCGCGCGACCGCGACGACGTGCTGGCCGCGCTCGCGGTCACGCGCGAGGCCGGTGTGCCGCTCACGGCTCGCGGTGCGGGGACCTCCGTCGCGGGGAACTCGATCGGCCCCGGCGTCGTGCTCGACTTCTCGCGCCACGTGAACCGCATCCTCGAGATCGACCCGGAGGCACGCACCGCGCGCGTCGAGCCGGGCGTGATCATGGCCTCGCTGCAGCGGGCAGCCGCACCCCACGGTCTGCGGTTCGGGCCGGACCCGTCCACGTGGACCCGCGCGACGCTCGGCGGGATGATCGGCAACAACGCGTGCGGGCCGCGCGCCGTCGCCTACGGCCGCACCGCGGACAACGTGCTCGCACTCGACCTCGTCGACGGCACCGGCCGTCGCCTCACGGCCGGTGCGGGGGAGGGCGCGCTCGACGTGGTCCCCGGCCTGGCCGAGCTCGTGCGAGGGAACCTCGACCTGCTGCGCACCGAGCTCGGGCGGTTCGGGCGCCAGGTCTCCGGGTACTCGCTCGAGCACCTGCTGCCCGAGAAGGGCGCCGACCTGGCGAAGGCGCTCGTGGGGACCGAGGGCACCGTCGGCACGCTGCTCGAGGCCACGCTGCGGCTCGTCCCGGTCGCGGCAGCGCCCGTGCTCGTCGTGCTCGGCTACCCGGACATGCCGACCGCCGCCGACGCCGTGCCCGCACTCCTCGCCCACCGGCCCATCGCGATCGAGGGCATGGACGCACGGCTCGTCGACGTGGTCCGACGAGTCCGCGGTGCCGCCGCGGTGCCCGACCTGCCACCCGGTGGCGGCTGGCTGATGGTCGAGGTCGGCGCCGACACGCTCGACGAGGCACTCGACCGGGCCCGGGCGTTGGCTGCCGACTCGGCAACCGACGCCGTGGCCCTCTTCCCCCCCGGTCCGGCGGCCACCGCGATGTGGCGCATCCGTGAGGACGGTGCCGGTCTCGGCGGGCGCACGCCGTCCGGCGAGCAGGCCTGGCCGGGCTTCGAGGACTCGGCCGTGCCGCCCGCGAAGCTCGGCGGGTACCTGCGTGACCTCGAGGCGCTCATGGCCCAGCACCGTGTCGACGGGCTCGCGTACGGGCACTTCGGCGACGGCTGTGTGCACCTGCGGCTCGACATCCCGCTCGAGCGGTCCGGCAACCCGCTGCGGGCGTTCATGGAGGACGCGGCGGAGCTCGTCGCGTCGCACGGGGGGTCGCTCTCCGGCGAGCACGGCGACGGGCGGGCTCGCTCCGAGCTGCTCTCGGTCATGTACTCGCCGCGGGCGATCGAGGTGTTCGGGGCGTTCAAGGACCTGTTCGACCCCCGCGACCTGCTCAACCCCGGCGTCCTCGTCCGGCCCCGGCCGCTCGACGCCGACCTGCGGCGCCCCGCCGCGCACCGTCTGCCAGCCGCCACGGGCTTCGCCTTCGCGCACGACGCGGGTGACCTCACGACCGCCGTCCACCGGTGCGTCGGGGTGGGCAAGTGCCGCGCGGACTCGACCGCCGCGGGCGGGTTCATGTGCCCGTCGTACCTTGCGACCAAGGACGAGAAGGACTCGACGCGCGGCCGCGCGCGCGTGCTGCAGGAGATGGCCAACGGCTCGCTCGTCTCGCGCGGCTGGTCGTCGCCCGAGGTCCACGAGGCGCTCGACCTGTGCCTGAGCTGCAAGGCGTGCTCGTCCGACTGCCCCGCGGGCGTCGACATGGCTCAGTACAAGTCGGAGGTGCTGCACCGTACGTATCGCCGCAGGCTTCGCCCGATCAACCACTACGCGCTCGGCTGGCTGCCCCGCTGGGCGCGCATCGTCACGGGAGTGCCCGGGCTCGCGCGGGTCGTCAACGCGGTGCTCGGGGTCCGACCGATCGCCAAGCTCGTCCTCGCCGGGGGCGGCATGGACACCCGTCGCGAGATGGTCAGCTTCGCGGACGAGCCGTTCCGGCGCTGGGTCCGACGGGAGGGCGCGGACCAGGTCACGGTCGCGAGCACGCCCGACGAGCCTCGGCCTGAGCGCGGGGACGACGAAGGCCGACGTCCGCGCGTGCTGCTGTGGACCGACTCGTTCAGCGACGCGCTCGCACCCTCGGTCGCCCACGCGGCGGTCGCCGTGCTGCGGGACGCCGGGTACGAGGTGCTCGTCCCCGACCACCAGGCCTGCTGCGGCCTCACGTGGATCAGCACGGGCCAGCTCGACGGTGCGCGTCACCAGCTCGAGCACCTCCTCGAGGTGCTCGGCCCGTTCGCGGTCAACGGCATCCCGATCGTCGGCCTCGAGCCCTCGTGCACCGCTGTCCTCCGTTCCGACCTGACCGACCTCCTGCCTGACGACCCGCGCGCGGTCGCGGTCGCGCGCGAGACCCGCACCCTCGCGGAGCTCCTCACGGCGCCCGCGCCGATCGGCCCCGGCGACCGCTGGCAGGTGCCCGACCTGTCCGACGTCACCGCCGTCGTCCAGCCGCACTGCCACCACTACTCGGTCATGACGTGGACCGCTGACCGTCGACTGCTGACCGACGCGGGCGCGCAGTTCTCGGCCATGGCCGGCTGCTGCGGCCTCGCAGGCAACTTCGGCATGGAGAAGGGCCACTACGACGTCTCGGTCGCCGTCGCGGAGAACTCCCTCCTGCCCGCACTGCGCGACGCGGCACCCGGTGACATCTACCTCGCCGACGGCTACTCGTGCCGCACCCAGGCCGACCAGCTCGCCGGTGTGGAGGGCATCCACCTCGCTCAGCTCCTGGCCTCCCACCTCCCCGCCCAGCGAGACGCGGCCACGCCCACCTCCTGACCTGCTCACGGGCGGTCGGGCTCTCACGGCGGGACCGCCTCGACACGCGCGCCCCCGGCCGGCACTGCTCCTGGAGCGTTGTACGCGCGACCGCCGCGCGTGCGGAACACGTACCGCCGACCCTCGCCGCCGGTTGGTGAGCCGAGCGTCGACAGCACCCCGGGCTCGGCCCGTTCGACGCGCTCGACGTCCAGGTCGAGGCGGTGCACCTCGTGATGGTGGAAGCCGCACAGCAGCAGGGCGTTGTCGAGGTCGGTCGCGCCGCCGTCGCGGTGCCACCACGCGATGTGGTGCAGCTGGCCGTACGCGGGCGGCACGCTGCAGCCGTTCCACGCGCACACCCGGTCCCGCGCGATCACGGCGTAGCGCTGCGCGGGCGTGAACGCTCGCCGCGTCCGACCCACGTCCAGCGGCAGCCCCGCAGCGCCCATCACCACCCGCGTCATGGCGCAGTCGCACAGCGCGGCAGCGAGCTCGGTCGCCGAGAGCGGTACCCCCGCGTCGGTCACCGCGGACGGGACGGTCGGCGGCATGAGGGGCACGACCTCTGACCGCCGCCCCTGTGCTCGTGGACCGGCCGCGCGACGCTGCCCCTGCTGACTCCTCACGAGCGCCCATGTCTCGGCCGGAACCAGCAGCGAGACGTGCGACCCCGACCCGGCGCCGCCGACGCCGGGAGCGCCGACTCCACGAGGCCCCGCCGCCCCGTCGGCGTCGCCGCCCTCCACCGGCATGTCGTCCTCGCCGCAGCTCGCGGTCTGCCTGGCGTCGCCGCCGCTCGCCGCCGCGGCGTCACCGCCACCAACCCCGTGCCGGACTGACCCGCCGGCGAGCGCCGTGAGAGCGTCGGCGCGTGCCTGCTCAGGCGTCCGGTCCTCGTCGGGGCGGTGGCCGGTCGCGTCGAGCGCGCGCTGCAGGCGGGCGCCCGCGAGCGGGTCGAGCCGGCCGCGCAGGAACGTCCCCTCGGCCGCATGCGTCAGCGTGAGGAACCGGGCGCGGCGGTGCGCCTCCCGCTGGTCCGCGTGGTGCGCGGGGTGCTGCGCGGCCACCCAGGCGGCGAGCCCGCGCCCGAACTCACGGGAGTCGACGCCCTGCGCGAGGTCGACCACCGCGGCCTGCCCCTCGGCGGTGCTGAGCGCCTGCGCCACCTGCGCGGGCGCCTCCGCGAGTGTCCGGGCGAGCACGTCGGCGTGCCCCTCGCGCACACGCCCCTCGGCCATCGCGGTGCGCACGTCCGGCAGGCGGGTGAGCGTCTCGGCGGTGCGCACCTGCGTCGCGACCTGCCAGCGGGACGAGCCCGTCTGCCGCGCCCGGGTGTCGGCGAGCTCCCGCTCGGCGCCCGCAGCCGCTGCCGCCGCTTGGTGGGCCGCGAGCACCGGCGCGCGCACCGCGGGGACGAGCGCCGCGAGCCGGTCGAGCGTCCCGAGCACAAGGGCACGCTGCGCACCGGTCCACCGATCGGCGTCAGCCGCGCGACGCGCGAGCCCCATGAGGCGCTCGCGCAGGTCCTCCAGCTCCGCGAGCACGTCCTCGGCCCGCGGAGCGGCACTGCCGGCGCGCGCGCCGCCGGAGCGCGCGCCGCCCAGCACCGTGCTCACGCCACCAGGCCCCGAGGAATCGAACATGCGTACGATTCTAGGGAAGGTCCGACGTGCCAGGCCGGCCCTGTGGACAGCGAGGGGTCACGGTGGGACGGCCATCGCGACGGCGGAGAGCGAGGCTCCCACGCCGCGTCGCACCCCGCGGTCACACGAGACGTCGTCGCCCCGCCCCGCGTGTCAGTCGCGCGACGACGTCGTCCCCCCGCCCCGCGTGTCAGCCGCGCGACAGCGTCGTCCTCCCGCCCCCCGTGTCAGTCGCGCGACAACGTCGTCGTCCCGCGCCCGGGGTGCCACGACGTGACGACCAGCCGCGTGCCCGACTCGTCGAGCCGCGTGTGCACCACCTCGGTGACGTCGAGCGCGAAGTACGCCCCCGGTGGCCCCTCGGCGGGCCGGGCGACCTCGACCAGCCGACCCGCGAGCTTGGCGTCGCCCAGCCACTGCGTCGTGTCCGACGGCGGCTCGAGCGTCGGGCTGTGCACGGCCACGCGCGGGTCGCGCAGCACGTCCTGCAGCTTGACCGAGCCCGGCATCATGCCGAGCGTCACGTCGTCACCGAGCTCGAGCTCGGTGCCGGAGATCCGCGGCGAGCCGTCGGCCCGCAGCGTCGCCATCGTCTTGTTCGTCCCCGCCCTGAACAGCGCTTCGACCACCGCCGCCAGGTCTGGCGCGTCACGCCTCACGTCCGCCCATCGCACTCGTGCCGTCATCCGCCCATCGAACCTCCGACCACCCACACGCGCCGGACCCGAGGCGTCGGACCCCGCACGCGTCGGGCCACACACGCGTCGGGCCACACACGTCGGACCAGCCGTTGCGTCCCGGCCGCCAGACGGGCAGGGTCGGGGGATGCTCGTCGCCTTCTCCGTCGCCCCCAGCGGAACCGGCCGTGCGGACGGCTCCGTCTCCGAAGCCGTCGCGGCGGCGGTCCGGGTCGTGCGGGAGTCCGGTCTCCCGAACCGCACCGACGCGATGTTCACGACGATCGAGGGTGACTGGGACGCCTGTTTCGACGTCGTCAGGCGCGCGACCGAGGCGGTCGCTCCGTTCGGCTCGCGCGTCTCGCTCGTCCTGAAGGCCGACATCCGGCCCGGTTACGTCGGCGAGCTCGACGGGAAGGTCGCTCGGGTCGAGGACGCGCTCCGGGACGCCTGAGAGCGGCCACCGGTCCACCGGAGCAGACGCTCCACGAGAACGGCGAGCGGCCAGGGGCGTCCTCGCTGCGCCGACACGAGCGCCGACGCGTGACATGCGTCCCCGTCAGGGCGAGGATTGCCCCGGTACGTCACCCGCACGGCCGTCGCGGGCGGTCAACTCGACCCGTCCGGCGGACAGACCGGACATGCGCGCACGTGCCAGAGTGTCGCTGACACGTGGAACTTCCGCGTGCACACCGTCGTCGGGGCTGCCACGAACGCCGGGACGAGGACCTCAGACGCCCGGGCAGGGCGCAGAGACCGCGCCGGTCGGACGTCGCGCGCCCCAGGAAGGCCGGGACCGGATGCCCCTGTTCGAGCTCGACGACGGTCGCCCGCGCCTCGTCCAGCCGATGCAGCCGTTGCCCGGGTCGTTCGCGCAGGATCTCGCGTCGCTGCTCACGCACCACCTCGCGGCGATCGCGGGGGAGCCGCTGTTCCCGGTGCGTCACCGCTCGAGCGCGCCGGACCACGCGGACCTGCCCGAGCTCCTCGCGCTGGACGCGACGGGCCGCGCGGTGGTCCTCGAGGCCGTGCAGGTGCTGGACGACGACGCGGTCGTCGCGGCGCTGCGGCACGCGGGCGCGGCAGCGCGCATGACGGGCACCGACCTGGCGCGCTCGTACCACGCGGACCCCGACCGGTTCGCGGTGGACTTCGCGGCGTTCCGTGACCAGGTGGCGTACGGGATGGCGACGAGCCGGCGTGAGGGCGTACGCCTCGTCGTGATCTGCTCGGAGGTCGCGACCGAGGCGGGCGACACGTTGAGCTACCTGCGGGGCCCGGGCCGGCACGTGGACGTGCTGCAGCTCGGCGTGGTCCGCGGCGTCGACGACCGCCGGTTCCTCGACGTCTCGCCGCTCGCGCGCCACGAGAACGTGCGGCGCCCGGTCGAGCCGACGGCGCTGCGGCTGGTCCGGTCGAGCGAGGCGTCGTTCGCGACGGCCATGGCGTACGAGGACGGCCGTCGCCGCCCGCCGGCACCGCTCGGCGGCGCCACACCGAGCCTCCCCGGATTCGGCACGAGCCACGGCGGCACAGGTCACGGCGGCACAAGGAACGGCGGTGCAGCGAACGGCGGTGCAGCGAACGGCGGCTCGCCGTACGGCTCGGGCCTGCCGTCCACCTCCGCCTTCCCCTCGGGCCCCAGCCAGCCGACGACCGCCCGACCCCCGCAGCCGGGAGCGCACCGTCCGGTGGCTCAGACGACGAGCCGCACCCCGGGCCTGCCCACGACGAGCCGCGAGAACGCCGCCGTCCCGCCCCCGCCGCCGCAGCCCGCACGCCCGACGACCGCCGCGCCCACGGCCGCGGTGCTGCCCGTCGCGGGCACCCCGAGCGCGCAGGTCTCCGCGTCCACGCGCGCGACCCCGGCCGTGATCCCGCAGTCGGGCCGCGCCGCCGGTGCGCCCGTCCCGCCGTCGTACGCGCCGCCGACGAACCGCACGACCTCGTCGTACGCGCCGCCCGTGAACCACGCCCCGGCGCACCCGCCCCTGACGAACCCGCACGTCACGGGCGCGACGCCGGGCCGTCCACCCGCGCCGTACGGTGCGCCGTACTCCGCCGCGCACGCGGCGCGTCCGCCCGCACCCGTCCCGTCGCCGCCCGCGTCCCGCACGACGAGCACCGCCCCGATGCCCGCCGCGGCCGACCCGGACGGTGAGCGCGGCTACCCGGCGACCGCGTCGCCGCTGTACGAGTCGATGTCCTCCTTCCTGTCGGACCTCGCGCCCGCCCCCGCGCAGCTCGCCGAGCCGCTGAGCCACGTCCTGGGCACGTCGCACGAGCCGTTCGGCCACCCCGGACCCCGGCGGCCGGCGCCCGACGCGCAGGCGTACGACGAGCGTGCACACGACGAGCGTGCGTACGACGAGCAGACCCCCGACGAGCGGCCACTCGACGAGCCCGTGTACGAGGACCCGGCGCCCGACCCCGACCCCCCCGCCACCCCCGCGCCCCTCGTGCAGCTCCCACCCCCGCCGCCCCGCCGACCGGACATGCCGTACCCCGAGCTCGCGACGCTCGCCAAGCAGCGCCGCGCGCTCGTGACGCTCGTGTGGTTCCGTGAGCGCCGCGGTCAGCGCCTCGTCGCGACGCTCGCGCCCGACGGGTCGATCGAGTTCGCCGACGGTGCCCGGTTCTTCGAGCCGAGCGAGGCCGCGACGTACGCCGCGGGCACGCCCGTCGAGGTCGACGGCTGGCGCGCGTGGCGCCTGGGCGACGGCGGGCCGACGCTCGCCGAGGCCACGGGACGCCACGACGAGGTGCGCGGCTGAGCCTCAGGCCCAGCCGTACCCCGCCGACCAGCGGTCGATCTCCGCGTAGACGCGCGCCCGCACGGGCGGCGCGGACAGCACCAGGTCGTGCAGGCCGCCCGCGATGCGCACGACCGTCACGCACGGACCGAGCTGGGTCGCGCGCCGTGCGAGCAGCTCGACGTCGAGCACGGTGTCGGCCGAGCGCATCGCGTCGTTCCAGCGCGGCGTGATGAGCGTGCGCGACGACGCCATCATGAGCACCGGCACGTCGATCTGCAGCCCGCGCGCGACGATCGTGTGCCCGGTCATGATCGCCGACAGCCACCCCGCACGGACCGGGAACGACGGGCTGGGCCGCCACCGGTCGTCGAACGTCCACTCGCCGCCGGACGCCGCGGACAGCGTGCGGTTGTAGAAGCCCGGGTCGATGTTGGGCAGCGGCGCCTTGGGCTGGAAGCGGGCGATCTGCGCGACGGCGGGGCTCGACAGGTGGCGCAGCATGCCCGAGCCCTGGAGCTCGAGCCACGGGCTGTTGAGCACGAGGCCGGCGAGGCGTCCGGGGTTGCGGTGCGCCCACAGGGAGGCGATGAGGCCGCCGGTCGAGTGGCCCATGACGACGACCCGCGCGTGCCGCCCGAGCTCCTCGTGGACGAGGTCCAGCGCGGCGGCGAGGTCCTCGTCGTACGTCACGAGGTCGTCGACGTAGCCGGGCGTCTGGTGCGGGCGCAGGCTGCGGCCGTACTTGCGCAGGTCGAGCGCGTAGAACGCGACGCCGCGCGCGGTCCAGTGCTCGGCGAGCTCGGTCTGGAAGAAGTAGTCGGACCACCCGTGGACGTACAGCAGGGCGCGCGCGGGGCGCACGGCCTCGTCGGACGGGGGTCGGTGCCGCACGACCGTCGCGACGACCGCACCTTCGTCGTCGGGCGCCAGGTACAGGGTCTGGGCCTGGTAGTCGGGCCCGAGCACGTCGGGCACCCACGTGCCGGGCGGTGAGACGACGGTGGGTACGTCCTCGTCGGGCGTCGCGGGAGCGGTCGTCGGACCGGTGGCCGCTCCGCTCGCCGGCTCCGTCGCCGTCGTGTCGCTCACCGTCCTCGCCTCCCTCGTCGTGCGCCCGCCTGCGTGCTCACGTCGTCAGGACGATCTTCCCGAACTGCTGGCCGGCCGCGAGCCGAGCGACGGCGTCGCGCGCCTGCGTGAGCGCGAACGTGCGGTCGACGAGCGGCCGGACGCCGGTCCGCGCGAGGAACGCGAGCAGGTGCTGGAGGTCGTCGCGCGAGCCCATGGTCACGCCGAGCACGGAGATCTCCTGGAAGAACACCCGCGTGAGCTCGGCGGCGGTCGGGTCACCCGAGGTCGCCCCCGCGACGACGACGGTCCCGCCGGGACGCACCGAGCGCAGCGAGTGCGACCACGTCGCGCGGCCGACGGTCTCGAGCACCAGGTCGACGCGCGGCACGCGCGCCCCGGGCTCGACCGCGGCGGCCGCACCGAGCGTCAGGGCGTGCGTGCGCCGCTCGTCGGACCGGCTCGTGACGAGCACCTCGAGCCCGGCGGCCGCCCCCAGCAGGATCGCCGCGGTGGCGACCCCGCCGCCCGCGCCCTGCACCAGCACGCGCTGCCCGGGGGTGGCACGTCCGGTCGTGAAGAGCATGCGGTAGGCGGTCAGCCACGCGGTCGGCAGGCACGCGGCCTCGACGAAGGAGAGCTCGGCGGGCTTGTCGACGAGGTTCCACGTCGGCACCGCGACCCGCTCGGCGAACGTGCCCGGGTACCGCTCGGACAGCAGCGAACGCGGCTCGTCGGGCCCGACTCCGTGCCCGGACGTCCCGCCGATCACGCCGTGCACGACGACCTCGCGCCCGTCGACGACCCCCGCGGCGTCGGTGCCGAGGATCATCGGGAGCTGCTCGGCGCGCAGCCCGACGCCGCGCAGCGACCACACGTCGTGGTGGTTGAGCGCCGCGGCACGCACGTCGACGACGGACCAGTGCTCGCGCGCCTGCGGCTCGGGCCGGTCGCCGACCTCGAGGGCGGCGACGGGGTCGTCGGGGGAGAGGTCTCGTGCGTAGGCCGCGATCACACCGTCACGTTACCCACCGGTAGTGCGCCGGGCCCGGGAACCGCCCGGCCCGGGGACGCGCAGGTCCGGAACCCGGGCGGGCGGCTACGGCCGGTCGAGCGGGTCCGGGAACACCGTCAGCAGCTGGCGGCTCACGAGGCCCACGGTCCGGGCGAGCGCGTCGCGCGCGGCGGCGGCGACGAAGCCGAGGTCGCGCACGTGCCACAGCACGAGCGCGTTGGCCCACGCCGCGTCGCGCGCCTTGTCGATCGAGAAGTTCGAGACGAGGTCGGCCACGGGTGACAGCTCACCGCCCGCCGCGACCACGCGCGCGTCGAGGAACGACTGACGCAGCGGCCGCACGACCTCCGCGAGCACGTCGTTGACGCGCTCGAAGTCCGCGTGGACACCGCGTGCGGTCGGTGGCACTCCCCGCGCCTCGCACGTCGCGACGACCGCGAGCGGGAGGTCGTGGTTGATGTGCGCGTTCATGCCCGCGAGCGCGAGCTGCAGCGGCCACAGCCCGGCGTGCGCGCGACGCTCCACGAGCGGCGCCCATGCCTTGTTGACCGTGCGCCGCGCCGCGAGGTCGCGCGGCACGTCGAGGAACAGGCCCGCGAACCGCACGTCGAGGTCCTCGACGAAGTCCGGGTGCGTGAAGGTCCCGTCGGTCACCCGCACCGCGACGAGCGCCGTCACGTCCCGGTACACGTCGCTGAACACGCCCAGCCCGTCGGTGCGCGACCACTGCGCGCGCTCGGCGTCCATCGCGGCCAGGACCCGCCCTATCGCGACAGACCCGCTCGGCACCCCGTTCGGCTCCCCGTTCGGCACCCCCATGCGCCCACCTTGGCGGATGCCGCCGCCGCTGCCCAGGGTGAATCCGGGTGCCGGGGCCCTCAGAGCACGGGCAGCATGCGCCCGAGGTCGGGCACGGAGTCGCCGGTCCAGTGTGGGGCGATCGCGGCGGCGAGCGCGTCGACGTCGTAGGGTGCGCGACCACTGGCCAGGCGCACCCAGGCGCGCGCGTCCGTCACCTCCAGGTCCCACCCGCCGCGGGCGACGACGATCGCGAGCAGCTCGCGCGCGACGAGGTCGAGGGCCCGCGGCTCGACCGGGTCCGGGCCGGCGCCCGCGCCCGGCACGCGGCGCACGGACACGAACAGGTCGTCGGCGTGCACCACGAGCTCGATCACGCGCGAGACGGTCATGGTCGACAGGCGCACGGGCCCGCGGCGGGCCTGCACCACGGGGTCGCCCGCCGCGGTCAGCGCGTCGAGCGCCGCGAACGCTGCCGCCGCGCGGTCGTCGATCCAGCCGATCGGGTCGCCGGCCACCTGGGCGGCCAGTGCGCGCGTGGTCTCGGCGATGTCGCCCGCCCGCCCCGCGTACGTCCCGAGGTACTCCGCGAGCGTGAGGGGGACCGTGCCGGCCGGCAGCGGGGAGCACGCGGCGAGCGCGTCCATGGCCCGGCCGAGGTGCGCGACGAGCGCCGTGACCGTCCAGCCCTCGAGCACCGAGGGCGCGTCGCCGACGGAGTCGTCGACGACCTCGACGACCCAGCGCCGCAGCAGGTCCCACTGGTCGTGCAGCGCGGTCGAGGCCTCGGTCAGCGACGCGGTCATGGCCCCATCCTGCCGTGCGGGCACGCCGATGCGGGGGCGCAGGTCAGGGGCGGGTGCGGACGAGCTCGCCGAGGAACTCCGAGACGTGCCTGCCGACCTCGTCCTCCTCGATGAGGAACCCGTCGTGCCCGAAGTCGGAGTGCACGACGCGCACGGGTCCCGCTCCCGGGACGTGCGCGGCGATCCGCTCGGCCTGTGCGAGCGGGAACAGCCGGTCGGTGTCGACGGCCACGACGAGCCCGCGCGCGGTGATCTGCGACAGCGCGTTGTCCACGCCGCCGCGGTCGCGGCCCAGGTCGTGCGTGATCATCGTGCGCGTGAGGGTGACGTAGGTGTTGGCGTCGAACCGTCGTACGAGCTTGTCGCCGTGGTGCTCGAGGTACGACTGCACCGCGAACCGCCCGCCCTCGAGCGGGTCCTCGGCGCCCTGCGGGATCCGCCCGAAGCGCTCGTCGAGCTCGTACGCCGAGCGGTAGCTCTGGTGCGCGATCTGCCGCGCGAGCCCGAGCCCGACGTGCGGGCCGTCGCCGGCGGGCGCGTCGTAGTAGTCGCCGCCGCGGAACTTCGGGTCGGCGTGGATCGCGACGAGCTGGGTGTGGAAGTTGGCGATCTGGTCGCCCGAGGTCTGCGCGCTCGTCGCGATCGCGGCGAACGCCTCGACGCGCTGCGGCTCCGACGCGGCCCACTCGAGCACGCGCAGCCCGCCCATCGACGCGCCGATCACGAGCGCCCACGTGCGGATGCCCAGCAGGTCGGCCAGGCGGACCTCGGCGGCGACCTGGTCGCGCACGGACAGCTGCGGGAACCGGCTGCCCCACGGGCGGCCGTCGGGCGCGGGCGACGAGGGTCCCGTCGAGCCCTGGCAGCCGCCCAGCACGTTGGGCGCGACGACGAACCAGCGCTCGGTGTCGATCGGCGCACCCGGCCCGACCATCGACTGCCACCACCCGGGCGTCGGGTGCCCGTGGCCGGCCCCGCCCGTGACGTGCGAGTCGCCGGTCAGCGCGTGCAGGACGAGCACGGCGTTCGAGCCGTCCTCGTCGAGCTCGCCCCAGGTCTCGTACGCGAGCCGGACCGCGGGCAGGCGACCGCCGGACTCGAGCGCGAAAGGTCCGAGGTCGGCGAACTGCCGACGCCCGACCTCGTCGCCGTCCTGCCATGCCGACGACGCGGGCACGGCAGCCCGCTGCGCGACCGGGGTGCGGCTCGCGCGCGTGCTGGCCAGCGCCCGGGCGGGGGCGAAGGCGGAGGACTCGTCGGACATGGGGAACCAATCTACGCAGGGGCGCGGCCGACGTCCCGCCGCGACCGCGGTGCGGGACGAAGGTCCGTGGACCGAGCGGGGTGGGGCGCCGTGCGACGCCCCACCCCGCTCGTCGGGACGAGCGTCAGGCGGCACCCTTGGCGGCCCGGAAGCCCGCCTCGAGGTCCGCGAGGATGTCGTCGATGTGCTCGATGCCCACCGCGAGGCGCACGAGGCCCGGCGTCACGCCGGACAGCGCCTGCTCCTGCGGGGTGAGCTGGCTGTGCGTCGTCGACGCGGGGTGGATGACGAGCGAGCGCACGTCGCCGATGTTCGCGACGTTCGAGTGCAGCTCGAGCGCGGAGACGAACGCCTGACCGGCCGCCGACCCGCCCTCGATCTCGAACGCGAGCACGGCGCCGCCGCCGCGCGGCGCGAACTTGACCTGGTTGGCGTGCCACGGGCTCGACTCGAGGCCCGAGTAGTGCACGCCGAGCACGTCGTCGCGCGCCTCGAGCCACTGCGCGACCTTCGTCGCGTTCTCGACGTGCCGCTCGACGCGCAGCGACAGCGTCTCGATGCCCTGCGAGATGAGGAACGCGTTGAACGGCGAGATCGCCGCGCCCAGGTCGCGCAGGAGCTGGATGCGCGCCTTGAGGATGAAGGACAGGTTCGCGCCGAACGCGGAGCCGACGCCGAGCGCCTCGGCGATCACGAGGCCGTGGTACGACGGGTCCGGCGAGTTGAAGCCCGGGAAGCGGTCCGGGTACTGCGCGTAGTCGAACGAGCCGCCGTCGACGATCACGCCGCCGATCGCCGAGCCGTGCCCGCCGAGGTACTTGGTGGCCGAGTGCACGACGACGTCGGCACCCCACTTGAGCGGGTTGATGAGGTAGGGCGTCGCGACCGTGTTGTCGACGATGAGCGGCACGCCGTACTCGTGCGCGACCCCCGCGACGAGCTCGATGTCGAGCACGTCGGACTTGGGGTTGGGGATCGTCTCGGCGAAGAACGCCTTGGTGTTCGGGCGGATCGCCGCGCGCCAGGCCTCGGCGTCGTGCGGGTCGGTCACGAACGTCGTCTCGACGCCGAGCTTCGGCAGCGTGTAGTGCAGCAGGTTGTACGTCCCGCCGTAGAGGGACGGGCTCGCGACGACGTGGTCGCCCGCCTCGGCGACGTTGAGGATCGCGAGCGTCTCGGCCGCCTGGCCGGAGGCCACGAGCAGCGCGGCGACGCCGCCCTCGAGCGAGGCGATGCGGTTCTCGACGACCTCCTGCGTGGGGTTGCCGATGCGCGTGTAGATCGGGCCGAGGTCCTGCAGCGCGAAGCGCGCGGCGGCCGTGCCGGCGTCGGGGAAGACGTAGGACGTCGTCTGGTAGATCGGCAGCGCGCGGGCGCCCGTCGTGGGGTCGGGCGTCTGGCCGGCGTGGACCTGACGGGTCTCGAAGTTCCAGTTCTCGTTGCTCATCTGCGTGCTCCTGGTGGCGGGAAGGGGATCCGCGGGGAGCTCGGGCAGCCGACGTCCGTCCCGCGGGAGAGGGGAGGGTCGCGCACGGTTCGAACGGGGAGGGCCCCGCTGGACCTTCGTCGGTGTGCTCGTCGGATCGACGTCGAGCAGCCGGCGGGCAGGCCGAACGTGCGCGTCAGCGACACATTCGACGGCAGGGCATGGGGTGAGAGTAGGCACCACGTACCGCAACGTGAAACGCCCGTCTCGCATGGTGAACATCCCCTGTCTCGTCCATCCGGTTCGTCCGAAATGTGACTAGTGTGAAAGGTGGGACTGTTGTGACTGGTGTTCACTTCTGGGGCTCCCGGAGGTAGCGTCCGCAGAGCGCGTCCGTCACCGCCGGTGGCGTGCGCAGGGGCACGCACGAGCAGGGACCGCTGGAAGGGGCACGACGACGTGGGCGAACGAGGGGCCGTGCGACGAGCACGGGGCGCGAGTGCGCTCGCCGCAGCGACGGTCGGGCTGCTGCTCGTCAGCACGCCGGGAGCCGTCGCCGACCCGGGCGCGCCGTCCGACGACGACGTGCGCCAGGCGCAGGCCGCGGTCGGTCGTGCGCAGCGCTCTGTCGCCGAGATGGAGATCCGCCTCG
>PJTO01000304.1_pt1 | contig 31014 bp, 24 predicted proteins | sample 1512101 | NCBI WGS metagenome assembly PJTO01 (sample SAMN08177690, study PRJNA422409) | Soil metagenome, whole genome shotgun sequencing project.
GGACCAGAACAAGGCCGTGATCGGCGATCCCGTCCCCCAGATCCTGCGCCAATGGCTGCAGGCATGGCGTCCCTGCTTTACGGCTCCCAGTTGGGAGCATGTACTTGTTCTTGTGATGGGGGGGCTGCTGGCCACGGGCAAACGGACCGTCACGTCTTGCCTTCGTGTGACCGGCCGGCCGATGCTGCCAACTTTGCAACCTATCACCAGATCCTCAACCGCGCCCGGTGGCCTTGTAGATGATGGACGCCTTGGTTCGCCGCAGGGAATGCGTGCCGTAATCCTCGTTCGGCAAGCCAATTCCCGTGACCCATTCGTCGACCAGGCGGGCATATTGCCGCGTGCTGATGTGGGCTGCGTGGTCTGTGCGACTGGGGAAGACGAAGTCTTCGAGCGATCCACCTCGCAGTTCAAGCCATTTCAGAAGGCTGGCACGAGCATCGTCCATCAACTCGAACTGGACTGGTCTTCCGGTCTTTTGCTGAACTACCGTGGCCCGCGTCCGAATTTTCCGGTCACAAACGATGTCGCTGATCCTCATCTTCACCAGGTCGCAGCCTCGCAGTTTGCTATCGATGGCGAGATCGAAGAGGGCCCGATCCCGGATGCGTCGATGTTGGTCGAGAAAGAAGCGGACGGCCCAGATCTGACGGGGCTTGAGCGCACGCTTGGCGCCCACTTTTCGCCCGGCGTTCCATGAAACACGCTCATGCGCGGCGGGATCGAATTCCGATAATCCCATGACACGTCTCCAATGGCCGTGATGGCCACAGGTAGAACGCGTCAGAACGGATTTCCCGCTTTGGTTACTCAGCGAGCGATGGCTGGATGAGGCAAAAACTACAGGCTTTTACCTCACAAAATGATATGCAGTGAGTTATAAAGGGGTTATTTATAGCTCATGAAGTGGAATTGGCAGCAGCCGGATTGGCCTGAATTTTCCCAGACCTCACCGGGGTCACGCTGAATTCCTATCGCGGTCAGGCGGAATCCATCATCCGCACCGCCCGCGTGGAGAACCTGACCCTGCGCGAGGCCGCCTATCGGCTAGGGCGCTGGCAAAGCAGCTTCGTCGGCTCGCCCGAAACCGTTGCCGACCAGATCCAGCAATGGTTCGAAGGCGGCGCGGCGGACGGCTTCATCCTGCGCGTCACGCGCCCCGCCGAATTCGCGCTGTTCCGCGAACGGGTCGTGCCGATCCTCCAGCAGCGCGGCCTGTTCCGCCGCGAATACGAGCACGAGACGCTGCGCGGCCATCTCGGCCTCGACCTTCCCCGCCACCGCCATGCGGAAGCTCTGGCCGAAGCGGCGGAATAAATGCTGCGATTGCGCTGCTCCGTTGGGCGGAGCAGCGCAATCGCAGCGCGTCAGGCGTTGAGCAGGTCCGGCACGACGAGGCTGGGAACATCGACGCGCCTCGGCAGAACCTTGTAGGTTGCATGGAAGCGATCGGCGGCTTTTTGCAGCGCATCGATGAAGGCCGCGTCGGGCGCGGAAAGGCCGGGTTTCTCCCAGGCAGCGATCACTCTGGCGATCGCAATGTCCATGCCGGTCTGCCTGGCGTAGAGTGAGGCATAGGCCTCCGGATTGGCGATGCACCAGGCGTTGGCGGCACGGGAACGGGCGAGGAAATCGGCTATGGCGGCGCGCTTGCCGGGGTCGGCCAGGGCGGTTTCGGACACCGTGATCACCGAGTAGCCCGGCCCGATCCCCGTTCCGTCGCGCAGGACGCGGGCGCCCTCCGCCTCGGCGCGCGCCTGATAAGTGCCGAAGATGGCCCAGGCCGCGATTTGCCCGGTCGCGAAGGCGGCGGCGGCATCATTGGGCAGCATATAGCCGATCTTCACGGCGGCAGGCGGCAAGCCCTTCTCGCGGAGGGCTTCCAGCAGTAGGTAGTGCGAAATGCTGCCCCTGGCGCTCGACACGATCACGGTCTTGCCTGCCAGCTCCTCCACCGAACGGATCGGCGAGCCCGGCGGGACGATGATCGCCATGGACTTGCCCGATCCCCTGTTCACACCGGCGATCTTCAACCGGCAACCGGCGGCGGCCGCCAGCAGGACCGGCAGATCCCCGGCGGGCGCGGTGTCCACCGCCCCGGCGTTGAGCGCCTCCAGCAGCGGCGCGGCGCCGGGGAAGTTGCCCCAGCTCACTCCGTAGCCGAGCCCGCCCAGCTGGCCCGCCGCCGAGAGCTTGGTTTCCATGAGATGGACCTGGTCGCCCAGCACGACATGGGTTCCTCCCTTCCCGCCCTTGCCGCAACCGGAGAGCAAGGCGAAGGCTCCGGCGGCGCCCGCCAGAAAGCCGCGCCGGTCAGAAGCTGACTGCGATACGTCCATAGTAATATCCACCGTTGGGATTGTAGGGCGAAGCGCCATAATAGCCCTGGCCGGTCTGCGGACTGCCGGGGCCGTTGGTTTCCGGGCGCACGTCGAAGATATTGGTGGCGCCGACCTGCAAGGTCGCGAACGAGGTCACTTGCGCGGAGATCGAGGCATCGGTGATCCATTTCGCGCCGAAGTGCCGGTCGTCCCCGGCGGCGGTGTGCTGGGTATATTTGCCATAGCGGATGGTGGTGAGCGCGACGGCGAAGATGCCGCGCGTCCAGTTGCCGCCCAGCACGATCTTGGTGCGCGGGTTGATGACTTCCAGCTCGCCGATGCGGTCGCCGCCGAAATAGGCCGAGCCGGTGGCCAGCAGCGAATTACCGCTGACGTCGAACAGCTGCGTGGGCACTGCCGGCAGCCGGTCCGCTTTCGTCTTGTTGTAGTTGAACGCGGCATTGAGGTTGAGCTTGCCGAAGCCGCCGGGCGACACCGTCCAGTCCGCCACCACGTCCAGCCCGCGGGTGGAACTGTCCACGGCGTTGAAGAAGTATTCGATCTGCTCGATCCCGCTCAACCCGTTGGCATTGAGCAGTGCGGTGATCCCGGCGCCGTAAAGCCGTCCGGTCCGCTCGATGCGGTTCCTGATCTTGATGTAATAGCCGTCGGCGGTCAGGCTGAGATTGGGCGCGGGGGTCACGACCACGCCTGCCCCTGCGTTCCAGCTGCGCTCCGATTTCAGGGGCTTGGCCCCGAACAGGGCGCCGATGTCCGACCCCGGCGTGACCAGCTTGGCGACGGTCGGCGTCAGTTCGGTCTGCCCGCTCACGGGATTGAACACCAGCGCCGTGCGCCCGTCGGTCTGGGCATAGGCGGACTGGGTCAGCGAGGGCGCGCGGAAGCCGGTGCCCACGGTGCCGCGGATCGCCACCACCGGGCTGAACTCATAGCGGGTATTGAGCTTCAGCCCGACCGGGCTTCCCGAACCGTCGCTGTAGTGCTCCGCGCGCAAGGCCGCGCCGATATACCATTGGTCGAGCGGATAGATGCCGAGATCGACATAGCCCGCATAGACGCGCCTCGTCGCATCGGCCTCGTCCTGCGGCGAGAGCACGATCGCCCCCTGCACCACCGGCGAGGCGGCGACGCCGACGTTCCAGTCATACTGCTGGTCGCCGGGCTGGAACAGGTACGTCGCGGGCGTATAGGCCAGCGCATCGCCCGCGAAAGTGCGGAAGCGGTCGAGCCGGTATTCGGCCCCGAACGAGACCTGGACCGGCCGGGCCAGACCGATCTCGAACTCGCGGGTCACGTCCAGGTTGTGCGTCCACTGGCGGAACTCGAAATTGGCGAGGTTCGGCCATTCTGTCGGGCTGGCAGGACCAAGCGAGGGCTTGATCGACAGCTTGGAGAACTGGCGACTGCGGTTGCGGCCGAAGCTGCTCGACAGGTCCACGTCCCAGCCCGCCAGATCGCCCTTCACCCCGGCGACGAACTGGAAATCGCTCTCATGGATATTGTTGAGCGGATAGTATCCGTCCGGGAAGAGCGCGGTGAAGTTGGCATTGCTGTTGGGACGGCGGAAGTTGTTGCCGATCTGCACGTCGCGCTCGCCGTAAGTCCCGAAGGAGTAGAACGCCAGATCCGCGCCCAGCGGCACTTCGGTGTTGTAGGAGAGGTTGAAGGCCTTGATCTGCGGGTCGCCGTTGTGGGCGCCGTCGCCGTCCCAGGCGGCATTGCGGGCGGCGGCTTCGTTGCTGTTGGCCTGGACTTGCGCGGCGCTCTGGCCGGAGCTCGCGGCCACTTGCGCCGCCGTTCGTCCACTCGGGCGACCATAGATGTTGGTGTCGGTGGCCTTGAGGTTCCACCAGTTGCCGCCACGCTTGCGATAGTCGGCGCTCAGACGCAGGAAGCCGCCGTCGCCGATCGCGGTGCCGTAGCCGATCTGCCCCTGCCAGCTGTCACGGTCGCCCCGGCCGATGTACTGGCTGCCGTAGCGGAAACTGGCGTCCAGACCTTCCGCGCCGTTGAGCTGGATATTGACGACCCCGGCGATGGCATCGGTGCCATATTGCGCCGCCGCCGAATCCTTGAGCACTTCGATCCGCGAAATGGCGCTGACGGGTATGAGATCGAGATCGACCGCATTGACGCCGCTGGTATCCTGCGTGGTATTGGTCAGGAAGCCGCTGTTGTGCCTGCGCTTTCCATTGACCAGCACGAGCGTGTAGGCCGGGCTGAGACCGCGGTTGGTAACCGGCCGCACCACCGAGAAGACGCCCGCATGGGTCGCCGAAAAGTTGAGCGACGGCAGGATCCTGGTCAGGGCATCGCCGAATTCCGCTGCGCCGGTGCCTGCCAGTTTTTCTCCGCCGACCACATCGACCGGCGCCGGGCTCTCCGTCACCGTGCGGGGAACGCCGCGCACGCCGGTGACGACGATGTCCTTCTCCGGGAGCCCCGAAGGCGCACCCGCTTCGGCCTCGGCACCGCCTTCCTCCGCCTGTGCCGTGCCCGCCACGGCCAGCGCCGCCGCAGCGGCGCCGATAAGCAGTATGGTCCTGTTCGTGCGCGTATTCATGTCGCCCCTCATCGATATTTACCGAGGCGCTATTCGGATACGCGGTGCGGTTCCAATGAGATATCCGGACCTTCGGATTTGTTTATCTTGTAGAAGCGGTAACTATACTGTTAAACGACTGGAAATTCGCAGTTCAGGGAAACCTGAACGGCCATCGGCACCCGTTTCAGGCGGAAACGGATGCCGAAGAATGCGTCCTCTGGAAAACGCCCTAGCTGTCGAAGCCGGGCAGTTCCCGCGAAACGCGGCGCAGCACGGCTTCCCAGGCCAGTTGATGATGCGGCTTCGCGCCTTGCTTCGCCGTGGCCGCCGCAGGCCGTGCCGCAAGCTGGCGCCGCGCCTCTTCCTGCGCTTCCTCCGGCGCGATCAGGATATGCTCGCGCCCACCGGCAAGCGCCGCGACTTGCGCCGAGCAGGCAGCTTCCAGCTGATAGATGCGGCTCCAGGCGTCGCCCGGCGTAGCGCCGAGCGCCAGCGTTCCATGATTGCGCAGCAGCATCAGCGGGTTATCGCCGAGGTCAGCCACCAGCCTTTCACGCTCGTCGAGGTTGAGCGCGACGCCTTCGTAGTCGTGATAGGAAAGCTGCGGGATGATCACCAGCGCCCGCTGGCTGACCGGCAACAGCCCTTCCGCATGCGCCGATGCGCCCATGCCGTCGCGCGTGTGGAAATGCGCGATATAATGCGCATCCTCCCGCGCCGCGTGAATGGCCGAGTGGATCACGTAACCGGCATAGTTTATCCCGTATTCGCTCTCGCCGATGATATTGCCGTCGATGTCCACTTTGACGAGGCTCGATGCGGTGATCTCGTCGAACGTCAGGCCGAAGGGATTTATCAGGAAGTGATGATCGGGTCCGGGCACGCGGGCGGAGATATGCGTGTAAAGGAAGTCGTCGAAGCGATGGAGCGCGGCGATGCGATAGAAGGCGGCCAGGTCGACGCGCACTTTCCACTCCTCATCGGTGATGCCCTGCCGGCCGATCCGGTCGTCTGCGAAAGCGGTGGCCATGTTGGGATCTCCTCAAGGCGGCGCAGCCGTGCGATTGAATGTGTTCACAGAAGACAGGCCATTCTTGCGCAGATCAAATGAGAATTACCCGCGATCTATCAGGCCTGCGAATAGTTCGGCGCGCACCGAAAAAAGAGCGCCCGGAACTGCTGGGCTTCGGGCGCAAAGGTTCAGGGATCTCGTCGAGAATTTCGGGAAGTTAGTACCCCCGCTCGCGATCGACGACATCGCGAGGCCGTTCGCCGCGCAAGTAGCGGCTGAGATCATCCTGCACCTTTTCCAGCAGCCGGTGCCGGACGCGCAGGTAATTGCTGGAAATATGCGGGGTCAGGCGCACTCTGGGATGGGTATAGAGGCGGTGCCCGGCGGGCAGCGGCTCCGGCTCGGTCACGTCGAGCGTCGCGAAAGCCAGTTGCCCGGCATCGAGCGCCGCCAGCAGGGCCTCCTGATCGACGACCGAGCCGCGCGCCACATTGATGAGATGGGCATGCGGCTGCGCCCGCGAGAGGAATTCCACGCCGATGATACCGCGCGTCTCGGGCGTGGCGGGCAAGGCCAGCACGATGTGGTCGGAGCGCGCCGCCAGTTCGGTAAGGTTCGCGACCAGTTCCACACCTGCGAGATCGGCCCCGCCCCCCGTTCCGGAACGCCGCACCGCCACGACTTGCGCGCCGAGCGCCAAGCCGCGCCGGGCGACTTCCGCGCCGATCGCACCCAGTCCGACGATGCCGATCGTCGTGCCGGACACCCGGCCCAGCACTTTCGGCCCCCAGTCCTCCCGCGCATGGATGGTCGCGGCCTCCAGGCCTTTCGCCTGGGCGTAGATGGCGGCGATGGCATAGTCCGCGATCTCGTCGGAGGCGACGCCGCGACCGCAGGTCACCAGCGGCGCGTCGAGCAGCCAGTCGGGGTAGAAGTCGATCCCCGCCGAGCCGCTGTAGACCCATTTCAACCGCCCCGGCCAGATCTCCGGGCGCGGCGCCGGGCGCCGCTTCCATGTCGGCGAGGGCACGACCAGCAGGACATCCGCCTCGCGCGCGGCGGCCCAGGGTTCCTCCTCCGGCACGCCCAGAATGGTCGGCCGCGAGGGATGTCGGGCGAGGCTTTCGTTGAAATCCGGATCGAGCTGGCTGGCAATGACGAGCGACATCGGTTCAAACCCCCAGTCCGGCGCGGCCCGCCGCCACCAGCACCGTATCCGCCTGGGGCGAATGGATGCGGCTGCACAGGACGTCGCGGTAGTGCCGTTCGAGCGGATTGCGGCGGCTGATTCCGGGATTTCCGGTCAGTTCGAGGCCGATCGCCACGGCCTCGATGGCATTGGTGTTGGCGATGTGCTTCAAAAGGTTCGCCTGTACCGGAGACGGCAATTCGCCCCGATCCGCGGCGGCAGCGGCATTGTCGATCAACACGCGGTTGGCATGGAGCCGCGCCTCGATCTCGCCGAACTTCTCCTGGACGCGCGGGAGCGTCGCCAGCGCGGCGCCGAGATTGGTCGGCACCCGCTCGTTCAGATAGGCCGCCAGCCAGTCGTGCGCGGCGCGGGCAACGCCGTCGTAGATCGTGGCTATGGCCAGAGCGTTCCACAGGGCGTGCCTGCTCGCATCGGCGCTGCCCGGGCGCGGCACCCACTCCTCCGGTCCCCGCACGTCGACGGCATGGCCGATCGGGATCAGTACATCGTCAAACACGACCTTGTGGCTCGCCGTCGCCCGCATGCCGAGGTGATCCCACTCCGGCTCGACGGTGATGCCGGGGGTCTGCGGATCGACCAGGAAGTTGCCGACCATCGGCACCTCGTCATCGGTTCTGGCCCAGACCGCGAACCAGTCCAGCCCGGTCGAGCCGGTCGAGTAGATCTTCTCTCCGGAGATGCGCCAGCCTGCCGGCGTGCGCCGGGCCAGGGTCTTAGGCAAGCCGCCGCGCACCGGCGTCCCCAGCTCCGGCTCGACGCGGAAGGTGCCGATCAATCCCCGCCCCACGACCGCCTCGCGCGCCAGCTTTTCGTAGAGCGCGCGCGGCCAGCGGCCGCTCTTTTCGGGCGCGGCATGGAAGGCATACGTCATGAACAGGATGAGCGCGGTCGAGGGTTCACCCTTCGCCACCGCGCCGAGAACCCGCAGTGCCTGAACATAGCCGCCGCCCTGACCGCCCAGTTCGGGATCGACGGTCAGGCCGATCAGGCCTTCACGCGCCAGCAGGTCGAAATTCGTGCGGGGAAACGCCCCGGAGCGATCGTAGTCTTCGGCCGTCTCGGCAAGCGTGGTGGTAATGCGGTACAAGTCCTCGTCGCTCGGGAACGGGCGGGGAGACCGGACGGGGCTGCCTGAAGACGCGAGCGTGGCGGAGCTGGCCATTCAGGCCTCCTTGGCGATGATGCTGTTGAAACGATCGGTCCAGAGCGGGCGGACATCGACATGGCGGGGAATGAGGCCCGCCCCGGTGAAGACGTCGGCCACTTCCTGCTGCGAGGCCACGGCCTCCGGCGTGACGGGACGCAAGGTATAAGTGGCGCTCTGCCGGCGGAACTGGTCGCGCACGTAGTCCACCGGCACGCCGATCTGCTCGGCGATCACCCCGGCCCAGCGGTCGCGGTTCTGCACCGCCCAAGTCTGGCCTTGCCGCAGGAGCCGCAGATAGGCCTCGACCTGCCGCGACTTCTCCGGATCGGCCAGCGCCTTTTCATGGGCGCAGACGATGTAGTTGCCCGAAAGAAAACCGAGCGCGGTCTTGAGGATCCGGGCGCCCTCGGTGGCCAGCGCGCGCTGGATCGGAAAGCCGTAGATCGCCCAGGCATCGAGCGACCCCCGCGAAAAGGCGGCGGCGCCGTCGGAAACCGTCATCGCGACCGGCTCGATGTCGGTCCATGTCAGCCCCACCGATTCCAGCATGCGGATCAGGAAATACTGCGAGGTCGTCGCCCGTACATAGCCGACGCGCCTGCCCTTGAGACCAAAGAGATCGCGGATCGGCGACCCGGCGGGGACCAGCACGACCTGGTTGTTGACGTCGCCGTGGTTGACCGCGATCTGGCGAAAGCTCTGGACCGTGGAGGCGGCGGCGAAGACCGGCGGAATCTCGCTCATACCGCCGAAATCGAGCGATCCGGAATTGAAGGCCTCGACCACGAGATGGCCGGACTGGAACTGGGAATAGCTGATGGGAAAGTCCGGTTTCAGGCCTGCGTGCTGGAACAGCAGCCGCGTATCGCCTTCGCCCTTGCCGGTGATCGCCACCCGCAGCGGCCCCTTGTCGCGGGCTTCCCCGGAGCACCCGGCAAGTCCCGCTGCAAGAACTGCCGCGCCGCCGCGAAGAACCGCGCGGCGATCCACACTGAATTTGTCTCTGAGCATCGCCGACGAAGACATCCCTGTGATCGTTCAAGCTTCAGGTTCTGGTCGGCACCCGCTTTCCCGACAAATGAGTTCTGCTGCGTGCCTGATGAGCATCGCCAATCGTTCTTGCGACCCAGATTTGAATCCTCGGATTTCCGCGCCTTATAAGAAAGTCATTGCGCCATTTTGGAAATTATCAATTAGGGCGGATACCCTCGTGATGTATTTGGATCGTCAATATCGATCAATGTTCGACCCGTGCAAATAGAGATACTTAGGAAATTATTAATTTATAAAATCAAATAACATCAACGGATAAATAATTAATAGTTGCTATAGAAATATCCATTCTTTCCAGATCGAAAGAAAACCTGTTTGCAAATATTCCCAATCCCCTCCATCAAAAAATGCTGCGACGCATCAATTCCAGTGGTGCCGCGGCAGACAATACGAAGGCCCGACGTATCGGGACATCGAAATGAGGGGGAATTCATGAAATATGCTTTTGCACGCCGCCTTTCCGGCGCCTCTCTACTTGCAATTTGCCTCACCGCACCGTTCGGCGCGGAAGCGCGGGCCGCTGAGGACGCACCTGCGGAAGAAAGCGGCAACGCCTCCAGCGCCATCATCGTGACCGGCACCCGCCAGACGGGCCTGAAAGCCTCGGACAGCCCTGCCCCGATCCAGGTCCTGGACGCGGCGACACTGTCGAAAGTCGGCCAACCCAACCTTACTCAGGTGCTGAGCCAGATCGTGCCTTCCTTCACCGCGCAGGCCTTCGGCGGCGACGCCTCCAACCTGACGCTGACGGCGCGGCTGCGCGGTCTTAGCCCCAACCATACGCTGGTGCTGGTGAACGGGAAGCGCCGCCATCCCACGGCCAACCTGCACGTCTCCGCCGGTCCCTACCAGGGCGGCGCATCGCCCGACCTCGACCTGATCCCGCCTTCGGCCATCGAACGGATCGAAGTTCTGCAGGACGGCGCTGCCGCCCAATATGGCTCCGACGCCATCGCCGGGGTCATCAACGTTATCCTCAAGTCCGACCGCGAGGGCGGGCAGGCCTCGGTGACGGCGGGCCAATACTACAAGGATGACGGCGAGACGCTCGGCGCCTCGGGCCGTCTGGCCGTGCCGCTCGGCGAGCGCGGCTTTCTCGACCTGACGCTGTTCCACCGCTTCCACGACTTCAGCCAGCGCGGCGGCGGCGACAAGCGCATTTCCCACCGCGACGGCTCGTTGCTGGCGGGACTGCCCGCGAACTGGGCCGCGATTTCCGGGTTCCCGCGCCTCAACGGCATCTACGGCGACGCGCGCTCGCGGTTGACGACGGGCTTCTACAACGCCGGTTACGACCTCGGCGGCGCTCAGCTTTACAGCTTCGGCAGCTACGGGCGCCGCACCGCGCGCGCGGTCGAGCAGTACCGCCTACCGAACCGCGTCTCGCGCACGGTCGGCGGCGTCACCACCCTGCCCTTCCCCGATGGCTTCACTCCGTTCATGGGGCTGGAAGAGGACGACTATTCCTTCACCGGCGGCATCAAGGGCGACGCGGCAGGCTGGCGCTGGGACCTCAGCGGCACGTACGGGCGCGACAAGGTGCGCATCAGCACGCACAATTCGGCGAACGCCTCGCTCTATGCCGATACCGGCTTCAGCCCGCGCGACTTCTACGACGGCGCCTTCACCGCTACCCAGTTCACTGGCAATCTCGATATCTCGCGCGAACTGGAGCTAGGCCTCGCCAGCCCGCTCAATCTCGCTTTCGGCGGCGAGTTCCGGCGCGACACTTACGCGATCGAGGCAGGCGACGCCGCCTCCACCTACAAGGAAGGCGGACAGTCCTATCCGGGCTTCCAGTCCACCGACGCGGGCCACCACAGCCGCCGCTCCTGGGCGGGCTATGTCGATCTCTCGGCCAGGCCCGTGGAGGCCTGGACCGTCGATGTGGCCGGGCGCTACGAACACTACAGCGACTTCGGCGGCACCGCGATCGGCAAGCTGACGACGCGCTACGACATTTCGTCCGGGTTTGCCCTGCGCGGCACCGCCAGCACCGGCTTCCGCGCGCCGACGCTGGGCGAATCGTTTTATTCAGCCACGCAAGTCTCGCCGACCACGGCGGTCGTCCAGCTTCCGGCCAATTCTTCTGCCGCCGCGCTGCTCGGCTTCCGCCCGCTCAAGGCGGAGAAGTCGACCAACTTCTCGGTCGGGATCGTCGCCACCCCGCTCCCTTCGGTGACGATCACGCTGGATGCCTACCAGATCCGCATCCGCAACCGCATCACTTCCACCGGCAACCTGCTCGGCAAGTCGGGCACGACGATCATCGACCAGAACGTGCTCGACGCGATCACCGCGCACGGCAACGTGATCGATCCCGGCTCCACTTACGTCGCCGCCAGCACGTTCGCCAATGCGATCGACACCCGCACGCGCGGCGTGGACCTTTCGCTGGCGACTTCCACGCCGTTCGACGCGGCCCGCATCGACTGGACGCTGAGCGCCAACTACAACCGGACGAAAGTCACGCGCGACCGCCTTCCCGCCGGCACTTTCACGCCCCAGGCCCGCGCCGACATCGAGACCGCCTCGCCCGAGTTCAAGATCGGCCTCAGCGCCCTGTTCACCAGCGGCGCGTTCAGCGTGAACTTGCGCGAGACGGTCTACGGCCCGGCCAAGGGCTATTCCTCGCCCAACCTCGCGACATATTACCGCACCCGCATCGGCACGGCGGCAATAACCGATCTGGAGCTGGGCTACGAAGTGACGAGAGGCGTCCAACTGGCGATCGGCGCCAACAACCTGTTCGACAAACGCCCGCCCAAACCGCCGTTCGTTCCGGGCACGACGACTTACGTGAACAATTCCCTCGTCTGGAATGGCCCGCTGACATACGCTGCCTACGGCTTCAATGGCGGCTATTACTATGGCCGCGTGACGGTGGACTTCTGATGGCCGATGCTATGCTTCCCCGCCTGAACCGCCGCGCGATGCTGGGCACGATGGGCGGCATCGCCGCTGCCGGGCTCATACCCTCTGCCGTTCTGGGCCGTCCTGCTGCAACCGGACGCCGCGTGGTCGTGATCGGCGCCGGCATCGCCGGTCTCGTCGCGGCGCGCGAGATCGAACGGCAGGGCGGTGAGGCGATCCTGCTGGAGGCGCGGTACCGCGTCGGCGGACGCGCCTGGACGGTGCGCGGCGGCGACCGCGTCAGCCATATCGGCGAGGACGATCAGCGCGTCGGCTTTTCCGAGGGCCTCTATCTCAATGTCGGCCCGGCGCGGATTCCCAGCCATCACGACCAGTACCTGGGCCTGGCGCGGGACTTGCAGGTGCCGCTGGACGTTCTCGTCAACTCCAGCCGCAGCAGCTTCGTCCTCGGCACGCAGGACGGCGCCCACAGGCCGATCCGGCTGCGACAGGTCGCCAACGACTTGCGCGGCCATCTCTCCGCTCTGCTGGAAAAGGCCCTGCGCAGCGGCGCTCTCGATCAGGAACTCGATTCCACCGCGCGGGCGAAGCTGGCGGAATTCCTGAAGACTTACGGCGATCTCGCGCAAGATCTTTCCTATCGCGGTTCGGAGCGCTCGGGCCTCTCGCAAGTCCCCGGCGCCACCATCGAACAGGCCATCGCGGTGCCGCCGGTCACGCTGGACGCCCTGCTCGCGAACCCGGAACTCTCGACCCTGCTGTTCGAGGAGAACATCCTCATGCAGCCCACCATGCTCCACCCGGTCGGCGGCATGGATAAGCTGCCGGTCGCCATCGCCGCCGCCTTGCGCGGTCGGCCAAGGCTGAATGCCGAAGTGCGCGAAATCCGGCGCTCGGGCGAGGGCGTACGGATCGTTTACCGCGACAGTCGCAAGGGACGCGACATCGCGGTCGAAGCCGATCGCGCGATCATCACCACGCCGCTGCCGATCCTGGCCCGCACGCCCAGCGACTTCAGCCCTGCGGTGAAGGCGGCGATCGCCGGAGTGCGCTATTCCGATTCGATCAAGATCGGCTTCGAAAGCGCGCCGTTCTGGGAAAAGGACCAGATCTACGGCGGAATATCCTTCGTCGGCGGCGACACGTCGCTCGTCTGGTATCCGAGCGCCCCGTTCCAGGCCCGGCGCGAGGTCCTGCTGGCCGCCTACAGTGCCGGGCCGCAGGCGCGCAATTTGGCCAAGCGCGACCGGGCGGCGCAGATCGAACTGGCCCGCGCCGCCGTGGAGCGTCTGCACCCCGGCCATGGCCTCGAACTGGAAGCACCGGTGCGCGTTCACTGGGACAAGGTGCCCTTCAGCGAAGGTCCCTGGATCGAATGGGCCGATCCCGGAAACGACATCGCCGCCGCCGCCTTGCTCAATGCCGGAGACGGGCCGTTCCTGTTCGCCGGTTCGCACTTGTCCGCCTATTCCGGCCATTGGCAGGAAGGCGCGATCCTGTCGGCACGCCGCGCCGCGACCCTGGCAACGACCGACCACCAACCCCGCTGAAACCAGGAGAAGAGAGATGAAACACGCAACTCTGGGCTTAGTCGCCCTGCTCGGTCTTTCCGCCGCAGGAACTGCTGAGGCAGGGGAGATCGTCCGCCATCGCGGCGCGGCGGAATCCCCCATTCTCGCCGGGGTGAGCGTACCGGCCGATGCCGCCTATCTCTACCTCAGCGGGCAAGTGCCGAGCCCGACGGACAGTTCCAAGGCAGCGAGCGATCCTGCCGCCTATGGCGACACCAAGGCACAGGCGATCAGCGTGTTCCGCAAGATCGACACCCTGCTCAAGGCCCAGGGCTATGCGCTGGGCGACGTCGTCAAGCTGACCGTCTTCCTCGTCGGAGACCCGAAACTCGGCGGCAAGCAGGACTTCCAGGGCTTCCAGCAAGCCTATTCGGAATTCTTCGGCACGAGCGCACAACCCAACATCGTCGCCCGCTCGACGGTGCAGGTCGCCGCGCTCGCCAATCCGGCCTTCCTGGTCGAGATCGAAGCCACTGCCGCGAAGACGCGGTAAAGGACGGCACCCCGCATTCCGCCGACGGCCACAGGAAATGCCGTCGGCGGGACTGCACCCGATCGATCAGCACCGTCCATTGACAAGGGGTAGCCTCGTCGCATTCCGACAGAGAAACATCCCATGCATATCCGGCAAGCTGACCTGCGGGACTGCGATGTCATCGATCACGGCTTCTAGCTGGAGCGGCGCCAGTTCATGGCCGGTGCCGCTGGCCTCGGCGCCTGCGGCGGGCCGGAGCCTGCCTCCGCCGCCGCGCTGCGCTGCACTTCAGCCCCAACCGGATGCGCATTGACGAGGCGAAGACGCCGCTCACCGATGTGTCCGGCTACTGACCCTCACCCCAACTCTGTTCCGGCCTGTGTAAGAAAAGCCAGCAATAGATCGCCGGTATCCTGAAGGACGAACTCGACCTGCGCGACGAGGAATTCCAGAGTAAAAACAGCTGGCGGTCAATCTTCACCCATGGCCTTCTCGACGAACACGTCGTCGATTGGCTGTTCTACAACCTCGATCGCGCTGGACGAACACCCTGCCATTCAGTTCGGTAGCACCACATTTCCAAGAATGAGGGGTTCTATTCGCGTAAGTTGGTCCGAAAGACCGTTTGCAGCGCTAAGATACAAATCGGCACCGCGCGATGGACGCAGTGCCGATTTTCGCTTTGCCTCAGCCGTTGAGCTTGTCCTTAATCGCCTTTGCGGGCGCAAAGGTCAGCTTCTTCGAAGCGGCGATCTGGATGGTTTCGCCGGTGGAAGGATTGCGGCCTTCGCGCGCCGGCGAATCCTTGACCTTGAACTTGCCAAAGCCGTTCAGCGAAATCTCGTCGCCTGCGGCAGCGGCAGCGGCAATCGCCGCGAAAACCAGATCGACGGCCTTCTTGGCATCGGCTTTGGTGACACCGGTTTCGGCGGCCAGCTTGTCGGCGATGTCGGCATTGTTCATGGGCTGATCTCCTGCGGTTTTTAGGAATTGTGGTGGCGCAAATTAAAGCTGGTCGAAACCGCCAGCAACGCCGCCCGATTAAACCCTGTGCACAGCTGCGCGCGGTTCAGCGCCAGGGGTGCCCGAAATCAAACGAAGTTTGTCCGGCACTTCCCGATCCCGGATTCATGCCAAAAGTTTCATAAGCCGCCCGGCCGCCCCGGCTTCGGCCGCCAGGTTGCGGTTGTAAGCGAGCGGCATGCGCGGACTCTTCCAGCGCAGGGCATCCATGATGCCGGCGAGATCCTCACCGCTGGCAAACAGGTCCTGGTTCAGGCCGACCCGCGTCGAATGGGCGCTCACGCCCTTGAGCAACCGTGCCAGGTCATCCTGCGTCAGATCGGGCAGTGCGCCGGCCGCGAAGGCCCGCTGGACGATCGCCCGCCAGATCGGCCCGATCGAGCCGGGGTGGAGTGCGCCCTCGCCCACATCAAATTCCACACGGGCAGGAACCGCTTTCTTGGGCAGCGTCTTGCGCAGATCCCAGGCCTCGCGGCCCGAGATGGTCTCGATGCGCCGGCCTGGCACGGCCTTTCGCGCCTTGTAGCGCCGCACCTGCACCCGGCGGAACAGCGGCCCGGCCGCGATCTCCGCCGCTGTCTGCCAGGCCGCGATCGCCCGCACCGAGCGCGGCGACAGAAAGGCCGTGGCCCCCTCCCCGTCCGGATCGCTCTTGCTGCGCGGAATCGTTAGCAACCGCGCCTCGGGGTCGAGCGCATCGACGATATGCTCCACCGCAACCGCTACCAGCTCACTGGCACGCAAGCCGGTGTCGTAGGCGGTCGACAGCAGGGCGCGGTCGCGCAGCCCCGTCAGATCGTCGCCGCAGGCCTCCAGCAGCGCCCTGATGTTGAGGCCGCGCGGCCCATCGCGCGCGACATCGCGCACCGGCCCCTTGAACCGCAGCGGGCGCGCCTGGGCCTGCGCCACCCCCTTGTCGCGGCGGATCGCGCGGAGGCGCAGCTTCACCAGTTGGGCCGTCGTCGGATCCCTGAGATCGAGCAGCTGGTGGATCTTGGCGATCGAGGCCTTGTAGCGGGCGAGCGAGGCGGGTTTGGCCCCCTCCCCGGCCCGGACATCGAGATAGTCCGCGACCACTTCGGGGGTTGCCGGCAGCGCGATCCGGTGGGTCCGGCGGCACCACCGGTCGAAGGCTTCAAGATCACTCTTCAGCGCGCGGATCGAATGCGGTGACGAGGCCGCCTGATAAGCGCCGATCAGCGCGGCGTTGACGACGATCCTCGCGCCGGCCCGCATATTGACGACAGCCCAGGAAAGTTCGTCGGCTGCCGCGGGCGCGAGCGGTTCGGGATCGGCAGAAATCGGGGTGCTCTCATCAAGCGGATCGGCATGTTTCATGCCCCGGAAAGATACCTCCTTTATCGAAAGGCGTCAAATATGCTTATGTGATAACTGCAATATCTTCATGAGCATTTTAGTAGCGCCCCTTCTCGAAAGTCAGAATGCTTTTAATTAAAGCGATTTCGCGAACTGTTTAACGAGCGCTCCAAACCCCTACCGAAGTAGGCTGGGATGTAACCAAGGTTGCAGACCACCAATACGCCCGCAGCATATCTGTGCGTCGCAAAACACGAGATGCTCGAGGCCAACGCCGCGTTTCGCGGCAATGTCTTGGAGCTTCACATGGCCTATCTCACGACCAACCCCGCGACCGGTAACGTCGAACGCGAATTTGCTACCATCACGGACGCACAGTTAGCGGCTATCCTCGATGCTAGCGAGGACTGCTTCCGTACCGATTGGTCCATGCGCTCCATCGAGGACCGCGCCGCAGCTATCCACCGAGCCGCAGCCATCATTCGTGATGAGCAGGAGGCGCTCGCCGCCATCATGTCTCGCGACATGGGTAAGTTGGTGGGACAGGCGATCGGCGAACTGCAACTGTCAGCCGCCATCCTTGACTACTATGCCGACACGGCGGCCGTGTTCCTCGCCCCGAGGCCCTTGCCTGACGCGCCTGGTGCCACCCTCCACGCCCAGCCGCTCGGGATACTCCTTGCGGTCGAACCGTGGAATTTCCCCTTCTTCCAGTTGGCACGCGTCGTCGGCCCGCAACTGATGGTCGGCAACGTCGTTATCGCCAAGCACGCCAGCAACGTCCCCCAGTGCGCCCTCGCCTTTGAATCCGTCATGCGGCGCGCGGGTGTGCCTGCCGGCGCCTATTCGAACATCTTCGCAACGACCGATCAGGTTGGAATCGTAATCGACGATCCGCGCGTTCGCGGCGTCACTCTCACTGGCAGCGAGAAGGCGGGCGCCACGGTCGCTGAGCGCGCCGCCCGAAACCTCAAGAAGTCGGTTCTTGAACTCGGCGGCTCCGACGCGTTGATCGTCCTTGAAGACGCGCCGTTCGAAGCCACCGTGATGAACGCCATGGTCGGCAAGATGAACAATGCGGGCCAGAGCTGCGTGGCGACGAAGCGGATGATCGTAGTCGGCGAGGAACGCGGCAAGCAGTTCCTGGAGGCCATGACCGCCGCGATGGCCTCGCTCGAAGCAGGTGATCCGCTCGACCCCGCGACCACGTTGGCACCCGTTTCATCGGAGGGCGCGCTCCAGGGGGTGCTACGGCAGATCGAGGCAGCGCGCGCCGGTGGCGCCACGGTCACACTAGGCGGCAGCCGGATCGAGCGCGCGGGCAGTTATCTCGAACCCACGATCCTCACTAACGTCAAACCTGACAATCCCGTCTATCGCCAGGAGATCTTCGGTCCGGTGCTGACCTTCCATGTCGTCCCCGACGAGGCCTCGGCCATCGCACTGGCGAACGACGTGCCCTTCGGTCTCGGTGGTTCGGTCTTCACGGCCGATCTCAAACGCGGCGAACGCGTCGCCCTATCCATCGAGAGCGGCATGGCCTTCGTCAACGGACCGACTTGGTCCACGCCGCAGATGCCGTTCGGAGGCGTCAAGAACTCGGGCTACGGCCGTGAGCTGAGCCAGCTTGGCTTTGGCGAATTTGTGAACTGGAAGCTGGTGGCAATCGCCCCTCCCGGCTCTCTTCCCCCCGGCGCAGACGCAGCCGGCTGAGCTGGCAGCAATGACCCCGTCTAAACGATTCTCGATCGGCAAGGCGGGGTCATTAACCGCAGACTTCAGAAGACGCTCTCGCCAGGATACCCAAGCCCGGATCAAATCAGTACAGGGAGCTTAGACGCTCGCCAGCAACTCTACGGGCTGCTCCACGCGCCGCCTCTGCCGCGTTGCCCAATTCTCGATGTCTTCAGTACCTATCCCGAGACGATCTAGAACCGCCCTAGCCGCGTCCAATCCGGCGGGAATTGCGTTGTCGATGACAGGGGACAGGCCAACCGCTGCGAACTCTTCCGCCTCGACCGAACCATCAACCACGGCGATCCTGGTCAGATCGGGGAAAAAGCGCCGCGCCATGGGCGTCAGTCCGGTGGATTGGTCCAGCGACGGCATGGTGAGGATGCTGAGCTGCCTCCCACTCATCGCGGCGGGTCCCCAGAACCTGGGATCCCCGAGGCTGCCGAACATCACATGATATCCGTCGGCCACAGCTTCGCGCAGACGTTGCGGATCATCCTCGATGGCGGAGTAGCCGATGCTGAAGGCGTCTAGGGCGTCCGCGATGGTCCGGCCTCGCTCGTCGATCCCGACGATGAGAACCGGCTCGACCACCTCGTGCGGGACGAGCTCGGCCTCCGTCCGCGCAGTCGCACGGCGCCTGAGACGCCCTGCCAGTAATCGTCCCGCACTCGAGAGGTTGGGCGCCACCGCGAGCGTGAGCGCGACGGCGGCGATGATCACCGCGCTGCGCGCTTCACCTACGAGCGCGCGGACCTGCGGCAGGCTGAGGATCACGAAGGCGAACTCTGATCCCTGCGCCAGAAGGAAGCCCAGTTGGGCCGATCCGGGGACCGACCAGCGGAAAACCAGGCTGGCGCAAGCATTCAGCACTATCTTCGCCCCGATGATCATCCCGGCGACGACCAGAACCTCCGGCCAGACCCGACCCAGTGAGACGACGTCGAGCGATAGGCCGACGGATATGAAGAAGAAGCCGAGGAGAAGGCCACGGAAGGGCTTGATCTCAGACTGGATGATCGCCCGATAAGGGGTCTCCGACACCATCATCCCGCCGAGGAAGGCGCCCAGTGTCAGCGAGAGTCCAATCGATCCCGTGGCCCAGCCGGCCGCAAGCGCGATCAGTAGCGCGACCGCGGTGAAGATCTCCTCGTTGCGGTTGCGCGCGACGAGTTCGAACAGCGGCAGGACCAGATAGCGCGCGCAGACCACCGACACCGCGAAGGCCGCGCCGGCCTTTGCCAGCGCCAGCAGGACCGCAGGACCGACCGCATCGCCGGTGCCCAGGGCTGTGGCGAAGATGAGGATGAAGATCGCCGCGATGTCCTGAAAGACCAGGATCGCGGTCGTGGTCACCCCGACCGGACAGCCTTGCTGGTGCCGCTCGACGATGATTCGCACGACCACCGCCGTGGACGACAGGGAGAGCGTGGCTCCAACGATGAAGGCCGCCATCGGTGGCAGACCGAAGAGCAGGGCCAGCCCCCCCAACCCGGCAGATGCGAAGATGACCTGCGCTGGCCCGAGGCCGAACACGTCGGTCGCCCTCTCCCTCAGATGGCTCAGTGAGAAGTGCAGACCGATGTCAAAGAGCAGGAGCACAACGCCCAGTTCGGCTAGCAGACGGATCGGCTCCGTCGATTTCGCCAGACCGGTGGCCGCCAGCACGATACCGATCGCCAGGTATCCGACGATGGCGCTCAGTCCCACCATCCGCGTGACGATCGCGGCGACGACCCCGAGCGCAAGCAGCAGGACCACGGGCGCGAGCGCCGCAATAAGCGCGTGCTCCACCAGCGGTGCCTAGTCGAACTTGTATTCGGACAACCCGATCGTGACGAGTTCGGGCTCGCTCATCGGGACGTTGCTCGGGGTGTTCGGGACGATGCGCATCTCCGAATAGAGCGTGATCCCCTCCACCTCGACCGGGCCGGTGAGATAGTGCGCGGCCGAATTGTTGCCCTGGATCTCGACTTCGTAGTCGTGGCGACGAAGCAGGCCATCGGTGTCGAAATAGTAGTGCTGGACGCGACTGTGTGTGGCGATGCTCGAGGGGAACTCGCCCTTCAGGCGACGCCACGTCTCGCCGTTCTCGCTCCAAGGATCGACTTCGGTGCAGACGACGCCGGGCCGCGCGAGGATAAAGGGCGCCGTCAGGTAGGTCCACATGGCGTAGCCAGCGAAATAGCCGAGCTGCGGCCGGCTCCACGGCGTCTCCATCTCGAACCCGGCGAACGACGGCCTGGGATCCGCCAACTCCTCGACGACCGCGCCGGCATCGCTCTCGATTAACACCTTGTCGGGCGTGAAGACCGAATGGTCCGTGCTCGGGGCGAAGGGCCAGTGCGTTGCCCACTCCTTGTGGAGGTCGATCTTCACATGCGCGTCGGTAAGCGTCTCGCCCTGACCCTTCAGCGCCCAAAGGAGGCCACCCTGCTTGAGGCGCGCGGTGAGGAAATGGAACTTGCTGAAGCGGTCGAGGCCGCCGTGCGCCTTGATGGCGAAATCAACGAGGTCGGACATGGGAAACTCCCGGTTCGAATGGATAAACCGGCGTTCCGCATCACAGGTGCTGGTGAGGTCGTCGTCCCCACTAGTCATCGTTGACTTGCCGCCGTTACAGCGGGGGTGCCATCGGGGCACCGAGCAAGCGACCCATACGGTGGTATGGTCGCAGTCGAATTAGGTCAGGGCAATAAATGCCAGTGCATCACCAGCGCAGCTTAATCCTGGGCTTCGCCCGCCGGCGCAGCCCGTTGGAAAGCGAAATGATCATCGTCCGGCACCAGCCGATGCAGATCGCGAGATGGCTACGATACAGGGCGGCGTAGGCGCTGCGAGCGGCGAAGCCGGAAATCCCGAACCCTCTTCCGCGCGCAAGGGGAACGTCACCTATCGCCGCGTGACCGAGAGAGGCGATCGTCCCGCGATATGTATAGCGGAAGGGCCGCAGATCGCCGCCAGCGAGATGCCCGGTCAGCGATTTCGCGAGGTGGCTCGCCTGTTGGCTGGCGGCCTGGGCGGTCGCCGGCGTCGGCTTGGTCGCGCCCTCCTCGTAGCATGCGGCGCAATCTCCGATCGCGAACAGCCCGTCGATGACGCGACCGTCCGATCCCGTGACGCCAAGCGTCGCATCCACTCGGACGCGATTGCCTCGGTCGATCCTGAGGCCCGGAATGGCGAGCAGGATACTCGGACCCTGTATCCCCGACACCCAGACGATCATGTCGGCTGAAAGTTCGGAGCCGTCGCCCAGCCTGACCTTCCCTGCCTCCACGCCTGTCACCTTCGCACCGAAGCGCATCTTGACCCCATAGGCCTGGAGCATCCGCCTCGCGTAGATCGACATGGGCTCGGGGCTTCCCGGCAAGGGACGATCCGCCATATCGAGAAGCGTGACCTCCATCTGGTCATGGCGCATGAGGCTGGTCAGTTCGGGCTCCCGGCGCCAAGCGTTGCGCAGCTCGGCCGCGAACTCCACGCCAGTCAAGCCGGCTCCCACGATCACGACGCGAACGTTGGTCGCGCGTCTGGCGGCCACCCGGGCGGAAAGAGCACGCAGACCGTCATAGATCTGATCCGCTCCACGTGCGGAATCCAGCGTGTGGCAGAACTCCCTGACGCCTGGAGTCCCGAAGTCGTTCGACGTGCTACCGACCGCCAGCACCGCGACGTCGTAATCGATCGTGCGCTCGGGAAGCAGTATCCCGTCGTCCGATGTGATGCGGCCATCGCGCGCCGTGACCTCGGCGACGGTGATCCGCTTCGCGGTCGGATCGACGCCCGACAGGCCGCCGAGCACGAAGTCGAAGCCATGGCGGGCCGCCAGCTCGAAGAAGCTCAGCCTCTCATCGGCGGCGATCATCACGCCGGTCGCTATCTCGTGGAGGCGCGGCTTCCAAAGGTGCGTCGGACTGCAATCGATCAGGGTGACGCGAGCACCTCCATCCCGATCGGAGTCCTTCGACAACCGGATCGCGAGTTCGAGGCCACCAGCCCCGCCGCCGACGATGGCGACATGGGGCCGATCGTCATGCCGCTCTGCCCCGTCGGCCGAACCTGTCACCCTTCCCGGCCCCGACGAAGTTCGAGCAGCCCGAGCAGTAGCTCGTCGCGCTCTTCCTCCAGCTCATGGATGGTGCGGTCGCCCACCTCCGCATGGACGCTCTCGATCAGGATTTTCTGGATCTCGGGTGTCAGCGTGGGCGAGCCAAGCGTGTCCCAGGAGTTGGTCAGCGGCTGGGCGAACTGCTCGAACCAGTGCTCGATGCCACCGGCGCCGCCACCGAGGTGGTTGAGCATCATGTTGCCCATCAGGCCCCAGCGTAGACCAGGCATCCAGCAGGCCGCCGGTGCGCCGGAACCACTTGTGCTGATCCCATCCGATTGTCCGCACACTCCCGAGCTGAACGGTAGCGAGGCGGACGGTCGACCCGGGCGCACGCGCGACGGCGTCTCCCTGCCCGAAGCCTTCCGCTCGATTCCTGTCCCCAAGGGCGCGATCGGGATGCGGCGTCTTGCGGCCTTCATCGGGCCGGGCTTCCTCGTCGCCGTCGGCTACATGGATCCGGGGAACTGGGCGACGGACATCGCCGGAGGTTCGGCCTTCGGCTACTCCCTCCTGAGCGTCATCCTGCTTTCGAACCTCATGGCGATCGTCCTGCAGGCGCTTTCTGCGCGCCTCGGGATCGCCACCGGACGGGATCTCGCCGCGGCCTGCCGCGAGGCATATGGCCCAAGGGCCGCCATACCGTTGTGGCTGCTCTGTGAAGTCGCCATCGTCGCGTGCGATCTCGCCGAGGTGATAGGCACCGCCATCGGCCTTCAACTGCTGTTCGGGATACCGCTCGTCTGGGGGGTCTGCCTCACAGGCCTAGACGTCCTCGTGATCCTGGCGCTCCAGCAGCGCGGGTTCCGGAAACTCGAAGCGGTCGTTATTTCACTCATCGGACTGATCGCCCTCTGCTTCGTCTACGAACTCGCGGCGTCGCGTCCATCGATTACCGGCATTCTAGGCGGCTTCGTCCCACAGCCCGAAATCCTGTCGAACCCTGCCATGCTCTACATTGCGATCGGCATCATCGGGGCGACGGTCATGCCCCACAACCTCTACCTCCTCTCCGCAGTCGTCCAGACGCGCGACTACGCGCGGGACGGCGCTGGGCGCCGCGAGGCAGCGCGCTGGGCGACCATCGACAGCACCCTCGCGCTGTGCCTGGCGCTCTTCATCAACGCGGCGATCCTGATCCTCGCGGCCTCGGCATTCCACACCGCGGGGCGAAACGACGTCGCCGAGATCCAGGACGCCTACAAGCTCCTTTCACCCACGCTCGGCGCCGCGGCCGCCAGCACGCTCTTCGCAATCGCCCTCCTGGCGTCCGGCCAGAACTCGACGATCACCGGCACGCTGGCGGGTCAGATCGTGATGGAGGGCTTCGTTCGGATCCGGCTGGCCCCGTGGCTGCGGCGCCTCATTACGCGTGGGCTGGCGATCGTGCCGGCTGTGATCGTCGCCGGCATATACGGGGAGAGCGGAACGGCGCGCCTGCTGGTGCTGAGTCAGGTGGTCCTTTCGCTCCAGCTTCCGTTCGCCGTGGTCCCGCTGATCCAGTTCACCTCGGACCGCACAAAGATGGGTGAACTCGTCAGCCCGACATGGCTCAAGCGCTTGGCGTGGCTCATCGCCGCGCTGATCATCGCGCTGAACGCAACGCTTCTGGTCGGAGTGTCCGGGCTGACCTGATCGTGCAGCCGGCAGAGCCACCCACCGATCTGAAGATGACCACGCACCCGCTCAGTTGGCGGGCGGTCGTGGAGATTGCGCCCGTGGCAGCCTGAAAGAGATCTTCGCGCCTCCGAGCGCGGACGTGCCGTCGAGCGTCAGCGTTCCCTGATGGAGCGCGACGATGGACCTGCTGACCGTCAGGCCGAAGCCGGCACGACCGGCGGCGCCGGGGACCAGTTCGGCGAAGGCGTTGGCGACGTCGGACGCCGCTATGCCCGGGCCGCTGTCGCTGACCGAACACTCCACGCATCCATCGTCCACGAGGATGTCGACGGCGACCTCCCGCACGACGCAGGCCGAGCGATCGACGGCCTCGATGGCGTTCATGAGGAGATTGACGACGACCTGCCCAATCTGCGCCCGGTCCATCGAGACGCAGTCGTCACATCCCACCAGCCTGCTCGCGATGCTCACGCCCGCCGCCTTCGCATCGCCTTCGACCAGCTGAATTGCGGCGTTGACCACCTCACGCATCCGCTGCGGCGCGAGGACCGGAGCATGGCTCATCGCCATGCTCCTCATGCGTTCGATGATGCCACGTGACCGCACGGCCGAGGAGAGGATGCGGTCGAACGCGTGCCGCGCCTCCTCGATCTGGGGTGCATCCTTGTCCAACCACCGCACACCGGTGGTCGCCATAGCGGCGATCGCGACGAGCGGCTGACTGATCTCGTGGGCGAACCAACTCGACAACTCGGTCAGGAGCGAGAGCCTGTATGATTGGGCGAACTGTGCCTGGAGGCGGATGAGGTCCGTCTGGGCGGCGACGCGATCGCCGATATCGACCATCCCGATGATCGACGCCCGCCGTCCGTCCTCGCGCACGGAGGCGCTGGCGAGGATCACGTCCCGCCTGCCGCCGTCCAGCATGTCCAGCTCCGTCTCGCACTCGTGGTTGCGCGCCTGCATCCCGGCGATCAACGTCTTGATGAAGACGTCGGGTCGGCTCCGCCAGGCGAACGCAACCGATCCTCCCACCAGCTCGGCTGCCGAACCGGCTCCCAGTATCCGCACCGCCTCGGGGTTGACGTCCTCGATGATGCAGAGATCCGCAGCGCGTTCGAGCAGCGCCGGGTTCTCTTCGAAGAAGGCCGCGAGATCCGTGTCGGAATCCAATCCGAGTTCAGCGTAGAAGGGCGACAACCGGTCACCGTTCACCCTGCAGAGGCCGAGAGGAAGATTCCGGAAAAGAGTGCGCTGCAAGGCGACGGTGTCCGCCGCCGCATCCTTGGCAGGCGTCAGCCCGCGCAGATCTGTGCATTGCACCGCGACGCGCACCTGCGACCCGACCCTCTGGGAGGCGCGCGCTGTGAAGATCACCGGAAAAGGGTCGCCGTCGATCCGACGCAGCCGACCCTCTCGCCGCACGACGCCGTCGCTTCCCCCGGCTGCCGAGACGACATCGAGGAATAGATCGCGATCCGCATCCGGACAGATGGCCAGCGGTGTGAGACCGCGCACGGCGGCCTCCGGCCAGCCTATCAGCTCCAGAGCCGCCCGGTTTACCGAGACGAGGCGGGTGATGCCGAGAAGCCACGCAGGATCACGGGCATCGGGATCGAGCCTCGGCGATCCGGCGAACTCCAGCAGTTCGGTGACGTCCAGCTCCATCGCGCAGACCGCCATCCCGTCGTCCGACACGCGCGGCCCGACACGCTTGGTTCCCGATGCCCTGGCGGCAACGAGCGAAGTCACCGAAGGAGCACGTGGCGGCATGTCGGTTGAGAGCACCTGCGTCATGCCGTCCACGTCGTTCCCCGCACGTATTCATTGAAGTCGGCGCACAGCCGCATCGTGTTCCTCACCTTGCCTCCACCTCTGCGGTCGGCGGAATCCCGTCACGAAGTCGGAAGCAGTGTATTCGGAGTGCAGGCCCGCGTCGTCCCATACACCGGTATGGGCGCGGAAGTTTCTTGACCTGACGCGTCTAATGGACCCAGCCACCTCCAAGGCTCCTGTAGAGCGCGATCACCGCCGTCACACGCCCGGACCGGTTCGAGAGCGCCTGCAGCCGGACCTCCAGCAAGGAGCGCTCGGCATCCAGCTGTTCGAGATAGGATGCGTATCCTGATCGGTAGCGACGTCGTGCCAGATCAAGGACGGTTCCGGTCGCGACGACCTGCCGATCGAGGGCATCCTGCTCCTCGGATAGCCGGTCCACTCCCGTCATCGCGTTCTCGACTTCCTCGAAGGCCTTCAGGACGAAGCCGCGATAGGCGAAGGCCGCCGCGTCCCGGCGCGCCGCCGCCGCGTCAGCCTGCGCACGGAGCTCTCCACCCTGAAAGAGCGGCGCCAGGATGGAACCGCCGAGTGAGAACAGGCTGATGGGATCGCCGAGGAGAGTGGACGCCACGCCGCCGCCCGCCCCGCTGATCTGGAGTGTTGGAAGGAACCGCGCGCGCGCCGCATCGAGGCTCCGGTCGGTCGACGCAAGCCGCATCTCGGCCTCCGCGATGTCCGGTCGCCGCCTGACGAGTTCGGAAGGCAGCGCGCTCGGGATCGCGACGTCCAGCATAGCTTCCAGCTTCACGCCCCGGGGTATGTCGCCTGGCGTGTCCCCCACCAGCACGCTCAGCGCGTTCTCCTGCTGGGATATCGCCCGCTTGGTGGAAGGCACGAGACGTGCCGCCGCCTCGAGGGCAGATTGGGCCTGCGCCAGTTCCAGCTTCGAACCGTATCCCGCGTCAGTCCGCCGGCGGATCACCACGAGCTCGAGCTCCCGCGACTTCACCGTCTCCTCGACGAGGAGCAGTTGCTCGTCCAGACCGCGAAGCAGCGCGTAACCGGAGACGACTGTCGCGATCAGCGAGATGCGGGTTGCGTCGCGAGCGAACTCGCTCGCTTGGAACGCCTTGCGGCTCGCGTCGGACGTCGCGGAAATACGCCCGAAGAGATCGACCTCGTAGGAGATCGTCAGCTCGCCCGTCGCCTGCGTCTGGTCCACGCCGAGTCCGAAAGGGTTGACGCTGCGGGATCTGCCTCCCCTTGCGTCGACGCCGATCGAAGGCGCGAGGCGGCTTGCGGCGGATCTGAACTGGGCGCGTGCCTCGGCAACCTTCGTGCCGGCGATCAGCAGGTCGGTATTCCGCTCCAGCGCCCTGGCGACGAGACCGTCTAGGACGGGATCGCGGAACTGCTTCCACCAATCGACATCGATCGCGGTCGGCACGCCGCCGCCCCCGCGCCATGCCTCAGGAGCATCCACCCTCGACAGCGGAGGCATAGTCGGTCGAGGCCCGGCGCACGCCGCGAGGACCGAAGCGATGCAGAGCGCTCCGAAAGCCTTCATGGCGTGACCGAAAGCTCGACCCACGCGTCCACTGACATGCCCGGCCTCAGCCGTGCGGCCAGCACCTGGCCAGGATCGATGCGGATGAGGATCCCGAGCCTCTGCGGCACCTTCACGAAGTTGCCAGTGGCATTGTCGGGCTTCAGGACGGCGAACTCCCAACCGGTCGCCGGCGCGATGTGCGACACCCGGCCTGACAGACGGCGGCCACCAAGGGCGTCCACCGCGATCGTGGCCCGCTGGCCGATCGCGATCCGGTCGGTCTGGCCCTCCTTGAACTGGGCGATCACCCACCGTTCCGGGGGCACGATCTCCAGCAGCGCGGTGCCGTTCGTCACGAACTGGCCGCGCCGCACGTGGATCTCCCCGAGCTGCCCGGCCTCGGGCGCCCGGATGATCGTGTGAAGGAGATCGATGCGGGCCAGCCGCAACTGGGCCTGTGCGACCTTCACCTGCGCTTCGAGGCCGCCCCGTCCGACGTCGACCGTCTTCAGATCCTGCCGCGCGATCTCCGACTTGGCGGTCGCCTGCCGCAGGCCAGCTTCCGCCTGCGCGAGCGCCGCAGCCGTCTGGTCGCGCTCCCGGATGGAGATCGAACCGTCGCCTACGAGATCCGTCGCGCGGGCCATGTCCGCCTTCGCGCGGAGAAGCTGCGCCGACGCATCCGCCGCAGCGGCCTCCTCGCCGGCTATCCCCGACGCCCGCGCCGCATGCGCCTGCCGGCTGTTGGCGAGCGCGGCGATCTGGACATCGAGGTTCGCCTCCGCCTGCTCGACGCGTGCGCGATAGATGTCGTCATCGATGAGCGCGAGGACCTGCCCTGCCGCGACGGTGTCGTAGTCACGGACCAGCACTCTGTTCACGTAGCCACTGACCTGTGGAGCCATGATGACGGTCCTGCCCCGGACCAGGGCGTTGTCCGTCATCTGGGAGTTCCCGGAGAAGGGCCCGATGCCCCAGACCTGAAGCACGATCGCGACCGCCAGCAGCAGAGCGAGCGCCAGCAGGATCGTCACGACCGGTTTCTGCCGCGGCGGATGCCAGGGGCCTGTCGTACCGGACGTATCCGGTTCGGGAGATGGAGCACCCGACGCGGCCCCCACAGCTGGTTGCGAAGCGTCCGTCATGCCGGCACCTGCGAGGCAGCAGTGCGGTTCCGAAGCCGATCGCGCAGGATCACCCCGGCGATGAAGATGCCGATCCCGAAGGCGATCAAGGTGACGACCCAGAAGGCGTCGTTGAACGCCAGGACGCTCGCCTGGCCGTTCAGCGCCTGTCCGAGCAAGGCGTTCGCCTGCTGAGATCGGGTGACCGGATCACCGATGCGCGGTGCGAGCTGCTGGGCATAGCCGCCGACGCGCTCGATGAAGGCCGGGTCTCCGGTAGACAGAGCTTCGGCCAGACGTTCGGAATGAACCCTAGTGCGCATGACCTGGATGCTGCCGAGCAGCGCGGATCCCGCCAGTCCACCGACGTTCTGCGTGGTGCTGAACAGGACAACGAAGCTAACGAGGTAGTTCGGGCCGCGCTTGATGATGTGGCCGATCCCGAACATGAGCGCCGGACCCAGGAACAGCGTCGTGCCGAACCCGAGGAGCGCCTGGCTGAGATACAGCTCCGGAGGCCGGGTGAGGCTCGTCGAATGCGTGTCCAACCATGCACCCAGGCCGATGATGAAGGCGGCCGCCATGATCATCGTGACGATGCGCTCCGCTTTCAGCGTCAGCGCGACCGTGGCGATCCCCGCCGCCATCGCCACGAACACCGTCGCGAAGAGAGGGTGGAGCTGGTCGCTGGTGAGACCGCCGAGCGTAAGGAGCCCCACCGCGGCATAAGTCTGCTCGCTGAGACCGAGCCGAACGACGACCGCGATGAGCATGAAGAAAAGGATGTCGCTGGTGCCATACCAACGCACCCAGAGGAGAGGCCTGGCGCGCTTGTCCTCGATCAGAAGCGCGAGGCCGAGCAATGGGATCGAGGCCGCCAACGCCCAGCCGAGCCAGGCTGCATCGGTCCACCAGTAGAACCGGCCGAGGGAGAGCACGGTGCAGATCAGCAGCATCGCCGTGATCACCAGGACGGCGGTGACCGCATCCAGCGGCTCGAACGCCTTCCCGCGCTCCACCGGGGGCAACGGGATCAGATTGAGCATCGCCCAAGCGCCCAGCGCCATGGCGAACTCGATCATGTGAAGCCCCTGCCATCCCATCGGCGCGATGGCCGACAGCGGAAACATCCGGGCGAGCGGCACAGCCAGCTGCGGGAGGCTGAAGCCCACGACCGCCGCGATAGGACGCATCTTCACCGGGAATACCTGGAAGATGTTGTAGAGGGACAGCGTCGTGAGGCCGCCGGCGGCAATCCCGCTGATCGCACGCGCGAGGATGGCCGTGCCCAACGAGGGATGGAGGATCTGGATGATCTGGGCCAGCATTAGAGCACCGAGGACCACGTGCATCGTCGCCGTGATGCCGAACTGCACCCTCGCCTTCACCAGCATCAGGTTCGCGGTGGCGTTGAAGGCGACGTAGACCGCCAGCAGGAGATTGGCTTCGGCGACGTAGAGACCCATGTCGCCAGAGATCGACGTCAGATTGGCCGTGATCATGCCGTTGCCGAGGCCGCTACCGAGCGCCATCACACCAGCTGAGGCGGCGTATAGCACCCGATTTCGACGCGTGTGCCTCGCGGAGTAGGGAGCACCGGGGAAAAGAGGCTTCTCCTCCGGTGAGAAGCGATACTCGGAACGTGCGGCAGTCATGGACCTGGCCCCTCAGACCTCTCGCGCCGCCCGATGGACCAGGCGCTTCTATCGCGAAGGTCGACAGATTCCGGACGCGGACCGATATCGGCAATCTAGACGACGGTATGTCGGGGCCGGCACTTCGGACGGTGCCGCAGTCCGACCCCGGCCCGATCAGAAGCGGAAGCCGACGCCGCCGATCACCTGGTTGCGCGAGAAGTCGTCGGAATAGTTCGAGTAGCGGTATTCGCCGGTCACGAAGAAGTTCTGGGTCAGCGCGTATTCGACGCCTGCACCGAGCCGGAAGCCCGAACGGTTGTCACGGCGATCGAACGCGACTGCGGTGCTACCCGTCGCGGGGGTGAAGCGATCGGTGAAGCGGGCGTTCGTGTAGCCCGCCTTGCCGTAGAGAAGGACGCTCGGCGTCACTACATAGCCGATGCGGCCACCGGCATAGAAATCGCGATCCGCTCGCTCGCAGCGACGCCCAGCCCTTTCGGCGAAGCAGGACTTCTGCGTGGTGCCCGTCACTTCGACCTCGGGAGCCAGGCGCACGTTGCCGATCGCGATGTCGTATCCGGCATTGCCGCCGTAGACGAAGCCCGAACCGTTCTCGCCATCATGGTCGATGCGGTCCCAACCGCCGATCACGGTGATGCGCGGACCGACGAACGGCTCGTCGGCCTGCTGGGCGAAGGCCGGCGCACTGAGACCGAGGACGGACACCACAGCGGCAGCAGCAAAAATCTTCTTGAACATGGGAGACTCCTAGCCTCTCCTATTCACCGGGGCGGCCAGGAGGGTTGGCGGGAGTAGCGTAAGGTTCTGTTCTGAAGTAGGAAATTGGGTGTCTAAGCCATCCCTTCTCCGGGACAGGAAAAGCCACGGGCC
>PJTO01000306.1_pt1 | contig 30932 bp, 26 predicted proteins | sample 1512101 | NCBI WGS metagenome assembly PJTO01 (sample SAMN08177690, study PRJNA422409) | Soil metagenome, whole genome shotgun sequencing project.
GAACTTCTTCGACAGAACGGTTGCGATTGCAGCCGTCAGGGTGGTTTTGCCGTGGTCAACGTGACCGATGGTGCCGACGTTGACGTGCGGCTTGGTCCGTTCGAATTTTTCCTTTGCCATTTCAGACTCCTAAGATCTAACGATTTTTTTGAGAATTACCAGGCACACCTGACGGACGAGTGCAACGCGACTGCCGTACAAAATTCTGGTGCCCTTGACGTGGATTGAACACGTGGCCTCTCCCTTACCAAGGGAGTGCTCTACCACTGAGCTACAAGGGCTTATTTTTTGCGGTTAGAAACACCGCACTAACTGGAGCGGGTGAAGGGAATCGAACCCTCGTCGTAAGCTTGGAAGGCTTCTGCTCTACCATTGAGCTACACCCGCGAGGTACAACCTTTCAATTCCTTCGACTCTTCTTTTTGGTGGTGGGGGCTGGATTCGAACCAGCGTACTCAGAGAGGGCAGATTTACAGTCTGCTGCCTTTAACCACTCGGCCACCCCACCGCGAAGAACCGCAGAGTATGAAGCAAGCTCAACGTAGTGTCAACTATGTTTCATCAGACTTTGTCTGGCTTCGCATAGCAGCGTTGCTTCGGGGCGTGATTGTAACGGGCGGGATGCAAAACCACAAGGGTGATTTTGCGCGAATTGCAGGGAAAGTCGAAATGCCCCGTTTTTACGGCGCCAGGGCAGCCAGCACCTGCCCTTTCAAGGCCTTGATCAGGGCCGTCTCGTCCGGCGGCACGCCCTCCGGCGCCGTCAGCGTGCGGTCCGCGTAGAACAGCCCCAGCTGCACCTTCCCCACCACCAGCGGCAGCACGATGAAGCTGCGCGCGTCCGGCAGCAGCTTGCGGTGCCACTCCGGCAGCAGGTCGCGGATCTTGGGGCTGGAGGCGTCCGAGATCATCAGGTCGGCGTCGTTCTCCATCGCCAGGTGGAACAGGTCGCGGTTCGAGGCCACCGGGAAGGCGAAGCCGGCCTGCTGGCGCGCGCTGTCCTCGCCCAGCACCACGCGCGCCCGGTACTGGCCGCTCTTCGCATCCTTCAGGCACACGGTGGCGAAGCGAAAGCCCAGCGCGCCGTACAGGGTCTCGAGCACCGCCAGCACCACGTCGTTGACCTTGCTGCCCGAGGCGCGCATCTGGGTCACGTCCTGCACGCCGGCCAGCAGCAGGTCGCGCGCGTTCTTCGGCTTGCCGCTCGGATGAAGGCCCTCCTGCTCCTCCTCGCCGGCGTCGAGGGTGGCCAGCATCAGCACGTTCGGCAGGCCCTTGCCGCCCTCCTGCGCCTCGCTCCTGGGGGTGGGCTGCATGTTCATGCTCTCCAGCAGGCCGCGCATGCCGTCCTGCACCGCCGACAGCAGCGCGTCCATGCGCTCGCGGTCGAGGTCGAGGGCCTCGCCGTAGCGCCCCAGCAGCGCCAACGACGCCGATGAGCCGGCCGGCTCGTGGGTCCTGGCCAGCAGGCGCGCCACGTCCAGGCCGAAGGCCGCCACCTGGCGCATCCATTCGCCGCGGTTGGCCGCCACCCGCACCGCGGTGGGCGGCAGGGCGGCCTGGGCGCGCACGATCACGTCCGGGATCTTCCACTCGGCCAGCACCGCCTGCGACAGCGCGTCGTAGCTTGCCCCCAGGATCATCTGCGAGGCCTGCCCCACCGTGTGCTTGCCGCCCGCCACCAGGGCGGCGATCTCGCGGTAGCGTTCGTGCTCGTGGCTGGCCACCAGCAGCGGGGCCAGGTTCTTGAACAGCGCGCAGATCGCCGCTTCCTCGGCGCCCTGGTAAAAACTGTGGCGCGCCATCTCGCGGCCCACCAGGCTGGCGCACAGGGCCGCTTCCAGCTCCATGCGCACGCTGCCGGCATGTTCCGAGCTGTCGAGCGCATCGACCAGCAGCATCGCCAGCGCCGTGGTCTTGACGTTGTCGAAGCCGAGCAGCGAGATGGCGCGCGAGATCGTCGTCACCGGGGTGCCGCCCGGGGTGCGGTACTGGATGGTGTTGGACAGGCGCAGGATGCGCTGGGTGAGCGCCGGGTCGGAGACCACGTAATAGGCCAGGTCGTGGGTGCCCCGGTCGTCGCTCGAGGCCATCTCGACCACGCGGGCGATCGAGGCGCCGAGGGCGAACATCTCTTCGTCGCCGCAGACCTTGTGCATCAGGGCGGCGCGCACGCGCCGGGTCGCGCCTTCCGGCGGAATTGCGTCAAACATTGCTGCCATCGCGGCTCATCTTTCCTATGCTGCTTTCCCCGCGGGGGCGGCTGCGGGGGCGCTTTTCTGGCCCGGCCTGGCCGGGCGCCCCTGCGCGTTGCGTTCGTATTTCCTGAGTACCTTGTGGTGCAGGGCCGACAAGGCGCCCAGCTTCGGGTTGCCCGGGTCGAGCGTGCGCACGTTGCCGATCAGGCTGACGGCCTGCTGGCCGAGCTTGTCCTCCCAACCGTCGTGCTCGAGGCAGCGCAGGGTCGCCAGCGCGGCGTTGAAGGCCACCGCCGGATTGTTCGGCAGCTTGGCCGCGGCTTCCAGCATCATGCCCACGGCGCCCTTGTAGTCGCCGCTGCGGGCGCGCGCCGCGCCGTCGGCCACCAGGTCGACCACGTGCTGGCGGCTTTCCTGCGCCAGCGTGCGCGCCAGGTCGGGAAAGCCCGCCCCTTCCAGCACGCCCATCGCGCGCAGCATGGCGGCGTCGTTCGAGGCATTGCGCATGACTTCGCGCACCAGCTCGGCGCCGCCCTCTTCCATGTCGTTCTCGAGGCAGGTGCGCGCCAGCTCCAGCTTGAGGTCGGACGACAATCCCGGCACCTCGGCGCAGGCCGCCAGCGCAGCCGCCAGGGATTCGTTCAGGCGCGCTTCGTTGCCGGTATATTCGTGCAGCAGGGCCGAGGAGATCGCGCTGCACAGCACGGTGGTGGGACGCCCGCCCATCGAGCGGTCGAGGTCGCGGATGACCGAGGCCGCGGCCACCGGGTCGCCCTTCTTCACCAGCGTGCGCACCAGCTTGACGTGGTCCTCGGGGTCACGGAACTCGGAATACTTGGCCTTGGCCACCACCTGCTTGAGCGCCTTCTCGGCCGCCGCGGTATCGCCGGCCTCGAAGGCAGTCTCGCCCAGCGTGCGCAGGCGCCGCACGGCATGCGGCGACACCGCCACCGCCTCATTCAGAACGACTTGGGAGCTGGCCAGGTCGCCCACCGCCGCGTGGGTGCGCGCCAGCCAGTCGTAGGCGTCGACGAAGTTGCGGTTGGTATCGACCAGCTCTTCCAGCATCCCCTTGGCTTCGTCGAACTGGCGGCGCAGGAACAGGGTCTTGGCCAGGCCCAGGCGCGCCCAGGCGATCGCCTTCATGTCGATGAGCTTGCGGTAGATCGGTTCGGCCTGGTCCGGCTCGCCCAGGAACACGTGCAGCTCGGCGCGCATGCGCATGAAGTCGACCGCGTAGCGCGGATGCAGGCGCTCGCCTTCGCTGCAGGCTTCGATCGCTTCGCGCTGGTCGCCGGCTTCCATCAGGGTATACACCGGCATGAAGGCGCTACGGCGGTCGAGGGCGCGCGCAATGCGGTCCAGCAGGCGGTCGGCGGTAAAAGGCTTGAGGATGTAGTCGGTCGGCGCCAGCTCGGCGGCGCTGACCACCTTGCTGTGGTTGCCCTCGGCGGTGACCATGAAGAACATGGTCGACAGGGGCATCAGCTTGTGGTGGCGCACGTCCTCGAGCAGCTGCTGGCCGTCCTGGCCGCCCTCGAGGTCGTATTCGCACAGGATCATGTCGAAGCTGCGCAGGCCGAGATGCTTGACCGCCAGGTTGGACGAACTGGCGTGCTCGATGCGCGTCAGGCCACACATGTTGAGCATGCTGTGGATGTTGGCGCGCATGCCCGAATGGGGCTCGATGATCAGGGCCGTGAGGCCTTCCAGTTCGTTCATGTGTTCTTGTCCAGCCTGCGTTGGGCGTGCGGCAACGCTGCATCGGCGTTGCATCAGCCCAGTATATTACGGCCAGGGAACAAATTACTTAAATTGGGTAAAGACGTAGCGCAACTTTTGATTGTTGCGCAAAAAAAACGACAGCCGGGTCTATTCCGGTCCTTACGGGGCGAAGGCGGCCGCCTGGCGCAGCTGTACCCGGCGGCCGTTCAGGCATTCGGTCTTGCCGTCGCCGACGATGATGTTCTGGTAGCGGACTTCGTATTTTCCGGCGCTGAGCTTGTCGATCACGAAAGTCGCGCGCGCCTGCACGAAGGCGTGACGCACATTCGAGCGGCGGTCGAGGTCGTAGAGCTTGACGAAGATCGGCGAGGCGTTCGCGCTATTGTCGATCAGGAACTGCATCTCGCTGCCGCTGTTGCCCACCGGGTAGCCCGGCAGGTAGCCGGACTCGGCCGGCCATGGGTCGCCGCTGGGGGCGGTCAGGGTCTGCAGGTCGGTGCCGCAGTCGGGCGCCTGCGCCGGCACCACCAGCTGGGTCACGGCGAGCGCCTTGATCTCGGGTGGCGGCGCCGGTCCTTCGCCGCCGAAGCGGCGCGCCCAGCCTTCGGTGCTGGCGTCGGCGCCGAGCTCGTCGGGACGATCAGCGGGTACGCTCGGAGCGGCGCTCGAGCTCGCATCGGGCTTGCCGGCCCAGGCCAGCACCGGCGGCAGCTTGGCGCGCGGCGGCTCCACCAGGTAGACGGCGGCGCCCGCGCCGGCCACGAAGCAGGTGGCCAGGCCCAGCCACCAGCGCGGGTCGCGCATCAGGCGCGGCCGCGGGCGCGCAGACGTGTCCGGGACCTTCGGCTCCCAGGCATCCGGCCGCGGCGGGCGACCGGGCGTCTCTTCGGCGCCGGTGCTTTCCAGCCATTCGACTTCCCACTCTTCCGAGGCGATCCATTCGTCGTGCTCCTTGCGGCGCACCGGGTCGGACAGGGTGTTGTAGGCGGTATTGACGATCGCCATGATGCGGGCGGCTTTTTCGTCGCCCGGATTCTTGTCGGGATGGTATTTCTGGCTAAGGGCCTTGTATGCCGCACGAATGACTTCCGCCGGCGCGCCGCGCGCGACCTTCAGGTTGTCATAGTGGGTATGGATCTTGGCCATAATCTTTCAGGTGCGCGGTTCCGTCGGCGCTGTTCCGTTGACCATCTGCGGACGCTCCGGGTTGTACAGCTTAGCCGGATTTGTATCCAGAACGCAAGATGTCAAAAATTCTACAGGCGGTGGGCCCGGTCCGCCCGCACGATTGCGTCTGGCAAGTCCACATCCTGCCCCACCACCAGCACCTTGAACAGCTCGCCCATCTCGGCGGGCGACACCAGCTTCTGCACCGCCTTCGATTGCGGCAGGAAGCGCAACGCATCGGCCGGGTCGGTTTCCATCAGCAGTTCGCCGATGCCGCAGCCGAGCAGGAAGGAAGCCTGGTTCATGTAGGCCAGCACCGGCAGGCCGGCTTCCTGCGACGCCAGGGCCATCGCGGTGAAGTCCACGTGGGTGGTGATGTCCTGCAGGCCCGGCAGGAAGAACGGATCCGGATGCGAATGGTGGCGGTAGTGGCACATCAGGGTGCCGCCCATGCGCTGGTCGAGGTAGTACTCGTGCGCCGGGAAACCGTAGTCGAACAGGAAGGCGGCGCCGCGCCCGCCCTTCATCATCGTCGCCAGCGAGCCCATGAAGCCTTCGGCCACTGGGTGGATCTCGGTGACGTAGCCGTCCGGCAGGTGCTCGGCCTCGGGAACCTGGCGCGCCACCTGGGCCGCAAGCGCCGGCGGCAGCGCCTGCTGGACGAAGGCGAAGGCGCCGTTTTCCACCGTGACCATCTGGCGCTGCCAGCGGCCGTCCTTGCGGATGACGAGTTCGACCGGCATCGCATCGAGCACCTCGTTGGCCAGCACCACGCCGCTGAACGATTCGGGCATGCCGTCCAGCCACGTTACCACCGGCAGGTCCTTCAGTGCTTCCTGCTGGCGCGCGCGCAGCTCGCCTGACAATTCGATGATGGTGTACGAGCGCACCTGCACGCCCATCCCGCCAAGCGCGGTGAGCACGTCGCGCGCCAGCTTGCCGGTGCCGGCGCCGAATTCGATGATATCGGGCGCGCTTTGGGCGATAATAGCGGCTGCCGCGCGCGCCAAGGCTGCCCCGAACAGGGGCGACATCTCGGGCGCGGTCGTGAAATCGCCGTCCGCGCCCAGTTTGGACGCGCCGCCGCTGTAATACCCGAGCCTGGGTGCGTACAGCGCCAGTTCCATGAACCGTGAAAACGCCATCGCCCCACCGAGCTGTTCGATCTCGGCGGCGATCAGTTGTTGCAGGGAGTGGGACGCGGCGAGCGCGTCGGGAGTAGGTGCGGGCAGGGACATGCCGGCATTGTAGCGAAACGGCCAACAAGCAGCATCTTTCAAACTCAGCACACATCCTCAGTACAAGATCGATCGATGACGCAATCCGCCCACACCGCCCCGAAGCTCGCGCTCGTGACCGGCGCCGGCCGCCGCCTGGGACGTGCGATCGCGCTCGGCCTGGCTGGCGCCGGCTGGGACGTCGCCGTGCACTACCGCCATTCCGAGCGCGAGGCCCTGGAGACGGCGGAAGCCATCCGCGCCCTCGGCCGGCGCGCCGCCCTGTTTCAATGCGACCTGCTCGATGAAGCCGCGGTGCGTGCCCTGCCCGGCCGCGTGGCGGCGGAACTGGGCGTGATCGGCTGCGTGGTCAATAACGCATCGTTGTTCGAATACGACAGTGCGACCAGTTTTTCGCCGGCCCTGCTCGCCACGCATATGGGTGCGAACCTGACCGCGCCGCTGCTGCTGGCGCAGGCCCTGCACGCCGCCACGCCGGCAGGCGCCCAGTCCGTGGTGATCAACCTGCTGGACCAGAAACTGTACAATCTCAACCCGGATTTTCTGTCGTACACGCTGTCGAAGGCGGCGCTGCACGCGGCCACCACGATGCTGGCGCAGGCGCTGGCCCCCGCAGTGCGCGTGGTCGGCGTGGCGCCCGGCATCACGATGGTGTCGGGCGAGCAGAGCGAGGAAGGCTTCGCGCAGGCGCACCGCATGACGCCGCTGGGCCGTTCCTCGACCCCGCAGGACATCGCCGATGCGGTGGTGTATGCCGCCGGCGCACGCGCGCTGACCGGCACAACCCTGCTGGTCGATGGCGGCCAGCACCTGGCGCCATTATCACGAGACGTGATGTTCCTCACTGAAAACAATCATCATTCCTAATAAGGCTTTACCATGTTATCCGCCCTGATCCACCCGAGCTTGCGCGACTGCCGCCGGCTGTTCCTGCGCAATTACGAAGTCATGATCAACATCGGCGTGCACGACTTCGAGAAGCGGGCGGAACAGCGTGTCCTGATCAACGTCGACCTGTACATCCCGCTCGAGCAGTCGACCCCGAAGGCCGACCAGCTGTCGGAAGTGGTCGACTACGACTTCATGCGCGAGACCATTGCCAAGCGCATCTCGAAAGGCCACATCCACCTGCAGGAAACCCTGTGCGACGACGTGGTCAAGGCGATGCTGACCCACCCGCGGGTGCGCGCCGCGCGCGTGTCGACCATGAAGCCGGACGTCTACCCGGACTGCGAAGGCGTGGGCGTGGAAGTGTTCCAACTGAAGGAAGAAACATGAGCGAAGCGGATTTCGACCAGATGAACCTTGAGCCCGCCAAGAAGGCGGAGAAGGTGGCGTTCGAGAACAACAAGCTGCACAAGCGCCTGTGCCGCCTGGTAGGCCAGGCGATCGGCGACTTCAACATGATCGAGGACGGCGACAAGGTGATGGTCTGCCTGTCGGGCGGCAAGGACAGCTACGCCCTGCTGGACATCCTGATGACCCTGCGCGAGCGCGCGCCGATCCATTTCGACATCGTCGCGGTCAACCTCGACCAGAAGCAGCCGAACTTCCCGGCCGACATCCTGCCGGCCTACCTGGACAAGCTGGGTGTGCCGTACCACATCGAGAACCAGGACACCTACAGCATCGTCAAGCGCCTGATCCCGGAAGGCAAGACCACCTGCTCACTGTGCTCGCGCCTGCGGCGCGGCATCCTGTACCGCGTGGCGGACGAACTGGGCTGCAACAAGATCGCCCTGGGCCACCACCGCGACGACATCCTCGAAACCTTCTTCCTGAACATGTTCTTCGGCGGGAAGCTGAAGGGCATGCCGGCCAAGCTGGTCTCGGACGACGGCAAGCACATGGTGATCCGCCCGCTGGCCTACGTGAAGGAAGCCGATACCGAGCGCTATGCGGAAGTCAAAGGTTTCCCGATCATCCCGTGCGACTTGTGCGGCTCGCAGGAAAACCTGCAGCGCAAGCAGATCAAGGCCATGCTGCGCGACTGGGAAAAGAAGCATCCGGGCCGCGTGGAGAACGTGTTCTCGTCGCTCTCCACCGTGGTGCCCTCGCACCTGCAGGACCGCAACCTGTTCGGCTTCGTCGACCTGAAGACCGACGGCGTGGCGAATCCGAACGGCGACATCGCCTTCGACGAGGAGCCGTGCTCGACACCGGCGGCGAACACGATCTCGCTCACGCAGCTCTGATCATCCGGGGCGCCGGCGTCGTGCTCCCATGAGGGCCGCCAGGCCGGCGGCCAGCATCATGCCGGCGGCCGGCTCGGGCACTGCGGACACCTGGGTGATCCGCAGCGTCGTGTCCTCGGTCCAGAAATACGAGCCGTACGAGCTCCTGTAGAAGGCGTAGCTGTATTCCGCGCCGGTTTCCGTCCGCACAATACTTTCCATCCGGCCGCCCAGGTCCTGGTTCCACTGCCCCGTCATCTCGAAGCTCGGCCCAAGCGGACCCTCGGGCGCGAACACGAAGCGGCTCAGGCTGCAGTTGTTGCCGCTGTCGCCCCAGGTGCCGCAGGTGGCATAGTTTCCGGAAACACCATCATGGCCAAACCTGAGCTCGCTTAACTCGGAGCGGTCGATCCAGCCGTCGCGGTTGCGGTCCTCCCCTTTGACCAGTCCGCTCAGGGTAACGGGGGTAAAAGGCGGCGGCGGGTCCGGTTCCGGACTCCAGTGCGTGCTCCGGCCAAGGACGTCGAGAAATTCCACCCGCCACGTGGTTTCCTGGCCCTGCGCGCCGGCGGCGGCCAGCGCCAGTACTGCGGTGGCCAGCAGTTGTCGATTCTCCATTTACTCCTCCTCTGGAAAAGCGCATCGCTGAGCCGCAGGCCAATCGACTGGCGGCCTCGGGCATAGAGTAGCGCTGCAAGGAGAGCGTGTCGCGCCAGCGCCCATCCGTGCACAGGGTGCGGACGAAAATACAACTCGGCAGCATCGCGCCTGACTCAGCGGCGAAAGCCTGAATGAACCGGCAAAGACATGCTACGCTGCCTGCTTTTCGTCCCCATCGACAAGAGGATCCCATGAGCCTGTCCGCCCGCCTGTTCCGCTGCCTGTCCTTCAGCCTGGCCATCCTCGCCCCCGGCGCGGCGCTGGCCGAGCCGAGCGCGATCTACCTCGTGCGCCATGGCGAGAAGGCCAGCGTGGGCCAGGACCCGGAGCTGACCCCGCAAGGCCAGGCGCGGGCGCAGGCGATTGCCGCCATCCTGTCGCGCACCGGCATCACGGCCGTGTTCAGCACGCCGACCCAGCGCACGCGCCAGACCGCCCAGCCGCTGGCCCAGCGCATCGGGCTCGAGGTGCAGCTGTATGACCCGCGCGCGCCGAAAGCGCTGGTCGAGAAGGTGAAAGCCTTGTCCGGGCCGGTGCTGGTAGTGGGTCACTCGAACACCCTGCCGGAACTGGTGCGGCTGTTCGGCGGCGCGCCCGGCGCCGACATCGGCGACGACGAATACGACCGCGTCTACCAGCTCACGCCGGCGTCAGGAGGCGCGGTCAGGACGGTCCTGCTGAGTTCCCCACCATCCAGCGCTCTCTGATCCGGAGCGCTGTTCTGTATTATCAATACAACAATATTAAAATTTTGGCGAGGCGGCAGGACAACCAGTAGTTTCAATACTTCTTTGCATCAGTTAGGATGCATGGGAATTATTGAGCGGAGCAAATTTTGGATCTGTCCCAGGCGCAGTTCGACCGCGCCGTCAACCTCATCTACGACACGCTGGACAACCGGGCCGCCTGGCGCAGCGTGCTCGAATGCCTGCATGAGGCGGTCGGCGGGCGCGCCATCCACCTGCTCGCTTTCGACGCCGCCCACGGCGCCCTGTCGTACAGCGACGGCGCCGACATGGCGCCGCAGATCGACCTGGAATACATCCAGAAATACCAGTTCGTCGATCCGCGTGTCGGGCTGATGCGCACGCAATGGGCGGACGAGTGGCTGCACTGCCACGAGCATTTCGACGAGGCCTTCGTCGCCAGCGATCCGTTCTACCAGGAGTTCCTGCTCCCGCACGGCGCGCGCTACCTGACGGCCTGCAAGCTGGTCGAGAACAGCGAAGCGACCGTGCTGCTGGCCTGCCTGCGCCGTCCCGGCGAAGGGCCGATGCCGCCGGACGCCCTGGCCTTCCTCGACCGCCTGCGCCCGCACCTGCAGCGTGCCACGCGCATGGGCCTGGCCCAGTTCGTGTATTCGGCCCAGGCCCTGGTCGGGCACGCGCTGGTCGACAAGCTGCGCCAGCCGGTCATGCTCCTGACCACCGGCGGCGAGGTGGTGCTGGCGAACGAGGCGGCGCGCTGCCTGCTCGGCACGACCAGCCTGGTGCAGGTGCTTGAGAAGCGCCTGGTGCTGCCGCAAGCCTACCGCCGCGCCTTCCTGGACCAGTGCGCGGAGCTCGAGCACGGGGCACGCACCGCTGCCGGCGCCGGTGCGGAGACGGACAAGGCCTTCCGTTCCCTGCACATGACCAGCGAGCCCGGCGCCGCGCAGGACGTCCTGTATGGCTTCTTCACCCTCCTGGTGCCGGAGCGCACCCTGGGGAGCTTCGGCCTGCGCCCGCTGGTGATGCTGTTCTTCTACCATCCGACTTCGGCCCAGGAGATCGATTCGGACCTGCTCACCGCGGCGTTCGGCCTGTCCCACGCCGAATGCCGCGTGGCCTCGCTGCTGGCCGACGGCATGCCACTGAAGAGCATTGCCGAGACGCTGGGGGTGCAGTACGACACGGTGCGCAAGCAGCTGATGTCGATCTACCAGAAGACCGCGACCAACCGCCAGCCGGAGCTGGTGCGGCTCCTGATGAACCTTCCCGCATCGGCCGTGCAGCGCGCGCTCAAGGCCGACAGCGGCCCCTTCCAGGAAATCACCGCCTGAGCCCGATGACGCCACCGAGCAGCCCGACGATCTTCATCAGCATCGCGTCCTACCTCGACCCGATGCTGTTCTTCACCCTGAACGACGCGGTGGCGAAAGCCGCCCGCCCGGAACTGCTGTCGCTGGGCGTGGTCGACCAGCATGGCGAGGACCAGCGTGCCGCGATTGCCGCCCTGCCCTTCGCGCGCCGGGTGCGCTACGTGCACCTGCACCCGCAGGACACGCTGGGCGTGAGCTGGGCGCGCAGCACCGCCTTTTCGCTGTACGACGGCGAAGCCTTCCTGCTGCAGGTCGACTCGCACACCCTGTTCGAGCCGGGCTGGGACGAGCAGTTGCGCAGCCTGCACGCGACACTGGGCGAGCGCTCGGCCAAGCCGATCATCAGCACCTATCCCTACCGCTTCGACATGGTCGACGGCAAGCCCCAGTACGCACCAAGCGAAGGCCGCACCGCGCTGGTGCTGCGCCCGCATCCGGAAAAGAACCTGGCGCCTGACGACGCCGTGCTGCGCTTCATGGCGCGCCACCTGTTCACCAGCGAGCCGGTGATGGGCTGCCACGTGTCCGCCGGCTTCCTGTTCGCGGCCGGCAGCTTCGTGGAAGAGGTCCCCTATGACCCCTGGCTGTACTTCCATGGCGAGGAGCAGAGCCTGGCGGTGCGCGCGTTCACGCGCGGCTGGGACATCTTCCACCCGCTCATCACGCCGGTCTACCACCTGTACAAGCTTGAAGGCACGCCCTACGAAAGCCACCACTGGCACGGCGAGCTGGACGCGCGGCGCGCCTTCACATCACACCACCTGACCGAGCGCGCCAAACTGCGCCTGAACCGCCTGCTGATGGGCGATGGCCTGCCCGGCGCCTATGGGCTCGGTACGGTGCGCAGCATGGCCCAGTATGCCGAGCTGAGCGGCATCGACTACGCAAGGCATACCATCAGCGATCCTTTCGACGGGCAGCTCTACTAAGGCCCACTAAGGCGCCACGTCCCCGGCGGCGTCGATGCCCACGCCGCCTTCTCCTTTCGCAAGCGAGATGCTGCCTAGCGCGCGGGCATTGACGCGCTCTCGCTCCTCGTCGAACCACCAGCCCCATTTGTTGAAGTAGCGCACCGCGGAAGCGCTGTGATGGCACAGGAGCCGCCAGTCACGGTAGGAGCCGCGGCCATATTCGTGCATCACCGTCACATGCGGATAGAACACCGTGCGTCCGACACGGGCCAGCCGCCGCGACAGGTCGACGTCCTCGAAATACAGGAAGAAGCATTCGTCGAACAGCCCCGCCCTGGCCAGCGCATCGGTGCGGATCAGCATGAAGCATCCGGACAGGACCGGCACGTCCATGATGCGGTCGTAACCGCTTGCATGCATCTCGTAGTCGCGCTGGAGTCCCGTGCGCCGGTGCAGCCAGGGCAGGAAGCGCCGCGTCGCCAGGCCGATCGGCGCTGGCAGGAGCTTGCACAGCGGCTGCAGGCGGCCATCGGGAAAGCAGATGCGCGGCGACAGCATGGCCACGTCGGCCTGGCTTTCCATGTAGGCCAGCAGGCGCGGAAAGCTGTCTTCAGAAAAATACATATCGGGATTGAGGACGAAGTGGTAGCGGCTGCCAGCCTCCATCGCGGCGCGCATCGCCCGGTTGTGCGAACGGCCGAAGCCCGGATTGTCCGGTTGGTGCCAGTACAGGGCCTGGTAGCGCGGCGCCAGGCTGCGCAGGCTGTCCTCGGGGGAGTTCTCGATCAGGTAGGTCAGCAGCCGCGGCCAGCTGCCGCTCACCCCGCGCAGCAGGCGCTCGATCTGCTCGGGGGGATTGGCGTACGCCACCACCGAGCAGCTGGCCAGGACCGGCGCCCGCGTCATTTTTTCGGCCCGCGCAGGTGGAAAAAGGCCATGTGCGTGAACCAGGCGTCGTCCCATCCATGGCAGTTGGGATGGACCTCGGGCAGGACGCGCTCGCGCCCGCCGCCGCGCCCGTCCGGCCGTCCCAGCGAGATGTCGTGGAACCAGACGTCGGCCTGGCGGAACCAGCGGCCGAAGTCTTCCAGCACGCGCGGGATGTCGTCGGTGCCGAAGGCGACGTCGCAGGCGCTGTTGGTGCCGGCCGCGTCCCAGCGGTTCTCGGTCCAGCGCGCGTGCAGGCGGTCGATGTGGTGGATGTCGACCAGGAAGGCCTCGTTGATGGGCGGCGGTGCGGTGCGGCAATAGGGGTAGTAGCGCGAGAAGAAGAACTGCAGCGTGGCGCAGCCGTCGGGACGCAGGATGCGCACGATGTCGTCGAGGATGCGGGCGCGCGTGTCGTACACGCAGATGTGCTGCATCGAAATGGCGCAGTAGGCGAAATCGTAGGCGCCGGACGGGGCCTCGCCGCAGTCGGTGCCGCTGCTCAGGAAGATCTCGGAATTCGGGGTGCGTGCGCGCGCCGCCCGCACCATTTTCTTGGAGATGTCGGCGCCGTCGACCTGGCGCAGCAGGCGCGACATGCGTCGCACCATGCGGCCTTCGCCGCAGCCGATCTCGAAGCCGCGTGCCGATTGCGGGTCGGCCATCACGGGCTTGCGGATGTCGCCGTACAGGTGCAGCAGGTGGGTTTCGTAGGGAAAGTTCTCGTGGTAGTCGTAGTTGCCGACGATCTCCTCGACGTCCGCGGGCGAGTCGTCATAGAAAGTCTTTTGCATGCGCGCATACTGCTTGAGAAAATTGTCCATCGACGTCTCCGGAACCGGCCCGCGGCCACATGAAGATTCAGACGGCATGACAGGATCGGCAGTTGCATCGGTATCGCGCCCGATTGCGCAAGATCAGGCGCATGGGGACACGGCGGGCCAGAATCGCCCATCATGTCAACCACCGCCACGACCACCATGAACGGCAGCGTGCGCAAGGTCCTGGGCGGGCCCGCCCTGGCCGACCTGCGCCACGCCTGGGGACTGCTGCACGTGATCGCCTTCATCGCGGCCAGCGACCTGCGTGCGCGCTACCGGCGCAGCGTGCTCGGCCCGTTCTGGATGACGCTCGGCACCGCCGCCGGCACGCTCGGCCTCGGCCTCGTCTGGAGCGAGCTGCTGCGCATGGAGCGCGCCAGCTTCGTGCCTTCGCTCACCTGCGGCCTGATCCTGTGGCAACTGCTCAGCGGTTGTATCCTCGAATCCACTACCACCTACTGGCGGCAGGCGGCGCTGATCCGCAACATCAGCATGCCATTGTCGATGCCGCCCATCCAGATGGTGCTCAAGCACCTGATCAACTTCGCACACAACCTGCCGGTGTTGCTCGCGGTCGTGCTGATGTTCGACGTGCCCGTCACGCGCTACACCCTGCTGGCCCTGCCCTGCCTGCTGCTGGTGGCGGCCAACCTGCTGTGGCTGGCACTGCTGCTCAGCATGCTCGGCGCGCGCTTCCGCGACCTCGAATACGTGCTGGGCGCCGCCATGCCGCTGCTGATGTTCCTCAGTCCGGTGTTCTACCGGCCCGACTACCTGCCCTTCAGCGCGGAGTTCATCTGGTTCAATCCGTTCAGCCACCTGATCGAGCTGATGCGCTATCCGCTGCTGGGCGCGGCGCCGCCCGGCTTCGTGGTGCTGACCAATGCCTTGCTGTGCCTGGGCGGCTGGATCCTCACCCTGTGGCTGTTCAACGCCAAGCGCAACCGCATCGCCTACTGGCTCTGACCATGGCGCGCCTCGAATTCGACCGCGTGACGGTCCAGTATCCGGTCTACGACGTACGCGCCAAGTCCCTGCGCCGGCACCTGATGCGGGTCTCGACAGGCGGTCGCATCGAAGCCGAGGGAAGCGGCATCCAGCTCGTCACCGCGCTGCGCGACGCCAGCTTCCGGCTGCGCGACGGCGACAGCGTCGGGCTGCTGGGCCACAACGGCGCCGGCAAGAGCACCCTGCTGCGCACCATGGCCGGGGTCTACTGCCCCTCGTCCGGCAGCGTGCTGCGCGAGGGCCGGGTGGCCACCGTGTTCGAGCTGGGGGCCGGCATGGAAAGCGAACTGAGCGGTTACGAAAACATCCGGCGCATGGCGATGCTGCTCGGGATCGGCAAGCGCGAGATCGCGGCGCGCCTGCCCGACATCGAGGAATTCACCCAGCTCGGCCCCTTCCTGCACCTGCCGGTGCGCACCTATTCGGCCGGCATGGCCACGCGCCTGATGTTCGCGGTGGCCACCTCGACCAGTCCGGACATCCTGCTGGTCGACGAGATCTTCGGCGCCGGCGACGCCGAGTTCCAGCTCAAGGCCGCCACCCGCATGGAAGCATTGATCTCCTCGGTGCGCATCTTCGTGTTCGCCTCGCACGACATCGCGGCCCTCAAGCGCCACTGCCGCCGCTTCTTCCGGCTCGAACACGGGCTCTTGTGCGAAGTCGACGCCAACCTCCTGTGAGCGCTTGTGGGCACCGTGCGCACGATAGACATGGATCATGGATCCGCTTCCGGCCCCGCCTATTCTGGTCGCATGAAACGCCTGATCATCGACCTCGACGACACCATCGCCTACTGCACAGAAGCGGGCTATGCGCATGCGCTTCCCAACCTGGCCCTGATCGCCCGCCTGCGCGACTACCAGCGCGACGGCTTCGACATCGTGATCAACACCAGCCGCAACGTGCGCACCTACAGCGGCAACGTCGGCAAGATCAACCTGCACACGCTGCCTCTCATCGTCGAATGGCTGTCACGCCACGGCGTGCCCTGCGACGAGCTCCACGTCGGCAAGCCGTGGTGCGGCACGCAAGGCTTCTATGTCGACGACAAGGCCGTGCGGCCATCGGAATTCCTGCGCTATTCCCTCGCCGACATCTCGGCCCTGCTGGCGGACGAACGGCGCGAGGCATAAATGCTGCTCATTACTTCCGGCGCCTACGTCGACAGCGAGTTGTACGCCGAGTTCGGCCGCATTCCGCCCGCCTTTCTTCCGGTGGGCAACCGGCGGCTGTTCACCTACCAGGCGCAGCGCCATGGCGCCCGCCATGCGCAGGTGGTCATGACGGTGCCGGGCGACTTCGCACTCGACGAGGCCGATGCCGCCTGCCTGCAAGCCTGCGGCATCACGCTCTACCGTACCGAAACCGGCGCGGCGCTGGGCTGGGCGGTGCACGACTTCCTCTCCACGCACGGCGTCGGCGGGCCGATCGAAATCCTGTACGGCGACACCCTGATCGACGACCCGCCGCGCAGCGGCAGCGACTGGCTGGCGGTGGGCCAGACCGACGAGTACTACGACTGGTACCACGAAGTTCCCAGGCACGGCCAGCCGGGCGGCATCTGGACCGGCATGTTCGCGTTTTCCGATCCGGCGCGGCTGCGCGAACTGCTGGCCGAAGGGGGAGATTTCATCGCCTCGGTCGTCGCCTACGAACGCCAGGTCGGCCTGGACCACTGGCCGGTCGCGCGCTGGCTCGATTTCGGCCACGTGCACACCTATTTCGATTCCAAGCGCACCGTCACCACCCAGCGCCACTTCAACCAGTTGCGCGTGTCCGACGGCGTGGTCACCAAGACCGGGGACGACAGCGGCAAGATCGCGGCCGAGGCCGAATGGTTCGAACGGGCGCCGCGCTCCGTCAAGCCCTTCCTGGCGCCCTACATCGGGCGCACCGACGAGGGCTGCGGCTGCGGCTACCAGCTCGAATACCTGCACCTGGCCGCCCTGAACGAGCTCTACGTCTTCGGACGCCTGCCGGAGCGGGTCTGGGCACGCATCTTCCGTGCCGCCGATGCCTTCCTGCGCACCGCGCGGGCAGTCCCGCTGGAACAGCCGCCCCCGCTCGACGCCATCCGCCAGGCCTACCGCGACAAGACCCTGTCGCGGCTCGAGGCCTACGCCAGCACGGCCGGGTGCGACCTCGACGCCGGCTGGGCCCTCAACGGGGTACGCACGCCCTCGCTGCGCGTCATCGCCGAACAGGCCAGCGCCGCGGTCGACGCCGGCCCTCCCGAACCGAGCTTCCTGCACGGCGACTTCTGCTTCAGCAACATCCTGTTCGACTTCCGCGCCGGCCGCGTCAAGACCATCGACCCGCGCGGGACCGATGCGAATGGCCGCCCTTCCCGCTTCGGCGACCTGCGCTACGACATCGGCAAGCTCGCCCATTCGGTGCTCGGGCTGTACGACCACATCGTGGCCGGGCACTTCGTGCTGGAAGAAGACGACCGGCATGGCGACGAACAGGACGAGCGCATGGGCATGCAGATGAGCAGTGCGGGCAGCGCCCAGTTCGGTGAACCGCGGAACCTGCAGCTGAGCGGGGAGCTGGGCGGGCAAGGCAAGGGGCCGCCGCGCTCGCCGGTGCGCGTCCCGACCGGCGCAGTCCTGCACGGCCTGCGCGACGATCCTTTGCATGGGCTGCTTCCCGGCCACGCGCTGCGCTTCCGGGTCCTGGCCCAGCATACCGGGCCGATCCGCGAGCTGTTCCTGGCCACGCCCTTCGCCGGCCGCCTGCCCACCGCATGGGATTGCTATCCCGTCATGGTGCTGCTGTTCCTGTCGATGCTGCCGCTGCACGCCGACGCCCCGCTACGCCAGCGCGCCCTGCTGGCCAATGCCATCCGCGTTTACCTCGAATGGAGAGCGCATGATCGTGATTCCGATGGCGGGAATGAGCCGCCGCTTCTTTGACGCCGGCTATTCCCGCCCCAAGTACGAACTGCCGCTCGACGGGCAGACGCTGTTCGGCTGCTGCCTGCGCTCGTTCGAACACTACTTCGGCAGCGAGCGCTTCGTGTTCGTCCACCGCCATGCCTTCGGCGCCGACGACTTCATCGCGCGCGAATGCGACAGGCTGGGCCTGGACAACTTCCTTGCGGTCGGCCTCGGCGAGAGCACGCGCGGCCAGGCCGAAACCGTGCTGCGCGGCCTGGACGCCGCCGGCGCCGGCGGCAACGAGGCCCTGCTCATCTTCAACATCGACACCATCCGGCCGCATTACCGCTTCCCCGAGGCCATGGGGTCGAGCGACGGCTACCTGGAAGTGTTCGCCGGCGAGGGCGCGCACTGGTCCTTCGTGCGCGCCGCCACCTCGCTCTGCCCCCTGGTTGCCGAGACCACCGAGAAGCGCCGCGTCTCCCCGCTGTGCAGCACCGGGCTGTACTACTTCGCGCGCGCCGCCGATTTCGGCGCCAGCTGCGAATATGCCCTCGGCGATGGCGGCCGCTACCTGCGCCAATGGGGCGAACTCTACGTCGCGCCCCTGTACAACCAGCTGATCTCATCGGGCAAGCGCATCATGTACCACCAGATCGGTGCGCACGAGGTGCACTTCGCCGGCACGCCGCAGGAATACAGTGCCTTGCACGACAACGCACGGAGCCTGTTTTGATCTACATATCGCTCCCCGTGCACACGCAGGCAGGGGTAGTCGCAGGACAAGCCAGGAACTTCGCCGCCTTCTTCCCCGAGGCGCGCATCGTGCTGCACGTCTCGGCCAATGCCCGCTTCAGCCTGCCCGAGCTGGAAACGGCGCTGCAGGCGGGCGGCTGCCGCAACGTCGTGCTCAATCCCGCACGCCATGCGACGCGCTGGGGCGGCATCCTGCAGGCCCACCTGGCCAATATCGCCTGGATCCGCCGCGCCGGCGACGCCAGCCGCATCTGCCTGCATGCCTCGAACGACATGCTGGTGCGGCCCGGCCTGGCCGCCTGGCTGGAACGTGGCGGCAACTTCCTGCACACGCGGCCGATCCGCGCCGGCAGCCGCTGGCGTTTCGCCGCGCCGGCGCTGGCGGACCAGCCGCTGGCAAACCTGTGCCGGCGGCTCGGCAGCACCAGCCTGGTCGGGTCCCAGGTCGAGGGCGCCAGCTTCGACGCGGCGCTGCTGTTCGAGGTGGCGGCCCTGCTCGAGCGCCACCTCGACGGCAGCGCCGCCTATCCGCGCGAGGAAGTCTGGCTGGCCACCGCGGCCCATGCGCTGGGCGCGCCCATCGGGGGCCGTCCCTACGTGCTGTCCGAGGTGCACCGCTTCGACCGGGCCTTCTGGCGCGTGCTGCGCTATGCCGATCCGCTGATCGGCCGCCCGGGCGATCCCCGCTACTTTCCACGCCGCCTCATCGAATACCTGATGATCCGCAGCGGCTTCCACCGGATACGGCGGCGCCTGGTCGACCGCATCGGCGCCGACGATGCGGCCTGGCTGGCGCGCTACGAATGGATGTCCGACGGGAACAACACCTGGCGCGTATTCGACCGCCACGGCCTGTTCGGCGTGAAGCGGGTAGCGCGCCGCCCGGACCATCCGCTGCGCCGCTACATCGACGCACTGGCGCCCGCTCCGGCGCCGGCGCCGCAGCCGGAGCCCACGTCGCACCAGCCGCCTGTCGCCCCATGAAGACTTCCGACATCACCCTCGTGTTCCAGGGTGCGTTCAAGCCTTACGTCACGCGCGAGCGCGACGCCTTCGTGCGCAATATCCGCCTGACGCGCCAGGTGCTGCCGGGGGCCCGCATCGTCCTGTCGACCTGGGAGGGCACGGACGTGCCGCGCAAGCTGGGCGTGGACGCCGTGGTGCTCAGCCCGGACCCCGGCCCGCTGGCGCCGCTCAAGCTCGACGACGACAAGGCCAACAACGCCAACCGGCAACTGGCCAGCACGCGCGCCGGGCTGGCGGCCGTGCGCACGCCCTACGCGGTCAAGCTGCGCACCGACTGCTTCCTGGAGCATGCCGGCTTCCTCGACTTCGCCGCCGAGCAGCGCCGCCGCGACGGAGGACGCGAACGGCTGCTGGCCTGTTCCTTCTTCACCCTCGACCCGCTCATGTTCGAGCGCCTGCCCTACCACCTGAGCGACTGGTTCCATTTCGGCCCCACCGAACTGCTGCAGGCCTACTGGTCGGCCGCGCCGATGGACGCGATTGATGCGCGCCATTACGAACAGCGCGCCCATCCGCCCGGCTCGTCGATCTTCGAGCGCTGCTTCCGTGCCCGCTTCGCGGTCGAGCAGCACCTGTGCACCCAGTTCGCCGGCGCCCGCGGCTACGCCTGCCCGCGCGTGCTGAACGACACGTCGGAGGCGGTGCTGCGCGACCACGCGCGCTTCATGGCCCACGAGGTGATGCTGCTCGACCCCTGGCAGATCGGCCTGGTCTTTCCCAAGTATGCCTGGGTGGGCGGGTCGCGCTTCCAGTGCATGAACAACATGATGCACCTGGACTGGGTCGCGCTGCAGGGGTCCGAGCTGGCCGGCTTCCAGGATGGCGCCGCCCTGCGCCGCCTGATCCGCGAGCGGGAACGCAGCAAGCGCCTCACCGCCCTCGCCTTCCGCCACAGCCGCCTGCTGCATGCGCTGCTGTTCGATCCGCAACGCAGCAGCGCGCCGGTACGCCGCATGCTGGGCCGGCTTGCGCGCCACCTGTAGCCGGCCATGCGGATCGTCACCGTCGTCGTCACCCGCGACCGTCCGCACCTGCTGCAGCAGGTGCTGGCGGCGCTGCAGTCCCAGCACCGCCCTCCCGACCACGTCATCGTGGTCGACAACGGCAGCGGACCGGAGACCGCCGCGGTACTGGCGCGCCGACCTGGCCTGGAAGTGCTGAGTTCGCGTAGCAACCTGGGCGGCGCCGGCGGCTTCGCCCTCGGCATGCGCCAGGCCCTGGTCGGCGGCTGCGACTGGATCTGGCTGCTGGACGACGACGCGGTGCCGCGCCCCGACACGCTGGAACGGCTGGCCAAGGCACTCGCACAGGCAAGCAGCGTGGCGGCACCCGGCGCCGTGGCACCGGCGGTCTTCGAGTTCGGCGGACTGGCGCTGGCCCACCGGCGCCGTTACAAGCTGCTCAGCGGCATCGAACGCGCGATCGCGCCCGCGGACTACTGCCGCGCGCTGGTCAGCGTCGACACCGCCTCCTTCGTCGGCCTGCTGGTGTCGGCGCGCGCCGCCAAGGCCTGCGGCCTGCCCGATGCGGCCCTGTTCCTGTCCTACGACGACACCGAATACTGCCTGCGCCTGCGGCGCGCCGGCTGGCCGCTGTGGCTGGCGCCCGGCAGCGTCGTCGACCACCTGCGCTCTCCTGCGAGCAGGATGCGCGCCGGGCCGATCGGCCCGCGCCACTACTACAACCTGCGCAACCGGGTGGTGGTGGCGCGCCGGCATGCGCGCTTGCCGCAGCTGGCGGGAGCCGTCGCCACACTGACCGGGCTGGGACTGTGGCTGGCTTGCCGTGGGCGCTTCCGGAAAGGCGCCTGGCGCATCGTCAGGCAGGCGCTGGCCGACGGCTGGGCCGGCCGGCTGGGGCCTTGCCCCACGTTTCTCGAAGGGCCTCCGGCGGACGCCGCGCAGGGACCGGAGGCGAACCGCCAGGGGCTGGTGAAGATCGAGCGGCGCCGTCGTCACGAGGGCCGCTAGGTGAAGGCCGGCGACACCTGCCTGCGGGGCGGTTCCGCGGCCTGCAGGCAGCAGGCCATGAAGGCGAACACCAGCATGGCATACAGCAGGCTCGCCTTCATCGACCAGAACATCACCTCGCTCAGTCCCGCCATGGCATAGCTCACCACCACCAGCAGGCCGGCCAGCGCCGGCGCCGCCTGTTCCCCGCTGGCGGCACAGCGCAGGCGCCGCCCGAACCAGCACAGCGGTACCAAGATGATCGCCAGCCAGCAGGCCAGTCCAGGCAGGCCCCGCGTTACCAGGGCCTGCAGGGCGTCGTTGTGAAGGTGCGGCGGCTCCGGCGGCGCGAACACGGCCGGACTGAGCCTGCCCTCGGCGATCCAGGCCCGCATCTGCGCCTTGTAGGCGGCTGTGTCGATGCCGGCCAGCGGATGTTCGCTGGCCAGCATGCCGGCCGCCTTCCATAGCTCGAGGCGTATGCTCAGCGAGGTCGGCAGGGGATTGCCGTCCACGTACAGGCGCAGGTCGCTCAGCCCCACCTCGACCCGCGCCCTGACCCCGGTGGCCGGCACCGCATACGCCAGCACGACCAGCGTGCCGATCGCCAGCGCAAGGCCGCCCGGCACGGCACGCGGGATATGGCGGCGCTGGGTCCATAGCAGCAGGAAGGCCGGCGGCAGGGCCAGCCAGCCGCCGCGGCTGCCGGACAGCAGCGAGGCGGCGGCCCCCGCCAGCGCGGCGACCGCCGGCCACCACCAGTGCCTGCGCACGCGCGGGTCCAGCAGCGACGCCAGCGCCACGAGAATCAGCACCAGCGCCAGGTTGCCGAACACGATGGGGTTCAGGAAGCCGCCGGCACGTTCGAAGCCGGCGCCCCAGCGTTCCCAGGCCGCCAGGGCGGCCGCGGCCAGCGCACCGGCGCAGGCGCCAATCCACCACGGCCGCGCGTCAAGCTGCGCCACCCGCAGTACCGGCACGATGGCCAGGGCGAGCAGCATCCGCAGGGGCGCCTCGACCGTGTTCCAGCCAGTGGCGCGCGCCAGGTGCAGGAATAGCGCATAGGCGGCGTAGGCGGCAAACGCGAGCACGACCGGACGCAGGGCCGGCCAGTCGCTCAGCAAGGCCGCGCGGCTGGCGCGCCACTGCCAGAGTGCAATACCGAGGAACAGGAAAGCGGCCAGGCCGATACCGAAACCGGTGACCAGGCTGGACAGGAGAAAGACGACGGGCAGCGTCGCGATCGCGGCGCGGATGCCGGGCTGGAGGGAAACACGGCAGGCACGCATTGCAGGGCGAAGAATGGCGGCGACCCTGGCAGTCTAGCGGATCGACGCTGGCCGGGGGACGGCGCACGCCCTGCGCTTGATCCGCATCGTATGTGCGGATCAGCGCAGGGGGTAACGCTCAGGGAGCGGTGGCGGTGCGGTAGACCGGGTAAAGGTTGTGGCGCTCGTCCCACGAGGCATGGCGCTTGTAGAAGAAGTCCAGGCGCGCGTGCGGGTTCTTGGCGAAGGCCGGGTCGGTGTCGACGCGGCGCTTGAACTCGGCGGCCAGCGCCGGGTCGGCGGCCATCTGCTCGCGCGCCACGTCCTCGGCCACGTATTCTTCCATGTACTCCTTGCGCTCGTAGGCGTTGTTGAAGTAGCCCCAGGCCAGCAGCGAGTCCGGCGCCTGCGGCTCCAGCATCGCCACCACCAGGCGCGCCTTCGGCTGGTTCACCGGCACGTACAGTGAACCTGCCAGGACGGCGCGTGGCTCTGTCTTCCAGTTGCCGTCGACGCTCAAGCGCTGGTGCGATTCCAGCGAGGTGGCGCCGAACGTCGCCTTGTCGGCGCGGAAGGTTTCGACGCTCGCCTGCGCGATCGCCTTGTCCAGCTTGCGGAAGCTGATGCCGTGCTGGGTCAGCTTCTTGGCCACGATGTCGGCCCAGGCGGCTGGCACGATGTAGCCCGCGCGCGGTGCGCTGACCACGCGCTCCGGCACCACTTCCTCGCGCAGCGGCACGCGCCATACCTGCGGCTTGCTTTCGTCATAACGGGTCATCGACATGCCGGAGACCTCGGACGGGGTACGGGTGTATTCGTAGCCCTGGAAGTCGACCATCTCGGTCTTGTCGGTGGTGCGGTAGGTCAGCGCGACCGGGGCGCCCGCCAGCTGGGCGGCGCGGGTGTCCGCAGCCTGGGCGGCCTGCTGCCAGGCCTTGCCGTTCTGCGCAACCTGCTCGAGCACCGAGATCACGGTGTTGTGGGTCACGCGCACGCGGGTCGGGTAATCCTTCCACGAATGGGTCTCGACCAGCATCGCCATGCGGTTACGCAGCGGGAAATAGCCGGTCGAGAAGCGCGGGTCCGAGACGCTGTCGATGAAGCCCGATTGCGGGTCGTCGGTCTTGGCGAAGGACATGTAGTAGGACTGCGGCATCGAGCCTTGCTTGGCGATGTCGGCGATCACCTTGCTGCGCAGGGCCAGGCCGGCCTTGCGGAATTCCGGATCGCCCGAGTACACCGGCTCGACCTGGATCGAGACGTCGTGCTGGAACTTGGCGCCGTCGGTCACGTGCAGGTCGACGTAGGTCAGCGGGTCCCAGGCGTTGACCAGCTTGAGCATGGCCTGCATCTCGGGTGCGTCGGCCTTCACGTAGTCGCGGTTGAGGTTGTAGTTCTGGGCGGTGGTGCGCCAGCCCATCTCGACCGGGCCGCGCTGGTTCGGGCGGTTCCACTTGCCGAAGCGCTCATGACCGTCGACGTTAAACACCGGAACGAACAGCAGGACCTGCTTGTCCAATGCACCCTTCGCCAGTTTGTTGTTCAAGGTTTCGCGCAGGGCCAGGAAACCGGCGTCCTTGCCGTCGATCTCGCCGGCATGGATGCCGCCCTGGATCAGGGTCACCGGCAAGCCCTGTTTCTTAGCAAGCTGCGGCGTGAAGGCGCCGGTGTTCGAGACGACCAGCGCCAGCATGGGGCGGTTCTCCGGCGTGCGGCCGAACTCGATGCACTTCACCTGCTTCGGATAGGCTTTTTGAAAGCCAGCACACAGTTCCATGACTTCATCGTAGCGGCCGGTGGTTTGGAAGCCGGAGCGCTCCGACACGGTGGTCAGGTCGGGGGCGGCATGGGCGAAGGGAACGGCAGCCAGCAGGGCCAGCAGCAGGGCGGAACGGATCATCAGGAAACTCCACAATCAAGCGGGTGACAAAGCCGACGATTATAGACCTGTTTCCAGAATGAAAAGAGCCCGGCAGCAGTGCTGGCCGGGCTCTTTTTTGCATGCGAAGTTTACTGCCGCGGCTTCGTGTAGATCGAGATTTCCTTGGCCGGATGGCGCACGATCTCCATCGGCACCTGGCGCGCGCGGCTGGCCGGCGGGCAGGTGCCGGTCTCGCGGTAGGTCAGCGCCGCGGCCAGCAGGCCTTCGCTGCGGTCGCCGAGCGGACGCGACAGGTCATCGGCCACCTGGCAGGTCGGCGCCAGGCCGTCCGAGAAGTCGCCGAAGCCCTTGTTGTTCACGCCCTTGAACTCGATCGAGAAGTAGGTGGTGCCGCAGTTCGGCACCGGCGTGAAGCCGTAGGGCTTGCCGCAGGTTGTGCTGCCGATCACGTCGACCTGGACGTCGGCGCCGCGCAGGCCGTTGATCACGGCTTCGCTGGCCGAGCAGGTGCCCGAGGTGGTCAAGACGGTGACGCGCTTCAGGCCCAGGTAAGGCAGCGGCGTGCCCGCGCGCACCGGATTCGGCGAGCTGAAGCCGTAGGCCGTGTTGCGGAACGGGATGGCCGGCTGCTGCGGGGTCTTGTCGTTGTACTGCGGACGCTCGAAGATCTTGCCGCTGGTCTGCTCGGGGCCGGCGATCATGTAGGACAGCTCGCTGGCGATGTACAGCAGGCCGCCGCCGTTGTAGCGCATGTCGAGCACCAGGTCGCTCACGGCGGCCTGCTTGAGGGTGGTGAAGGCGTCCACCAGCTCCTTCTCCGACACCTGGTTGTGGGTCTCGAAGCTCAGGTAGCCGACCTTGCCGGTCGGTGTATCAAGCACCTGCACATGCTTGACCGGATCGATACGCACGTCCGCGCCAAGCATCGAGACGTCGAAGGTGCTGCCGCTGCGCTGCAGGGTGAACTGGTGCGGCGCGCCGGCCGTCTCGGGGAACAGGCCGGCATTGATCCTGGCGACCTGGTCCGAGCTGCCGCCGTTGACGAAGTCCACGCCGTCCACCCGGAGCAGCATGTCGCCGCGGCGCAGGCCGGCAGCCGCCGCCGGCGAACCCGGCTCCACCATTGCGACCAGCCAGGTGCGCGGGACGGTCGCGCTGTTGCGCTTCCAGGTCACGCCATAGCCCAGTTCGATTCCGGAGTTTTGCTCCTTTTCCCACTCCTCGGTGGCATAGGTGAAGTGATACTTGTCCTTCGGCTGGCCCGACGCGGTCAGGACCGGCGTCTTGAGCACGTTGAAGTAGTCGATCGCGTTGCTGAAATCCGCCATCCGGTAGGTGTTGGGGATCTCGTTGTACCAGAGGTAGTACTGGTTCGACCAGGCGCGCAGGAACTTCAGCTCGTCGAGCAGCGTGCCCTGGCGGTCCGGGAAGGGCTTGCCTTCGGTGTCCAGGCCGGTGCGCGGCTTGGCGCACAGGTTCCAGTAGGTGCTGAAGGCTTCGCCCAGCAGATTCGGATTGAGGTCTTCCGGCGACGCCCCGCCGGTCGGCGGCGTCGGGTTGGTCGGCGTGGTCGACGGGGGCGGCTGCTGCGAAGTCTGGCCGGTGCCGGGCGAACCACCGCCGCCGCCGCATCCGGCGAGGACGAAGGCTGCGGCGCACAGCGACGCGATCAGGCGGGGAGCGGTCGACAAACGACCATGTGCATATGGCGGTCTCATGCAATCGATTATAGACGCGCGAATTGGGCTGGAGTGCAACCAACTGTAACAGTTGGGTCTGATGGACAACAATAAATGCTAAAGGGAATTTCAGGAGAACAAGACCCGACAGTCGGGCCTTGTTCTCCTGTCAAGCGCTGCCCGCTTATGCGGCGCGCGGGGCGCCGGCGGCCGGCGCGTGGAAGGCCGCGACCAGGGCCGCTTCCTTCTGCTTGGCGGCCTTCAGGTGGCGCTCCTTCACGTGGCCGTAACCGCGGATGTCTTCCGGGATGCTGGCGATCGCCACCGCCTGCGCCAGGTTCTCGGCGGTGAGTTGCGGCAGCAGCGCTTCCACGGTCTGGCGGTATTGCCCGATCAGCGCACGCTCGGTGCGGCGCTCGGCGGTGTAGCCGAACACGTCGAACGGGGTGCCGCGCAGGCGCCGCAGCTTGGCCAGCACGCCAAATGCTTTCGACATCCACGAACCGTATTCCTTCTTGAGCGCGCGGCCTTCCTTGTCGTGCTTGGCCAGCAGCGGCGGCGCCAGGTGGAATTTCAGCTTGATGTCGCCTTCAAACATGTTGGCGATCTTGGCGCGGAAAATCGGGTCGGTATGCAGGCGGGCGACTTCGTACTCGTCCTTGTAGGCCATCAGCTTGTAGAAGTAGCGCGCCACGGCTTCGGCCAGGCGGCTGCCCTTGCCCAGCTTGGCCTCTTCGGCGCGCACCTGGTCGACGAAAGCCTTGTACTTGGCGGCGTAAGCGGCGTCCTGGTAGGCGGTCAGCAGCTCGACGCGGCGGGTAATCAGGTCGTCGAGGCTTTCGCTGCGCTTGAACTCGATCACCTGGGCCGGGGTGGCCAGCTTCTTCACCGAGGCCAGGTCGTGGGCGGCCGTGCGGCCCCAGTTGAAGGCGGCTTTGTTGAAGGGCACCGAGACGCCGTTCAGTTCGATCGCCTTGAGCAGCGAGGCTTCCTGCAGCGGCACGCGGCCCTTCTGGAAGGCATAGCCCAGCATGAACATATTGGTGGCGATGGCATCGCCCATCAGCGCGGTGGCGATCTTGCCGGCGTCCACGAAATCGACGTTGTCGGCGCCGCAGGCCTGCAGGATGGCGCCCTTCGAACCTTCGGCCGGGAACTGCCAGTCCGGGTTCTTCACGAAGGCCGCGGTGGTGGCGCCGGTGGAGTTGACGGCGGCCCAGGTACGGCCCTCGCCCATGCGTGAGAGGGCGTCGCGGGAGGCAGCGACGATCTGGTCGCAGCCGATCACCAGGTCCGCGCTGCCAGTGCCGACGCGGGTCGAGTGCAGGTCGGCCTGGTGTTCGGCCAGGCGCACGTGCGACATCACCGGGCCGCCCTTCTGGGCCAGGCCGGACTGGTCGAGCACCACGGCGCCCTTGCCTTCCACGTGGGCCGCCACCGCCAGGATCTGGCCGACAGTGACGACGCCGGTGCCGCCGACGCCGGCGATCAGGATGCCGAAGGGTTCGGCGATCGACGGAATGGCGGGCATCGGCAATGCCGGCGGCGCGGCTTCAGACGTCGCCGCTTTCTTGGGCTTCTTCAGGCCGCCGCCTTCGACGGTGACGAAGCTCGGGCAGAAGCCGGAAACGCAGGAGAAATCCTTGTTGCACGAGGACTGGTTGATCTGGCGCTTGCGGCCCAGTTCCGTTTCCAGCGGCTCGACCGACAGGCAGTTCGACTGCACCGAGCAGTCGCCGCAGCCTTCGCAGACGGCTTCGTTGATGACGGCGCGCTTGGCCGGGTCGGGGAACTCGCCCTTTTTCCGGCGACGACGCTTTTCGGAGGCGCAGGTCTGGTCGTAGATCACGGCGGAGACGCCCGGCATCTCGCGCAGTTCCTTCTGCACGTCCATCAGTTCGGAACGGTGGCGCACGGTGACGCCCTCGGCCCAGGCGTAATCGTCCGGGTATTTTTCCGGCTCGTCGGTGACGACGATGATCGGGCGCACGCCTTCGGCAGCGATCTGGCGCGTGATCATGCCCGGGTCGAGCGGGCCGTCGACGTTCTGGCCGCCGGTCATCGCGACCGCGTCGTTATAGAGGATCTTGTAGGTGATGTTGACCTTCGCGGCCACCGCCGCGCGGATCGCCAGGATGCCCGAGTGGAAGTACGTCCCGTCGCCCAGGTTCACGAACACGTGCTTCTCGTCGGTGAACGGGGACTGGCCGATCCAGGTCGTGCCTTCCGCGCCCATGTGGGTGAAGGTGGAGGTTTCGCGGTCCATCCACAGCACCATGTAGTGGCAGCCGATGCCGGCCATGGCGCGCGAGCCTTCCGGCACTTTCGTGGAACTGTTGTGCGGGCAGCCCGAGCAGAAGTAGGGAATGCGGTCGGTTTCCGGATTCGCCTTGGCCGGGATGGATTTCAGCACCAGCTCTTTCTGCTCCAGGTAGGCGATGCGCTGTTTCACGCGCTGCTCGACCGGGTGACCGGCGCAGTAGTGCGAGATGCGCGAGGCGATGGCGCGCGCGATCTGGGCCGGGTTCAGCTCGTAGGTGGCCGGCAGCAGCCAGTCACCGTGGCCCATGCGGTCCTTGTTGCTCCATTCGCCGGTGTCGTCGAACTTGCCGACCACGCGCGGACGCTCGCCGTCCGGCAGGTTGTACAGGGCTTCCTTGAGCGCGTATTCCATCACCTGGCGCTTCTCTTCGACCACCAGGATCTCGTCCAGGCCGCGCGCGAATTCGTGCACGCCTTCGGATTCGAGCGGCCAGGTCATGCCGACCTTGTACAGGCGCAGGCCAATGTCGGCGGCCGCCTGTTCGTCGATGCCGAGGTCGGCCAGGGCCTGGCGGGTGTCGACATAGCTCTTGCCGGCGGTGATGATGCCGATCTTCGGCTTCTTGCTGTCCCAGATGATGCGATTCAGCTTGTTGGCGCGCGCATAGGCCAGCGCGGCGTACCACTTGAAGTTGCTCATGCGGACTTCCTGGTCCAGCACGGCGTCCGGCCAGCGGATGTTCAGGCCGCCCGGCGGCAATTCGAAGTCGGTGGGGGTGACGATCTGCACGCGGTCCGGGTCCAGGTCGACCACGGCGCCCGACTCGATGATGTCGGTGACGCACTTCATCGACACCCACAGGCCGGTGTAGCGGCTCATGGCCCAGGCGTGCAGGCCGAAGTCGAGGTATTCCTGCACCGACGAGGGATACAGGACCGGGATGCCGCAGTGGGTCAGGATGTGGTCGGACTGGTGCGCGGTGGAAGACGATTTGGCCGCGTGGTCGTCGCCGGCCAGCACCAGCACGCCGCCGTGCTTCGAGGAACCGGCGTTGTTGCCGTGTTTAAAAACGTCGCCGCAGCGGTCCACGCCCGGGCCCTTGCCGTACCACATGGCAAACACGCCGTCGTACTTGGCGTCCTTGTACAGGTTGGTCTGCTGGGTACCCCAGACGGCGGTGGCCGCCAGGTCTTCGTTCATGCCCGGGTGGAACTTGACGTGGTGGGCGTCGAGGTGCTTCTTCGCCTTCATCGCGGTCTGGTCGACGGCGGTGACCGGCGAACCGCGGTAGCCGGTGATGTAGCCGGCGGTGTTCAGGCCGGCCTTCTGGTCGCGCTCGCGCTGGAGCATCGGCAGGCGGACCAGGGCCTGGGTGCCGGTCATGAACGCACGGCCGCGTTCGAGCGTCCACTTGTCGTCGAGGGTGATGTCGTGCTGGGGCAGCGCCAGGTGGGCGCGCGCGAGGGGTGCGTTCATGCGGTGTCTCCGTTAATGTCGCCAGGATGCGGGGCGCGCTGCGGCTCTTGGTGGCCATCTAATCGCGCGGGGCTGGGTTCTGCCAGCCTGATCCATCATGCGCACAGTATATTCCTGCCCCATCGGCATTAAATTCCAAACAATTCCCCCCGCCAGATGATTTGCGCAATAAAATTGCCGGGTTCGCGAATCCACCGAGGAAAACATGTCAAAAATCGAGCTCGACAAGACCGACCGCAAGATCTTGTCCGTACTGCAGACCGATGGCCGCCTGTCGAACCAGGACGTGGCCGAGCGCGTCAACCTGTCCCCTTCCCCCTGCCTGCGCCGCATCAAGCGCCTGGAAGAAGCGGGGGTGATCCGCCAGTACGTGGCCCTCGTCGATCCGGACAAGATCGGGCTGGGGCTGCTGGCCTACGTGAACGTGCGCCTGGAAAAGCACAGCGAAGTGGCGGGCGGCGCGCGTGGCGCCCCGGGCCTGCCGGCGACCTCGCCGCGCAACGATTTCGCGATCTCGGTGGGAACCTGGCCGGAAGTGGTGGCCTGCTATGCGATGACGGGGGAGATGGATTTCCTGCTGCGCGTGCACGTGGAAGACATGGACCACTTCTCGCGCTTCATGATGGGGACACTGCTCAAGCATCCGGCGGTGCTGGATGTGAAGTCGAGTTTCGCGCTGCAGAGGATCAAGGAGACGACCGCACTGCCGGTAGCGGGATAAAGTAGATACCGTCTTGCCCGTCAAGCCCTACATCGCAAATTTTGGATCGTAGGGCTTGCCGGTATGGATTACACCAAAACACAAGTGTGCCAGCTTGCGCATGGCTGCGCCGATAACTGCCATC